>TBL_comb47_HYPODRAFT_10005007_pt1 | contig 15024 bp, 9 predicted proteins | sample TroBogypolimnion_40_FD_10682 | JGI IMG/M metagenome (IMG submission 10682)
CTTCGCCGGCCGCGATCCGATTGACGGTGATATCTGGCAGAAGCCGCAACACGCCAACCTGAAGCGGAGGCTTCGAGTCGCCTCCGAGCACCGAGGATGTGGTTTGGCCTGCCATTAGGCCTCGTCGCGCAAGGCCCGGAAGCGAGCAACTAACGCGGTCGTCGACCCATCATGGACATGCGCAGCGGTCTTCCCAACCAAGGACGGCAAAACATGCGCCGCCAAAACCTTGCCTAGCTCCACGCCCCATTGATCGAAACTATCAATGCGCCACAGCCATCCTTGTACAGCGGCTTTATGTTCATACAAGGCAATAAGGCGGCCAAGGCTAAAAGCATCCAACTGGCGAAACATAATCGTGTTACTCGGGCGGTCGCCGCTGAAAACACGATGCGGTGCCACCGCGTCGACGACGGCTGACGGCATACCCGTTTGACGCATTTCGTGCTGCACGGTGGCCAAGTCCTTCCCACTCAGCAGCGCCTCTGCTTGGGCGAGGGCATTCGCCACCAGAATGCGATGGGCGTCTGGGCGATCATGATCCGGGATGGCTGCCACGATGAAATCAACGGGAACCACTTGCGTACCCTGGTGAACGAGTTGGATGAAACTGTGTTGCGCATCGGTACCCGGCTCACCAAAAATCACCGGGCAGGTGGCTCGCTGCGTCGGCTGCCCGTCCAACGTTGTCGACTTGCCATTACTTTCCATCTCAAGTTGCTGGAGATAGGCCGGGAATCTTCGAAGCCTCGCGTCATAGGTCAACACGCATTGGGTGCCATAACCCATCGCGTTTACATGCCAAACTCCGACCAGCGCCAGCAAAACCGGCAGATTTTGCGCCAGCGGCGCACTGCGAAAATGCTGATCCATTGCATAAGCGCCGTCCAGCATGGATTGAAATGCTGCCCATCCCGCCGCAAGGGCGACTGACAGGCCAATCGGCGACCAAACCGAATACCTCCCCCCAACCCAGTCGCGAAAGCCGAAAACACGGTCCGGCGCGATGCCGAAGGCGGCGGTTGCCGCTTTGTTAGTCGACAAGGCGACGAAATGCGAATTTACCGCTGAGTCGCCAAGCGCTGCGATCATCCAACTGCGGACAGCCGCTGCGTTGGTCGCCGTCTCGATTGTGGTGAAAGTCTTGGATGCCACCAGCACTAAAGTCCGGGCCGGGTCCAACTCACGCATCAGTGCCGCGAAGGCGTGCCCATCCACATTTGACAGGAAACGGGTTCGCATACGCCCACCGTTGACCATCGTGAGTGCCTCGGCAGCCATGCTCGGGCCGAGGTCGGAGCCACCAATCCCGATATTGAGCACGGTATCGAAGGCCAACCCTGTGGCTCCAACGAGGCGACCACCGTGCACGCCTTCGACAAAATCACGCATCCGACGACGCTCAACATCTATGAACGCGCTAGCATCCTCGACGCCTCCCGGCGTGTTGGCATGGAAGGTCGAATTTTCGGGTGCGCGCAGGGCCACATGCAGAGCAGCACGCTGCTCAGTTGCATTGATCATCTCACCAGCGAACATGCGATCACGCCACCCGGCCACGTCTGCCATCTGGGCTAAACCTAGCAAAGCGTCCATCGCCTCGGCGCCAATCGCAGTCTTTGAAAAATCTAAGGTGAGATCGTCAAATTGCGCCGAAAAATGATGAGCTCGCTCGGGATCCTCAGCAAAAAGCTGTCGGCTACCGCGTTGCTGCGCCAATTTGCCCAGCGCTTCCAAACGTACCCAGGCCGCTTGCAAATCACCCATGGACGACACCCGATATCCTCCCTGAACGGGCTATATCATAATCGGCCCGAAGCCTGACACTTTATCAATATAGCGGCGCCAGGGGCCGCGCCGAGGTCCGAGCGTCAAAATTCAATAGCAGTTAAACCCGTATTCGCTTAGGCGGAAAGGCGCCGTCTAAAACAGCCAATCGAAAATAGATTTCTTCTTCGGCTGGATGATAGGCGTGTCGCCATCAAGCGGATCCTGGCCAAGAGCCGCATTACTGCGTAGCCGCTGGGTTTCCTGTGCAGGATCGACCACAATCCCAGCGCTCGGGCGGGCACGCCAAAATAATAAGCGATCGGTAAAGCTGCGATCAGTCCGCTCGGTTGACGCCTCAGCATCAACCTTGGCACGAATCCCAGCCGCCGCCGGCCCGCCGCTGGCTTGCAACAAAGCCTGTTGGCCCGGGGTCATCTGTCCGGTGTTGGATACGAGGGCAGCACCGGGGGCAAGCGTCGCCTCGGCAGCACTGCGGCTCGACAACTCCTGCGGGCGGGAAGCGCCAGGTCTCGGCGCACGCAAAGCGTAGTCCGGCGGCATCGACAACGGGGCCCGGGTCGTAACCATGAACTCGTCAGGCGCTTCGCGCACCAGCCCGAACGTCCGGGTAACATCCGTCCCAGAACAGCCTGACAACAACGTCAATGCGCCGAGAAGGAGCATCGGGGATAGCCAGGTACGGGCAAGAATGTGTTGCATGATGCGCTCTGATTAGCCGTTGGGGGGAATGTCAGCAAGCCGTGACGATCGGAGCGAGTCGAGAATTAATATCACAACGCCGCCAACAATCGCCGCGTCAGCGACATTAAAGACATACCATGACCACCCAAACGCGTGGGCATGGATAAAATCCACCACTGCACCGAAGCGCAATCGGTCGATAACATTGCCGACTGCGCCGCCGGAAACTGAGCCTAGCGCGATCGTTACCACCGCTCTGTCCGCCCGATAGAGCCAGACGAGCAAGCCGGCGATAACAGCCAGCGCCGCCACGACGGGGACCAACGCGCTAGCACCTTCGTGGTCGTTCAAGCCAAAGGTGATCCCATGGTTCCAAACCATGGTGAAGTTCAGCAACGGCATCACCGCCACACTGTGCAACCGCTCCAGATCAAGCACGTACAAAACCCAGTATTTGCTGGCCTGGTCAGCCAGCAAAACCACGGTCGCGGCTAATGCACCCGCAAAGATCCGCAACTGATGCGTCATACGGTCGGTAAGCGTGTAACCAACCCAGAGTCTACCACGTCGTCGCACCGCAAACAGAGAGTGGGATGACGAGGGTGCGAGCCGACTTCAGGCAGAACCTTCCAGCACCTGGCACATTTCTCGCCGGGGGCAAGAGCGGCAGTCACGATGCTCCCCTCATCCGCAAAATTCACACTAGGCACAATTAAAATCTCAGCCCAGGCCTCAGGTGACAGCCCAACCTCAGCGGCGACGTCCGAACCCAGGGTTACCACCGCCTGCAATGACGAGCCAATTTTGCCATCCCGACGCATCTCCTCCAAGGCCAAGGTCGCCAGCCGTCGATGCTCACGGAGTTGGGTCCAACGCGCACCCAAAGACGCGTCATTCCAGGCGGCAGGCAGCGCCGGGAAATCCTGTAAGTGCACGCTGCTGTCATCGCCGAAACGGGCGCACCAAGCCTCCTCGGCGGTGAACACCAACACTGGCGCCAGCCAGTTGGTAAGGCAGCGATGCAAAACGTCCAGCACAGTCCGAGCGGATCGTCGGCGCAAACTGTCAGGACGATCACAATAAAGCGCGTCCTTGCGGATGTCGAAATAGAATGCCGAAAGGTCAGACGCGCAGAAATTATGGATTGCCGGATAAACCCCGGTCCACTGATGCGACTTAACGGCACCACGAAGCGCGGCGTCGATCTCCGTCGCCCGGTGCAGCACATAACGCTCCAACTCAGGTAACTCAGTGTAATCGACGATTTCAGCCTCGCTGAACCCATTCAGCGCCCCTAGCAGCCAGCGTAGGGTATTGCGCAGCCGCCGATATAATTCCGCTTGCTGCTTCAGAATTTCCGGACCTATGCGCATGTCTTCGCTGGTATCAGACGACATCACCCACAGCCGCAGGATATCAGCGCCAAACTTATCGTTTACTTCCTGCGGCGCGGTGACGTTGCCGAGGGACTTGGACATTTTGCGGCCCTGCTCGTCCATCACGAAGCCGTGGGTGAGCACCGCCTTAAAAGGTGCCCGCCCGCGTGTACCAACCGACTCCAGCAATGACGAATGGAACCACCCACGATGCTGGTCAGATCCCTCTAAATAAAGGTCGGCCGGCCAGGGAAGTCCGCGATCTTCCAGCACAAAAGCGTGGGTAGAACCGCTTTCGAACCACACATCGACGATATCTTTGACTTGCTCATAGTCATCCGGGTCGCGATCAGGACCAAGAAATCTGGATGCAGGCGAAGAATACCAACAGTCCGCGCCCTCCGCCCGGAACGCAGCGACAATCCGTGCAACAACATCAGGGTCGCGCAGCGGGGTACCAGTGGCCTTCTCCACGAATACCGCGATTGGCACGCCCCATGCGCGCTGGCGACTGATGCACCAATCCGGACGCGTCGCAACCATACCGCCAATACGGTTGCGGCCCTGGTCGGGCACGAACACGGTATCGGCGATGGCCTGCATAGCTTGCCCCCGGATATCCTCTGGTCCGTCCATGCGGATAAACCATTGAGGGGTAGCGCGAAAAATCAACGGCGCTTTGGAGCGCCAGGAATGCGGGTACGAATGGACGATCTTGCCGCGGGCGAGCAAGTTACCGACACCAATTAACGCCGCGACAACCGCATCTGCAGCCTTATAGACATGCATGCCGGCAAACAGTGGAACCCAGGGGTTAAAAGTGCCATCCTCACCAACCGTTTCTGGCACTTCCAAACCATGCGCGCGCCCAAGGGCGAAATCCTCCTCGCCATGTCCTGGCGCAATATGCACAAAACCAGTGCCGGCTTCGGTGGTGACATAGTCCGCACAGAAGACGGGAACATCGTGCTCGTAGCCCTGCCCGCTGAGCGGGTGGGCACAAATGGTCCCGGCGAGATCCGCACCAGTGATCAGACGCAATACGTGATGCGTCTCAACCCCCACTTCAGCACAAATCTGCGGCAGCAAAGCGAGAGCCACCAACATGACCTCGCCCTCCCGGGCCAGCGATCCGTCTTTTGTGCTGTCTACGCGTACCAGTGCGTACTCGAACTCGGCGCCGCATGCGATCGCCCGATTACCCGGCATCGTCCAAGGAGTTGTCGTCCAGATGACGATCGTCGTACCGTCCAGCCCAGGTACTTGGCTCTGACGCACTGGGAAACGGACGAACACGGTGTGCGAGGTATGATCGTAATATTCGATCTCGGCTTCTGCCAGCGCGGTCTTCTCGACTGGCGACCACATGACCGGGCGCAACCCCCGGTAAAGCGCGCCATTCATCAAGAACTTACAGATCTCGTTGACGATCGCCCCCTCAGACGGATGGTCCATAGTGGCGTAGCGCTGCCCCCAGGCACCAGCTACGCCAAGCCGGCGGAACTCGCCTTCTTGTACACCCATCCAGCGGGCCGCATATTGGCGGCATTCATCACGGAATTTAAGGATCGGCACTGCGTCCTTGTCCTCGCCCCGCGCACGATATTCTTCCTCGATCTTCCATTCGATCGGCAGGCCATGGCAGTCCCAACCAGGAATATACAACGCGTCAAAACCAGCTTTTTGCGCCGCACGGTTGACGACGTCTTTGAGGATTTTGTTCAGCGCGGTGCCAATATGCAGGTGGCCGTTGGCGTAGGGAGGGCCATCATGCAGGATGAACTTGTCTCGTCCGGCACTAGCTGCCCGCAACTTGCCCCAAATATCCTGGGCGTTCCAGCGCGCCAGGATAGCAGGCTCCCGCTTCGGCAGATCGCCGCGCATTGGAAATTCAGTGGTCGGCAGAAAAACGGTATCGCGATAGTCGCGTGCGGTGGTCTCGGACATGAACATCTCTTGCGGCGATTTGCCGCGTCAGGAGGGCGCGAGGAAGGATGACCCGGCTCTCTAGCAAGAGGCCGGGCGAATAATTCGCAGCATGAAGGCCCCGTTCATGCCGACTACTATGCGGAGCGACAAGGCAATACGTCAAGAATTCGCCGCGCCTCTAGGCAATCCAAGTCAATTTGAGCCCGCAACTCCTCAAGCCCGGAGAACTTTCGTTCCGCCCGCAAGAACGCATGCAGGCTTACACGCAGCACCATACCATAGAGGTCGCCGGTGAAATCGAACAGATGCACCTCGAGCCGCGATTCAGGACCGGTACTCACCGTTGGCCGGCGCCCGATGTTTGCTGCCCCACCAAAAGTGCTCCCATCAGGAAGTTCAACGACGACGGCATAGACCCCACGAGCTGGTTCGAGATGCCGCCCGAGCGCTATATTGGCGGTTGGAAAGCCGATAGTGCGCCCACGCTTATCACCATTTGCAACTTCGCCTTCAATCAGCCACGGACGGCCGAGCAACTCGCTCGCGCGCTCAGGATACCCATCCTGTAAGGATCTCCGAATCCGTGAAGACGAAATTGGCCCTGACGCATCCTCCAACGGCGCCACGATCGTCACGCCGATGCCGAGCTCTTCCGCTCGCCGCGATAAGAGCGCCGCTGTACCACCACGACGACGGCCGAACGCGTAGTCAGGCCCGCAAATTAAATGGCGCGCGCCTAGGCTGCTGGCCAGCACCTGATCGATAAAATCATCGGCAGCCATGCCGCTAAAGGCAGCGTCGAAATCGAGCTGGTAGAGCAAAGAAACCCTGTTTTCGGCCAAAAGCCGGGCGCGGGCCGCTGGTAGCGTAAGATGAAACGGCGGATCGTCCGGACGAAACAGTTCGCGAGGGTGCGGCTCAAACGTTAGGACGGCAAGCGGCAGATCCGGCCGCGCAGCGTGTCCCGACGAGATCAAATGGCGATGCCCACGATGCACCCCATCAAAATTTCCGAGCGCTATGCATGCCCCGCGGGCTTCGGCCGGCACGGCGCGCCAATCCGAATACACCTGCATATTAGATGTCCATCGTGGCTGCACGTAGGCGTGGGATCACCGTTGCCTCACCTTCGATCACAGTCTTGCCAGCAACAGTGCAAACCGTACGTAAAGTGACACGCTTCTGCGCCTCATCCAGCGCAATCACCTCGACGGTCGCAGTTACCGTATCCCCTATTTTGACGGGACGCCGGAAATTCAATGTTTGCGCCAGATAAATTGTGCCGGCACCGGGTAAACGCGTTCCAAGCACGGCGCTGATCAGTCCGGCAGATAGCATGCCATGGGCAATTCGCGTTCTAAAACGCGACTTTGACGCTAGTTCCTCGTTCAAGTGCACCGGGTTCATGTCGGTCGAAACAGCTGCAAACAGCAAAATATCAGCTTCCGTGATTGTCTTGCCGCTGCACGCTTGCATACCTATGGCCAAGTCCTCGAAGCAATACCCGTCTTGCATGATCGTCCCTGTCATCGTGCCACTGTCTTTTCCGACGGTGGGAGCGGCGCGTCCAGTCTTTAGCTGCATGTTAGACAAACGCGAAATGGGGTGCGATGTTGGCGTCAGTCTAATAGAGGATCCTGCGATGTCAGATGTCGTTCAAGAGTTTGCTGACCTTTTGCTCGCCGCCCGGGCAGATACCAGCAAGCGGCTGACCGACATACCAGGGCGTCTGATCCCGACCGATGAGGCAGCAGCATATGCGGTGCAATATCACATAGCCGTTCAGTTGGGCACGATTGGTGGTTGGAAAGTTGGTGCGCCAGGGGGGGGGCGCGTTTGTGGGCCGCTGCCGCTGGCTGGCCTCCATCCGAGCCCCGCACGGTTGCCAGCGGCGCAAAATCCGTATCGAGGCATAGAAGCCGAAGTCGCGTTCCGAATGGCAGCCGATCTGCCCGCGCGGACGTTACCGTATACCCGCACCGAAGTTGTTGCGGCGATTGGCACTATGCATCCTGCCATTGAGGTGTTGGAATCACGGTTCCTCGATCCGGATAAATTTGACTTGTTGACTAACCTTGCGGACACGCAAAGCCATGGCGGGTTCATTTTCGGACCAGGCACCCTCCATTGGCATGGCATCGACTTAACCACTGTCAAATGTGAGCAATTTGTCGGTGGGATGCTACAAAAGGAAGCGCTTGGCTATCCGTTTGGTGAGATCCTGGAAATGATGGACTGGCTAGCTAATGTGGGTTCGACTTGGGCCGGTGGCCTGAAGGCTGGCCAGTTTGTAACCTGTGGGTCCTGGACTGGGAAACAGTGCGTCGCTGCCGACGCCGAGGTACGAGTGACTTTCTCTGGGCTAGGCGAAGTTAATTTACGATACACCGCCTAGCCGTTCAATCACCTCGGCCGAGTTGCAAGAATCGTTTTGTCTGCCATTGCTGTATCGAGTATTGCTAACAGATCGCATGAGCCCCGGTGAGCGCGACAATATCTTGATGGCTAGCAAGCGAGAACAACGCAATGGCAGTCGCCGCCCAGCCAACACGTCTGGCATCCCCTGAGATCCGACATTTGATCGGCCGACGGCTATCTTGGCTGGTGGGCGTTGTTTGCCTGGGTGCGGCGATTTTGCTTGGTGTTACCCTGGTCAGCTACGACCCGTTCGACCCTTCGCTTAATTCAGCTAACATTCATCCTGTACACAATCTACTTGGCTATGCTGGCGCCACCGTGGCCGACCTTCTACTGCAAGGTTTCGGGGCTGTTGGCATATTGCCAGTAATCGCGCTTCTCGCCTGGGCGTGGGGTTTGGCCGTGAGTGGTCAAATTGGGCGGGGCGGCATGTTAATGCGCGTGTCCCTACTCACCATATCTTTGCCCGTAACCGCTGCGGCAATCTCAGGTTTTGCGAGCTTACTCAGCATGGGTCGGACATGGCCAACACCGGCCGGGATTGGCGGAGCCATTGGCTCAGGCATCGCGGCCACGGCAATAACGAGCGGGCGGATTTCATTTGGGCCAATTGGTGCAACCGTCATGCTGTCACTATTGTGCGCATTGGCCGGATTGCTGTGCATCATGACACTCGGGCTATCGCGGCGTGAGTGGCGAGCGGCATCCGCGACTGTAACCGCGACGGCGCGCGCGACAAACGAAGGCCTCAGCCGGGTGCGGAGTTTGTCCGCGCAACGCGCTGATACCCTCAAACAACAGCCGCTCCAGGCAGCAGAGGCAGAGTACCCGGCATTTTCAGCTGACCCCGGGACTGGTGATGATGCGTCGATAGCTTCGCTGATCGCGACACCGTTGACGCGTCGCAATCAAGTCGCCAATAGCGCTGTTTCACCGTTCGAAACCCCGCGCCTGCCGGCGTTGTCAGCAACGGGTCGCCCAACGGCGGTGGCTTCGCTCACCGCCCGCTCTGGCCGCAAGGGAAAGCCGGAAGTTGAGCAAACCCAATTGGCACTCGAGCCTGGCTGGCGGTTCCCATCGCTTTCCTTGCTGACTGCTGCCCCCATGCGCAGCGGGATCGGCGCCCCAGCCGAAGAAGCGTTGGTCGCTAATGACCGTTTGCTGGAATCGGTACTCGCCGATTACGGTGTACAGGGAAAGATTGTCAAACATCGCCCCGGCCCAGTTGTCACGCTCTATGAACTAGAACCAGCGCCCGGCATTAGAAGCGCACGGGTGATTGGGCTGGCCGACGACGTCGCCCGAAGCCTCTCGGTGACCGCGGTCCGTATCGCTACGGTTTCGGGACGCAATGTGATTGGTATCGAGGTACCGAATAGCCGGCGCGAGACAGTTTTCCTCAGCGAACTGCTGTCAGCCAAAGAGTGGCAGGACGACAAAGGCAAGCTTTCTATTGCACTCGGTAAAACGATCGGCGGTGACCCTGTAATCGCAGATCTTGCCCGCATGCCGCATTTGCTCGTGGCTGGAACAACCGGATCCGGCAAGTCGGTTGGCATCAACGCGATGATCTTGTCACTGCTCTATCGATTGTCTCCAGAGCAGTGTCGCCTGATCCTGATTGATCCAAAAATGCTGGAGTTGTCTGTCTACGAAGGCATCCCTCACCTGATGGCGCCGGTCGTGACAGACCCCAAGAAAGCGGTTGTCGCACTCAAGTGGACGGTGCGGGAAATGGAACGGCGATATCGTTCCATGAGCCAGCTCAGCGTGCGCAACATTGGTGGCTATAACGATCGGGTTACCGAGGCGCGCAGCAAGGGCGAGGTCGTGATGCGGCGCGTTCAGACCGGATTTGACAGCGAAACAGGCAAACCGACATTCGAGGACTTGCCGCTTGCACTGGAACCACTGCCTTTCATTGTGGTGATTATCGACGAAATGGCCGATCTTATGATGGTTGCCGGTAAGGAAATTGAAGCGGCAGTGCAGCGCCTGGCACAAATGGCACGTGCGGCCGGCATTCACGTCGTCATGGCAACACAGCGGCCATCGGTTGATGTGATCACCGGCACCATCAAGGCAAATTTCCCGACGCGCATCAGCTTTCAGGTAATCAGCAAGTTCGATAGCCGCACGATCCTCGGCGAGCAAGGCTCGGAGCAACTGCTAGGAATGGGCGATATGCTTTATATGGCCGGCGGCGGGCGCATCCAACGGGTGCATGGGCCATTCGTAGAAGACGATGAGGTCGAGAAGATTGTCGCCTTTCTGCGTGAACAGGGAGAGCCTGCTTATATCGAGGAAGTGACTGAGGCCAACGAAGCAGAGGACGAGCCATCATCCGTTAGCAGCGCGAATGACAGCGAGAAGGGCTTGTTTGATCATGCTGTCGATATTGTTGCGCGCGAGGGTAAGGCGAGCACCAGTTTCCTGCAGCGCCACCTACAAATCGGCTATAATCGCGCAGCGAAGCTGATCGAACAGATGGAAAAAGAGGGTATAGTGTCGGCGTCTAATCACGTCGGTAAGCGAGAGGTACTTGTTCGACGCCGGGGCGAGAACGACGACTAGCGTTTGCCGGCAACGGCATCAAGCAGACTTACGGCCGCGGCGCGATCCGCAAAATACGGATGGGCCGAAAGCAAGGAACGAAGGACCGTCTCCGCCTTATCCTTCTTCCCCGAAGCGTTGTACGCATAAGCAAGATGGAATTGCAGGGCCGGATCATTGGGCAACTGCCGGCTGGCTTCTATCAACAATACGAGGCCGCGCGTTGCGTCATCGGATGTCGTGAGCACCCAGCCAAGAGATGCTGCAGATGCAGGACCGGGTGCCAAGAAATAGGCTCGTTGCGCCAGGCCCTTCGCCCGTGGGTCATTGCGCGTCTGATAGACCCAGGCCAAGTTACTCAGCGCTATCGGGTTATTCGGCTGACGCTCCAGTACACCGACAAGACGCGGTTCGGCTTCCGCGAAACGGCCTGCCTCAAGATCTAAACCCGCCAGCGAAAGCGCGACCGGAATATCGTTTGGGTGCTCAACGAGCCATTTCTCCAGCGCAGTATAGGCGGGCAATTTCTGGCCGGCCGCGTAGAGTGCCCCTGCATATCGTAGCGTAAGCTCGGATGACGGGACCGCAGCAAGCTGAACGGCATAGGCGTCAGCAGCCTCACTCAAACGACCAGCCATGAGATATACATCACCACGCAAATTTCCTGCAGCAGGTTGATTGGCAGCATTGCCGGCCAACTCGCTAGCGGCCGCCAGCGCTGCATCAACGCCAGATGTCTGCAGTTCCGTTCTGATGATGGCAGCAAGAACATCAGAGTCACCGGGAGTAATGCGTACCCCATCGCGCAGTACCTGCTGTGCTGCTTTCGTATCTTTGGAGGCAAGCAACATTGCGACAAGCTGCAACCGGACAGCCTTATCGGTTGGGTTGACAGTGAGCATGCGAAGGTAAGTTTCTCGTGCCTCAGAACTCCGCCCTGCTGCCTGTTGTGCGCGGGCTTTCACTGCCAAAATTGGCAGACTAGCTGCCTGCTCCTGCGAAAGGGAACGCAGCATCGTTATGGCCTTTGGCGCTTGGCCGTTCGTGGTATAGGCATCCAACAAAAATGTCGTCAGCTCCAGGTCAGTGGGGGCAGCATCATGTGCCGCTTCGAGCACACCAATGGCCCTGCTGGATAAGCCATTACCGAGCAAAATGCTCGCCAACGTCGTTGCAGCCAGTCGGTTGCGTGGATCGACGGCAAGGGCCTCGTTTAAAATCTTTTCGGCTTCGTCAACGTGGTTTTGCATCGCCGCAATCTTGGCAAGATTGACGCGCGCCATCGTCGAGTCCGGATATGTCTGAACAACATCCTTGAACACTGCGGCCGCTGACTGGAGATCCAGCTCGGCCAACCGGATCATACCTGTTAGTAAGCCCACATGCTCAGAAAAACCGTCGGCCTGCCGCAATACCTCGAGTTGAGCCTTCGCTTGCGCCAGGTCACCCACCGTTAGGCTTGCCGCCACAGCCGCTTCGGTCACAACATCAGTGCTATTGCGCACGGTCGGCTGTGATGGCGACTCAGCGCCGATTGCCGACAAACGCGTCTTTTCCAACAACTCCCTGATATCAACATTAGCCGGCGCCAGTGCCGCGGCTTGCTCAAGCCGTTGAATGGCGGCCTGTTTTTGTCCGGTACGAACTAAAATTTGCCCCAAGGAATACAGTAAATCTGCGTCTACATGGCCTTGAGCGACCGCAGCGTTCAGCAATTCAACAGTCTTATCTATCTGCCCCGCAGTAAGATACATCGAACTAAGAAGTTTGACCCCATCCAGATCGGCGGGGTTTCGTGCAACGTATTTAGTGGCAGCCTCCATCGCCTGCGCACCCTGGCCGAGATTGGCCTTCACGGTTGCGAGGATATAAAGACCACGCGGAAAATCGGCTAGGTAAGGGTCGATTTTTTGCAGAACGATATGAGCGGCCCGATAGTCCTTCGCACGCGCCAGAAGGATCGCGCGCATATATAGGGCAGTCGGATTATCTGGCTGATCTGCCAAAATAAAATCGATATCCAACTTGGCCTGAGCGTCCATGTTGAGGTTCACCTCAAGATTGGCGCGGTTCAGGCGCGTCGCAAGCAGGCTTGGCTCAGCAGCCATGGCTGCGTCATAGGCCTCCAGAGCTTTCGCGGTATCTCCACGATCGGTTGCAAGCAACCCTTTCAATGACAGGGCTTCACCAGACAGAGGATTGATTTCAAGTGCGCGCTCGATTGCCTTCTCGGCCTCATCCCGGTCACCACGGGCGTAGGCAACCCGAGCCGCGGCGATAGGTGGCTCCACTTTGTCTGGATCTAGTTGTTCTGCCAATGCGACCGACGACGCTGCGGCCGCATTGTCGTTCAACGCTAGTTGCGCCATTGCACGTAACGTCAAAAGCGATGCCGCCTCGGTTGGTGCTAGGCCCGATGTTGGAAACTCCTCTAGCAGTTCCTTGTACATCTGCTGTCCGAGGTATGCCTGCGCCAGTAGCGGGGAAACCTGACGGGGCGGCATACCCATATCCCGCGCAATACGCAGTTCCTTGCTGGCAGCGACGGCATCATTGAGCCGTAGGTGCAGCGAACCTAGCCGAAAATGTGCGTCAAGATTACCAGGCTCGGTCGCGACAATGTCGCGCAGCAGCGCCCGCGCCGCTTGCAACTGGCCGCTCTCCAGCAATCTCGTCGCGGTCGTCAGCGGCTTTTCCGGCCGCAAAAATTTCCACCATACGGCACCCGATCCGACCAACAGGGCCGCCGCCAGGACCGCATAGATCCACCAAGGCATACGAATGCTGGAACGAGGGGAGGCACTTCCCTCTCCCTCGAGCAAATCACGCTCAGCAACAGACGCGATGGTCGGCAGCGGCCGCCGAAAGAACAGCCACTTCATGGGATATCCTCGGACGGATTATGCAGGCTGGAGCGGATTGCCTTGCACCTCAAGCTACCGTCTACGACGCCGACGAACGACCGCACTCATGCCCAATCCACCTGCCACCAGGAACGTTAATGTTGCGGGCTCCGGAATGGAAACAACCATCAGATTGAACTGTTGTTGACCACCACTGATATTAACCACCGCTGCACGCCATCCGAGTTGGGCACTTCCCAGGCTTGGCAAGCCAACAATGCTGCTAAAGTTTCCGACAATGCTGGTTGCCTGCAAAAGATTGTAGGTAGCGCCGAGTGTAGGCGTTGCGCCCGTCCACGCCACCTGAAGAATGCCGCCCAATTGCATGCTCGCAGTGGAAGTATCGCCAATTGCGGTGTAGGCAGTGCCGCGAGTGCCCGTTCCATTGATCAACACATTCAATGTGTTGCTCGATAGGAAGTTCATCGTGGCGCCATGAATCAGGACCGGAGTCGCACCGGTGTTCAGGCTATTGTTAAAATTCACCACGCCCGTGTAGGAACCCGAACCTATGACGGCTCCCGACAGTGTGAGCCCCGTACCGCCAGCGACTGTGCCGCCCGCGTTGTTGTTGATCGCATTGGCCAGCGTAATCGTCGATGTCGCGACCAAACTTCCACTATTATTGACGGTGATCGCGCCACTCCCGGCCGCACCGGCCGCAGACACAGCAACACCACCGGCATTAATGACGGTTCCCCCGCTGTAGCTGTTGCCACTATTCGTCAGCGTTAGGGTACCGGAGCCTTGCTTAACGATTGCCCCCGTACCGGTGACCAACGACGCGGTCGAAGTCGAATTTGCGGTGCCGGCGGTCAGGTTTCCACTACCGAGTGACACCGTCCCACCAGAGCCTGCCAGGTCCGCAACCGTTTGCGAATTACCGTTGAGGTTGAATGCACCACCATTGACCGTCAGGTTACCGGTGGAAGCCAAACTACCCCCGGACCCCAGAGCCAAGGTGCCCGCGGAGACCATTGTTCCGCCAGTGTATGTGTTGCCGCCGGTTAACGTTGTTGTGCCACTCCCACCCTGCAGCACCGTGCCGGTTCCACTGATGACTTGGCTAATCGAAAGCCCAGCATCCGTGCGATTAAATACCAAGGAACCGTTATCGGTGATCGCTCCGGCAACACTTCCTGTGGCCCCACCGCCACCCAGGCTCAAGGTGCTACCGCTATTAATCGTCGTCGCACCCGTGTAACCCGAACTCGAATTAGACAGGGTCGTCGTTCCGACTCCGGAAATCGTAAGACCCGCTGACCCCGAAATGGCGCCAGAGTACGTTACGCCGCCGGAGTTGGAATTGCTCAGCGTTGCTCCACCGGTCCCGACAGTAACCGCCTCGGCTATGGCAAAACCTGACGATCCTG
>TBL_comb47_HYPODRAFT_10005008_pt1 | contig 15022 bp, 9 predicted proteins | sample TroBogypolimnion_40_FD_10682 | JGI IMG/M metagenome (IMG submission 10682)
CCCATGATGAATGGACTCATTTATGGGGAGAACGTCAGTCTCTGAAAAACAAAACCCACTGATTTCTCAGTGGGTTTTCTGGTAGGGCTAACGGGATTTGAACCCGTGTTACCGCCGTGAAAGTGTGGTAACACAGGCTTTTGTAGCCCTTCCATAAAGGCATCAAAAGACCACTCAAAATAATATTTAAGAGAATCGCTCATTCTGCCGTAGAGTGAAAAGTCGGGGCTCGTGGGAGCGTTTTGGGAGCGTTTTTGGGAGCGTTTTTCGAAGTTCGAACCATAGGTTTAAATCATGACAATCGGGCGACCCAAGAAATCCGGACTTGAATCGGCGAAGGCGCGCAAGGCGTTCGAGCTGCGCAGTGCACCCTACTGGATTCCGATCGGGGAAAGGCAGCAGCTTGGCTATCGAAAGGGGGCCAAGGAAGGCTACTGGCTCGTCCGCTTCACGAGTAAGGCCCCCCGGAAGAAGGTGCAGGAGTCGCTTGGCGTAGCCGATGACCTGCGCGAAGCCGATGGCAAGGAAGTCCTCACGTTCTACCAGGCGAGTGAAATGGCTAGGGCCTGGTGCAAACGCATGGAGGAAGCGGCAAAACCGGCGGTCGCTCCCCCGTCTAATCGGAACACCATCACCGTGTCCCAGGCCATGGAAGCCTATCTGGAATACTTGTACGCAGAACGCAAGAGCGGCGAGAAGACTGAGCAGGCGGCCTGGGCGCACATCCTTAAACATCCGATCGCGTTGCGTCCGGTTGTGGATTTGACCGCTGATGAGATTAAAAAATTCAGGCAGGGCATTGTCGACATGCCACGCGGGTCCAGGCTCAAACCAGGTCGACTGCCCGTGAAGGATCGGCCCAGGCGGAAGAACAAGGATGGGACGGAGCGTGAGATCAAGAAGGGGAAATGGGAATTGGCTGAAGAGGGGCTGGACCCAAAGGTGCTGAAGGCGAAGTTGCTCAAGCAGCGGAAAAGCACTGCGAACAGAGTGCTCTCGATCCTCAAGGGTGCATTGAACAAACTGAAGGAGAAGGACCCGTTGATCGACGATCGCCAGTGGCGAGCCGTCAAACCCTTCAAAAAGGTCGATGGGAAGCGGGAGGAATACCTCGAGGTGGTCGACCAGCGAAAGCTGATCGAGGCCTGCCCTCCTGGTTTTCGAGAACTTGTGATGGGTGCGCTCTATACCGGGGCCCGGTACGGAGAACTCCAGGCTCTGAAGGTCGGCAAGGTCTTCATCCGATCGAACACGATTAAGCTCGAAGATACAAAAACAAACGAACCGCGAGACATTCCACTAACGGCCGAAGCGAGCCGCTTCTTCGCGAAGCTGATCGAAGGTCGTCGCAAGACGCAGAATGTCTTCCTGAAATCGAACGGAGAGCCGTGGGGGAAGTCCCATACTTTCCGACCCCTCCGGGCAGCCTGCGATGCGGCGGGGGTCACTCCCTTGGCTTTCCACGAGCTTCGCCATACCTACGCCAGTCACCTCGTCATGGCTGGGATTGAGCTGGTGGCTCTCGCCAAGATCCTCGGCCACGCGGACACGCGCATGGTTCAGGAACACTACGGCCATTTGCGCCAGGGATGGGTGCACGAGCAACTTGAGAAACACGCACTACCGCTCTTCCCAGAGGAGGAGGAATCGACCCGTCTTGTCGAGACCCAGCCCGTCGTTGAGGACTCGACCCGTCTTGTCGAGACCCAGCCCGTCGTTGAGGACTCGACCCGTCCTGTCGAGACCAAGCCCGTCGTTGAGGACTCGACCCGTCCTGTCGAGACCCAGCCCGTCGTTGAGGACTCGACCCGTCCTGTCGAGACCAAGCCCGTCGTTGAGGCCTCGACGCCCGAGCAGACGGAACGTCGTCGAGTTAAGGTGTACACCAAGTCAGGCAATGCCGCGATCAGGTGGAGTGATGAGCCACCCCTACCTGAGGAGAACGAAGCCTAGTCCGGGAGCCTCCGATGCTCAGCAAGGAGAAAATCACCCGGGAAGAGCTCTACGAAGCCGTCTGGTCGGAGCCCATCCATCAACTCTCCAAGGCGCTTGGGATCTCTGACGTTGGTCTGGCCAAGGTTTGCAAGAAGCTGAATGTCCCTGTGCCTGGTCGTGGCTACTGGGCCAAGAGCCGCGCCACGCGAAAGCTGCTGCGGGTTTCGTTACCGGGTTTGGAAGTCGGGCAACCCACCGAACACCGAATCACCCAGGCCCATTGTGGCGAGGCGGAACGATGGACCCGGGAGACCCTCCAGCGGCTGGCGGGAGAGGGCGTCGCTGTCCCAACGCTTGCCGAGAACACGATAGATCCGGAATTACATCCGATCCTGGCTCAGTACCGGGGAATGCTGGAGCAGGCGGGCCTGAACGCCGTGAGGCTGCGGGCCACGCAGCCCTGTCTGGCCATCAACGTCTCGGCATCGCTTCTGGAGCGAGCCCTCAAGATCTTTCAGGATCTGTTTGGTGCTTTCGAGAAGCATGGCTACCAAATCGAGGTGTTGCCTCCGGACAGCGGGCAATCTTCCTATGGGTATCGCTCAGCCAAGCCCAGTCGAACCGTGGTGAAGATTCTAGGTGTGAACGTAGCCTTCGAATTGGACGAGGACTACAACACGGTACGTGTTCCAATCCCGCCACCACTGAGAAATCAAAGGCCGGCGGTGAATGAAGAGACGCCGTTGCCGGAGTATCGACAAGAAGGCACTGGTCAGTTGACGTTCGCCATCACAGAACCCTATGCGCGTGGCATTCGGGTCAAATGGAGGGATGGAATCCGGATCCGGATCGAAGACCACTTGGATGCCATCATGCTTTCAGCGGTCGCCTTGGCGGAGCGTGCACATCGCGATCGATTGGAACAGGAGCGCCAGCAGAAGAACGCCCAAGAAGCCAGGGCGCTGGCTGCTGAGAAAGCCGCGGAGGAGAAGAAACTCGCACAGCACCTTTTCGACTTGGAAAGTCGGATTCGGGACTGCCAGCAGGCTGAGCAGATTCGAGCATTTCTGCAGAAGGCCAGGCTTCGCATGGCGGGGAGTGCTGAACAGGCTTCGCCCAGTGCTGAGCTCAAGGCCTGGTTCGACTGGGCGGAGTCCCTGGCCGATGCATTGGAGTCGGAGGCCTTGGGAACACTCATGAATTTCAGGAAGCTTCCCGACCCGCCAACCACCTCGAGCCCACAAGACGAGATGCGTGCCCTGGAGTCGGGGCTTCAGCATCAGGTCGGAATTTGGCAACGACGATTTATCTATGGGCGTCGGTAACCAAGTCCCCTTTGATGGCAATGAGGTGGAAGGATCCACTCGAGGGGTCGTGATGAGTAAGGAATCCATAAAGGGCCTAAAATAGCCCAATGAGTGAATTTATTTAAAAAAAAGGCTGAAAATAGCCGGTATTGACATCAGATCCAATGAGATTATATTCCGTTCATGGGCTGAATTCAGCCGATTGTGCATTGGAAATATCACGGATCGGCGGAAAGGCGCTTTTTATGACATTTCAATTCATGACTCCTGAGGAGCTTGCCGGCGAGGTGGGCTCCCGCCTCCGAGCCTTGCGAATCGACCGACGGATCGAGCAAGCAGATCTCGCTCAGCGCGCAGGGATCTCCATCAAAGCCCTGCGGTCCCTGGAGCAGGGGCAGGGCTCCACCCTGGAGACCTTCCTGCGGGCTCTCAAGGGGCTGGAGGCCCTCGACGGCCTGGAGGCGCTGGCACCTCGGCCTACCATCAACCCCCTCGCCCTGGTGGATCACCGACGAGCCCCGCGCCGGGTACGACGCTCGAAGGATTCGAAGTGAGCACCACGGCGATCGAAGTCTTCATTTGGGGGCAGAGCGTCGGTGCCGTCGCGCCTGATCCGCGCCTGGGGACCTATGTCTTTGCCTATCGCCCGGCCTGGATGAAGCAGGGCGTCGAACTGGCTCCCCGCATGATGCCCCTCGCGGCTGGGGCAGCGCCTCGCGTCTTTCCGAACCTGCCCGAGGCAACCTTTCATGGCCTGCCGGGTCTGCTCGCGGATGCCTTGCCGGACGACTTCGGGAACGCCCTCATCGACGCGTGGATGCAGGCCAAGGGTCGTACCCGCGAGTCCATCACCATCCTTGATCGCCTCGCCTACATGGGGAAGCGCGGCATGGGCGCACTGACCTTCCGGCCTGCCCTCGGCAGCCACCGGGAGAGTGCAGCCGCCCTCGATATGAAGAGCCTGGTGGAGCAGGCACGCCTCGCGGTCCACGGCGCTCTGTCCAGCGATCGGATGGCGGAGGCCGCGCTCGCGCAGATCATCCGGGTCGGTACTTCGGCGGGCGGGGCACGCGCCAAGGCCGTGGTCGCCTGGAACCCCACCACGGACGAGATCCGAAGCGGGCAGTTCGATGTGGAGCCTGGCTTCGAGCACTGGCTGCTGAAGTTCGATGGCATGGGGAAGGATCACGCCCTAGGAACACCTGGAGGGTATGGACGGATCGAGTACGCGTACCACCTCATGGCCAAGGCAGCAGGCATTAAGATGGCTCCCTGTCGTCTGCTGCTCGAAGGGGGACGCGCCCACTTCATGACCCGGCGCTTCGACCGGGATCGCAACGAGCGGCACCATGTCCAGACCCTCTGCGCCATGGAGCACCTCGACTTCAAGCAGAAGGCCACCCATGCCTACGCGCAGGCCTTCATGACGCTCTCGCAGTTGAAGGTGGGGCAGGACGGCATCGACGAGTTGTTCCGGCGCATGGCGTTCAACGTCATGGCTCGGAACTGCGATGACCACGTGAAGAACCTGTCGTTCATCCTGAAGCGCGGCGGTTCCTGGGATCTCGCCCCGGCCTACGATGTGTCCTATGCCTACATGCCCGGCGGTGAGTGGACCTACCAGCACCAGATGAGCGTCAACGGTCGCTTCGACGACATCAAGCGGAACGACTTCCTGAGGGAAGCGGACCGTTTTGGCGTGCGGAACCCTGAGAAGATCCTGGAGGAAGTCGCCGACGCTCTGGGGTCCTTCGAGGCATTTGCAGCGGAGGCCGAGGTTGCACAGGCCACGACCAGAAGGATCAGAAAAAACTTACGTGGTACCTGATTGCTATGGCCGTAGGCTAGCCAATGGGAGTTATGACGGTCGCCCAGGTGCGGATGCTGTTCCAGATGTCTCGAAGTGACCCTCACCTATGGCTGATGCACAAGTCGCCATTCGATTAAGGACAGGCCATCAGGGTACGCATCTGTGTAAATGATTCCACCGATTCTCGCAGAACTTGGAATCTGGCCATCCCAGGAGGAGCAGCTTCTTATAGACAGCATGTCGGACACATGTAATTCAATTGGTAATGACTTAAAGTTACAACAATCTTGGATTGCCAGAATTCCATCAACAGATAAACCTGTAGGCAATTCAACAAGGGCATTGCACCGGGTGATCTCGAGGCATCCATTAACGGTCAAAGCTTCGGGAAGGGCGATGAGATTGTTGCAATCGCTGATCCATATGAAACCATTAAGTATAAGATCGTTTGGTAACTGTTGGATATTTGGGCATTCCTCCATAAAAAAAGTTCCGCCGACCGACATCCCATTGGAAGGAAATGTAGGAGCTGAATACCCGGCCAAATAGAAGTAATCCGGCACAACAAGAGAAGGCGGTAGCCAGGAAAGCCAGCTAGCGTTGGGTAGGACTAAATCCTTGAATTGGTAATGCGCAATGAGTCTAGAAAACATTTCCTGGGCTGCTGTGGGACATTGACTTCCAACTTCTGCCAGCGCAGCGCCAAGGATGTCTGCCACCTCTTCCTCGTCTTGCAGCCGATGGCCAAGATCGACTAGCAGTCGGTGGCCAAGATCAACGGTCTCGGAGGGCCAATCAGTGTAGAGCGCTACCAATGAGCTCCATTCGCTCATTCCAGCGCCAATTAGGGCTGAATAAGTCGACTCAAAGGATGGGTCTGGCTGGGGGGGAATAGGTGTCTCAGGTGACATCGACGGATTCCGCTGCAAATTCCTGCGGTAGGCAACCAAGAGGGATCCGGGGTTTGCCGTGTCTGTTCGCCCGAATGGTGCTCACTTTGAAATCCCCTGGTATTGAGGTGTGAGAACTATGCAGAAGCCGCATTTGGAACACTCACCCACTCCCCACTCCGCAGAGCCACCAGCCAAGCTTCGACCTTTCGTCCTTCTCTCTCCTTCAAGGCCTCCGCATACCTTGCCATCTGCTCACGATAGCCGGCCAGTTCCTCATCGCTGAAGGACTTCGAGTGTTTGAAGTCCAGAAGATGGATGCGGTCATCAGCCCAGACAACCAGGTCAGCTCGACCTTGGGCTCCACTGGAGGCAGCTCCTTCAAGAGGTAGTTCGGTGCGCCGCCGAAGGTGACGCCAGCCCCTATCTTCGAACTGCTGTAAGAACTGAAGGGCATTCTCGCGGATGTGGGCGACTGCGGGTGCGTCATCAAGGCAGGCTTTGAATGCGGCCTCGTCTTCCCATCGAACCAGAAGATCCCGGAGGAAGGCGTGAACGGCTTCGCCTTCCTGACGGGCCTTGGAACGACTATTCACCGGGATGCTCTCGTGCGCGTCTGGCGTGGTCTTGGTGTCGGCCAGAGCCGTCCGAAGAGGAGGCGGCTGAAGCGGAGTGCTTGCTGCGATCTCGATGGGGAAAGCCGCAGGTGTTTCCGTGAGTTCCTTCAATTCTGGGTGAGCCGCTGCGATGTGTTGGCCGTATTGGGCCCAGGTCTTGGAAGCAGCGGGTAGTTCCTGTTTTTTGGGTTCCTGGAGCAGCAGGCACATGCGCTCTCTGGAACGCGTGAGTGCTACATAGAGTAGGTTCAGATCGTCCTGCCTCTGGCGCGCCTCCACGATCGGCTTCAGTTCCCGGTAGGCAAGCCCTGGGTGATTGCCCAATTTCCAGGCAAGCAGCAACTCGCCTGTTTCCGAACGGGTACGGACTTCACCCTTCTGGAAGTACATGAGCCGGGTATGCAATAACGGAAGGATAACGTCCTCGTATTCGAGACCTTTGCTTCCATGAGCGGTCTGGATGATGAGATCGGCATCTTCGGCCAAGGCCGGGAGGTCGCCTCGCTCAGCCCCGGACCGCTCTTCGTCCAGAAGCGCGTAGGCCACCGAGGGACTGGCAGGAAGGTCCATGACCATCGCCAGGAATGCCGACAGGTTTCGCCTGGCTCGAAGCGGTTCCATGGCGCCATGGACGACGAGGGCAGCCATCGCACGCAACACCGACCCCTGGCGGAGCAGTCGCCCTGCGATCTCTTGGGTGGTGGCATGGCGTAGTTCCAACAACCAACGTGCGGTCTCCTGATGCTCAACCGGGAGGCGCTCTGGATCCAGAGAGCCAAGCGCCGGAAGACTCGATCGCCCTTCCTTGGCGAGGGCCAGCCGGGTTATCTCCCCATCGCTGAGACCCACCACCAATCGCAGCAAAGAGGTGCATGGAAGCGAACGCTCTGGGTGGGCGACAGCCTCCAGCGCGGACATCACCAGTCGCACTCCTGGGCTATCCCAGAATCCAGCTTTCGCTACCACGTAAGGCTGGATGCCCTTTGCCTTCAGTCGCTGGAGCAGAGCCGGAAGCTTTGTGCGCTGCTTGAGCAGGAGGGCCCTACGACGTGGGCCGGGCTTTGAAGGGGCACCCAGGCTCTGGGTCCACCCACTTTCCCTGGAGAGTCCAGCAATCCAGTCCGACAAGGCGGTGAGATCCGCCCAGGAAGTCGGCATGGCCGTTCGCACCAGTCCAACCGGCAGTGCCTCGGGAAGCACCCACGCCTGTGAGCCATCAAGGTCTCCGGAGGCCGGGTCGAGCTGCGGCCAAACTTCGTCAACAAAGCGATTAGCCAGGGCCACGACCTCAGGCGTGGACCGGAAATTGGCAGGCAGGCGATAGGCCTCATCCCCAGCCGCCGCGAGGTGCTGTCTTAGCAGGTCGGGATCTCCTCCCCGGAAGCCATAGATGGCCTGCTTGATGTCGCCCACTCTGACGATCCGAGCGGCCCCGAGAGCAGCCAGAAAGGCATCCTGAGACCGCGAGGTGTCCTGGTACTCGTCCACCAGAAGGAGTTTCGGGGGCTGCCCTTCCATTCCATCCGACAGGAGGCTCTTCAGTGCCTTGCGCACCAGGTCACCGAAGGTGGCCATACCAAGTTCGTTCTTCCGGGCTTCGAAGCGGCATAGCGCATCCACTAGCAGGCACCGCATCCAGGCCTCCAACGCATCGGCCACTGGTTCAAATGTGGCCATGGCTGACCGAAGCTCATCAGAGTAGTAGCCCTTTTCTACCTCCACCCGACCGCTCTGGCTGTTCGCCCAGCGGAGGCGTGTGGCCAAGTCTGAACCGGGTCTCGGCACCTGGAGGATGCAGGAAGGTTTAAAGAAGCGTCTCGAGGAGCTAGTCGGATCCAGTCCCAACAGTGGGTTTGCCGAAAAGGGACGCATTGCCTCTTCAGCATGCCCCAGAGCCGCTGTCAGACCGGCTCGGTGCGGGGCAGCATCCTCGTGTTCCAGGTGCCCCATGGCGTCTTGGTGGTTGTCGTGGGCTCTCGAGAGGTTCTCCCAGTTCCGCTCTGACCAAGCCAGCAGAAGCCGCCCAGCAACCTGATCAGGATGATCCTCCGGTAGCGTAAAAGCTTCCCGCACCGTCTGGCGAAGCAGTCGCAGCAGCCCCGGATGCTCAACGTCCAGGATGGTATATGTCTCACCTTCTCCACGGCTCAGGACGCGCGTGGCCAGACTATGGATCGTTGATACCTGGAGCAGTTCCGCTTCCCGTCTGGTCCGCCGCCAGAAGGCCCTAGCCTTCGCTGCTGAATCCTTCCAGGTCGCATCTCGCCAGTGGAAGGCTGCCTTTGCCACTTCCCCGGCGGATTTCTTCAGCCGATCGGGTAGGGTCAGTGCCTTGAGATGCGACTCGATGATGCTGTCATCTGGATCTTCCAGCAACGGAAGCAGGCCCTTCCATGAGGGGTCGTCCAGGGCCGTCAGCAGATCCAGGGGACGCAGCAGGCGCTCCCGGAGGTCCGCCGCCGAAGCTTCACTGAAGGTCGTGGCCAGTATCTCGAAAGAGCGGATGTCTCCACGCCCCAGGTTGGCCGTGACCAGCACACTCAACGTGAAGGTTTTCCCTGACCCCGCGCTGGCGCTGACGACCAGGGACTGGTCGAGAATGAGGAGATCGCTCAGGTCGAGGTTGCGCATTTCAGTCCTCGTCCCCTTCTCCGTCGACAGTGACGTCGACCGGGCGACCACAGAGCCCGCCAAGTTCGCAGCGCTGGCAGTGGTCGCCAGGTGTGGGCGGGAAGTCTCCGGTCTCAAGCCGCGCGTCAAAGCCCGCGAGATTGTAAAGCAGGAGCTTGCGCCAGGCACCCATATCTCCAGATTCGGCGAGTCGCTTCAAGTGATCCGTGAAGGGATTGGGATCCTCCTCACGCAAGGGGATCAGCGCAGCCGTGGCCAATGACCCAGGCATCGCGGTCTCAACAATCAGCATGTACAGCGGAGTCTGTAGGTGTGATGCGAAGGGTGCACCCTCCTCTGCATAGCGGTCGAGGGTCGATTCCTTGGAGGTCTTGTAATCCGTCACGCGAAGGAAGGATAGGCCTTCCACGTGGTCCCAGCGTTCGAGGCGATCAACCTTTCCATCCACAGAGAGGGTCCGCCCGTTGCCTAGATCCAGATGCACGGGACCCAAGTCCTGCTCCAGGGCCAGGAGCGTTCGCGTCCAGCCATCCTGGAGCGGTTGAACCTTGGGGCCCTTACCCTTGGGTGATTCCGCCATGCGTTCTGGATAGAGAAAGGAGAGCTCATGGCGGGTCGGCTGTTCAGCTCTGGCGTCGATCAGCAGGGCCGACGCGAGATTGGGCAGAAGGGCTTCCAGATCCAAGACCGCCTGGGGCCATTGTTCCCGAGGGATGGCATCCCCTAGCCCTTCCAGCCACTCGTCTCGATGGTCCGCCCACTTGGCCTGCAAATGGGGCAGGACAGTTTCCGGACCGGACAGGGCAGCGACGCTCATGGACTCGAGGAAGGCAGACGGCCAGTCCTTCATCCCCACGTAAGGGGTCAAGGCTGCCTCCAGCACGTGGTGCACGAGGGTGCCCACTGCCATGGATAGCCGGCTAGAGGCATCGAAGCTGCGCAGCCTCCAGACCCTTTCTGCCAAAGAGCGGAACGGGCAGCGCGCCATGCTCTCCAATGCTGTGGGACTTGCCGAGGGTCGTCCCTTGAGCCAAGCGGCGCGCACATCCGTTACTCGATCCAATTCTGGGGAAGGTGTGCTCAGAGCTTCCTTCTCGGGTCGGGCCATGGCCGCCGAGGCACGCTGCTCGGCGAGTGGATCAGATTCGTGGCCCTCCCACAACCAGCGGAGTCGCGAATGAACTGCCGCAGATGGCGTCTTCCAGAGGCCGGCACCTTCCAGCGCATTCCAGAAGGGGCCTTGAGCCTTCATCCGACCCGACGCATCCTGCGCAGGACTTAGCACCACGAGACGCTCCTGCGTCATGGCAAGAACCTTGTTGAAGGCATAGGCTTCCCGCTGAAAGGTGCGGGGGATTTGGTCGCCGTGCTCACTCCGGGGGAGCCAGAAACGCTGGAGAGCCGAAGGGAAGCTGGTCCCTGATTCAGTCGCAGTCTTATCAAGTAGGGCTCGGTTGATGGCGGCCTTGCGGTTCCAATCCAAATCGGAGTTCTCGTTGGGACGCCCTGGCCATGCTCCTTCAGAGAGATCCAGAATCAGGGTGGCCTGTGCGCCTGACCACTCCTCCAGCACCGTGTCTGGCGATATCAACCGAAGGCCATCGGCAGATCGTGGCACCTGGCTGCTGCGAGCGGTTTCCAGAAATGCCTCAAGCGACGTGAGCATGTCAGTGAAGGTCCAGATCTCGTTGCCCCAGGCTTCCTTGATCAGACCGAGGGGCGAGAAGAAGTCATCCGGGTCCATCGGAAGGCGCAGGGAACCCGCCAGGGATTCCAGCCGATCTGCCCAGAAGCCAGCGGTCAGGGAGGTATTGACCAAACCGGTCAGCTCCTCCCAGGTACGCTGCGCTCCGGTCTTGGCCCAATCTTCCAGGTGCATGAAGCTTCCCTGGAAGGCCAGGGGCCCATCCTGATCCGCTTCTGCCAGTTGATCCGCCCAGCGCCGCAAGTCCTCGCGGCGCGACGCCCGCAGTCCTGCTGATACGGCACTGGGATCCAGCCGGGATGCACCGACCAGTAGGGTGAAAAGAGGACTCCAGGCCTCGCTGGCCATGAGGGGCAGCAGGCCGCCACGAACATGAAGAGATAGCCCTTCCGCCGCGAGGATGGGCGCCAGGAGGGCTGCGGCCTTATAGGGCTCGGGGTGAATCAAGGTGATGTTCTTCGGATCAATACCCTCGTCCAGCCAGGCACAGACCTGCTCCACCGCGTGGCGCAACAGGTCGATAGGTCCTTCGACAAGTCCTCTCTGGAACCGATCCCCAAACGGCGCCAGATCCATCGGGCCCTCGAAGAGCTGCTCCAATGCCGGGGACCATGGGGCCGATCCCCAACCTTCGGGTTGGATCAGTTCCAGCTCGTTGGGCAGGCTGTGTCCGTGTTGTTCCAAACCATCCAGAAACCACTCGATCAGGGGTTGGGGACTGCCAAAGAGCCCGGAGTTCCCATTCCCTTTGCCTGTGGCTAGGGCGAAGGTGGCTCCTTCCAATCCCGGCACGCAGGCAAGGGCCCGCAGTCGGGCCGGGACAAGGTCCTGGAGCCCGGCGGGGAGGGGGCCGTCTTCCTCCGTCCGTTCGATCCAGAGGCCGCGCTTGCCACCAAGTTCCATGTCCACCGCTCGCCAAAGAGCCTCATCGGGTTCCAGGTAGCCAGCCCGGTCGACTTCTTGTATGTAGGCCTCCAGGTGGGACACGAGGCTCGCCAGACTGTGAGGCGACTTTGCCCCGCCCAGAGCCAAGCCATGCGCCTGAAGGCCTCTGATCACGGAAGGGCCCAACCCATGGGCCAGGAGTTCCCTGCAGGCCTGGGCTCGTGCTTTCACCACATTCAGGCCAGGGTTAGCCCAGCCATTTGACTTGGCCTGCCTGCGTGCGACCCGAAGATGCAACATCATGCCGACCGCACCTGGCACGGTCGGTCTCAGATCATTCAATAGGACACCATCAAAAGGGGCATGGCTCATGCCTAAGCCTCAGAAATCGCAGTACTGATGCCTACTCTGGCAGATGCGACGGGACAAATTGTGTCCATGGAGCCTATGGAGCCTATGGAGCATCCCCTGGATTCGGGTCCGTCTGAGTTGAGCTTCGACCCACCACATGCATTTTTGGGAGCAGTTCCTGCATTGGGTCAAGCCTGACCCGGTTCGTTAGTTCAGTAAAATTGCCTATATCCATCGCTCTGACAGAAATTAGATGCTCGGGAATTTGTTATGGATCCTTTCTTGGGTGGCCCGAGGATCTCAAGATCCATTTCAAGTTTCTTGTAGGGCCTTACTGCTGCCCTGGAGATCTGCTCGCGCCAGGCATATAGGGGCGGATCGAATTGTAGGGGTGGGTCGCTACCCCTCTGGCTCTTTTAGTCAATACACAGACAAGGTGGAGAGACATCCAACAGTGCAAAATGTGCACATTAATAGTGATAAGTAGCTTGTGCGCGTAAGGACGCTTCGAATGTGACATGCATCACAATGAGCTATAATAATTGTAAATAATAAGATTACATAGTTTATAAATTGGTAGATTATTACAAATTTGACTCTCAAAGCATTTTGGATCTTGCAGTGCAGTCACACAAAGCATAATGTATTGAGTGAAGTGTGATCTTTGAAAATTCAAAAATGCATAAGTAAGACCAGGGGCCGAGGTTCTACCCGGCCCGAGCCAAGGCGCTTTTGGCGCAGGGGCGTAACAGCAACAAGTCCGTTCAACCTAAAGAGCGGTCTTCTATAAGTATAATATAACCAATAATTAAAAACGGGCCGCAATACCGAAGGAGCACTTGCAAGCCACTTTAGGGTCCAGCCCAACCCTGCAGTGGCTTATTTCCAACCAACCTCCCTTTCCGTGTCAGTAAGCCTGGGTCCAATTGTTGGGCAAGGGCCATCTCAACCAAATCCATTAATGGCCCCAAAAAAAAGGGCCACCTCATCCACAGGAGCAAGTGTGAGCAAGTTATTCCTCTTGGCCGAAGAGATCATGCAGGTCATCAATGAACTAAACCAACCATCGTTCAGCACATACGACGTAATGGCAAAACTGGAGCCTACACTGAACCAGAACCTGAGCGATCACTACGGGCTTCCCGGAGCAGGCGGTGGCGCGTATTTCTCTGCTGCAAGTGCGGTCATGATGAAACTTCGTCAACTTGAACGGCGGGGCTTCATCAGGCTGCAGGGTTTCTCAAACGACCCTTCGAAGGTTTTCGCGATTCCGCTGAAAGGTCGGGTCTATTCCTTCAAGCCCGGCAATTCCGTGTTCGCGATCTACGAGGCTGCATGACCTTGACGCAATGAGTCCAAGCGTCGGTTTCCAGAAACGGCGCTTGGACTGCTCGCAGTAGGGCCGGATTCTTAGCTGGATCAAGTCTCCCTGTTGCGGCCATCCCTCAAATCGCTGACCATCAGAGGGCCATCGTTGGACGTCAGCGAGGATTCAATCCCCGAAGGAATCATGATGAAGAACTATGTCCAGGTTCCATTTCCACCAGAAGATGCATCATTGGCCATGCTGCTTAGCTTCAGGCTCGCCGCAGGAGATGAGAAACTTCGCACCATATTGAATGAACTGGCTGCTGGACAAACCCCACTCACCAGACAGCCCCAAAAAGTGGAAAAAATCTCAAGAGTCGAAAAAGTCCCAGCAGTCGAAATGGCTCTCAGGGCTGAAACACCCACAAAAGTTGAAATCGACTCTAGCAGCGATCAAGCCCCAGAAGTCCCACGCGCCCCAACCCAAGCGCACGAGCCTTCAATGAGCGAGCACATCTATGACATCGCCTACCGGACGCTGAAGTTCAGCAACCCTGGAAGGCGAAACCTCATCCTCAGGTTGGCCCAAAATACCGCCGAACAAAGAGAGCTGCTCGACGCCTTCGATGCTGCTCGGGAGCCAGGGAAAAAGCCGGCAACCTCCCGTGAACTGGCGGGGCTATTGTCTGGATTCGTGCGCAGAGTGAAGAAGGAAACCGAAGAGAAGGGTCTACCAGAACCTTCACCACGGGATATCTTTGGGTGGGAAAATCATAACAATGGGGATTGGGTTTACAAAATGAAAGAGCCCTATTCCACTGCATTCAAGCAGGCTGGTGAGAGGTTTGAATATTTTGTTCTTAGCTCCAGCGAATCGGAAGGATAGGGCTTATCCCAACAAGAATTGAGGCCCTAATTAGGTCCGAATGCGGCGGGGCTGCCCAACCTCGGACACAATCGGTAGGCTACGGGCTACTGCAATAGCCTGTTTCCTCAGGTCCCTAAGGGTAGGAAAGAACGGATGGTGGTCGTTCCCAAGCAAGTTCAAAGGAAGACTGAGGCCTTGAATTAATTCCTCCTCAGCCAACCACGGTTGTGGGTCGTGAAACCAGCAAACCCGTGCATGTTCTTCAAGCCACCTATCCAAGGCTTGTTCCCCAGGATGGGTGAAGGTCATCCGTCTGCCCGAGCCAACTCGACGTAGGGGGAAGCGGGTGGCGTCGGCTAGCAAGATGCCGAGGGTGCGACGCAAGGTCGATCCCTCGGCGTTACCTGAAAAATGCTGTGCAATACGGCTACGAAGAGTTTGCCGGCTTGGCGGGGCGCCATTGCACGGATCGCCCTTTGGGGAAATACCCACATAGAGAAGCGTCCATCCATCGACCGTGTGACAACCCTCGAGTGGGACTAAGGATGGGACGAGGTCGAAATACCAGGCGTATATCCCTGGAATTGCAGGGATCGAGCTTGTCCTTCCCAGACATTCATTCCTGCAAACCAGGCGCTCGGCTCGAATCACCGGATGGTCGGTGAGTGGGTGGTCTGGGTTGGAACCAAATGGCAGGGGCATGTTCATAGTATGG
>TBL_comb47_HYPODRAFT_10005010_pt1 | contig 15013 bp, 15 predicted proteins | sample TroBogypolimnion_40_FD_10682 | JGI IMG/M metagenome (IMG submission 10682)
CCTTATCGTTTACTTGAATTGAGTTATAGTGTATTTGTTTATACACTCAAAACAGTATAAACTAGTTAGGGGGAAATAGTCAACCTATTTTGGAAGAAATTTAATTTCCTACGAAATTCAATGACTTATTAAGCCAGGGAAGCACAAGGTCTTTTTGATGTAAGAATCCTCGTGCTAGTACAGATTTGTCTGCCGAGTCAGGCAGTAGTTTAGCTTCGACTAGGTCATACCAACGGGTAGTCTTGGGATTCATGGCAGGTTGGGTACTATTATATGCTATGGCATAGAGCCAGTCATCGTTGGGCTCCTTCTTAAAGAATCCTGATTTACAATCCCACCCGGCTGTGGCCAGCATGTGTATAAGGCTTACCATTGTGTGATGATAAAAACAACCGTCTGGTTGATTAAAATCTAAATCACGTTGATAGGTGTTGGTAGTTTGCGGCACTACCAGCATTAACATACCATTGGCGGCTGATATCTTACGCCAGTTAGCTAATGTTTGAAGTGGGTTTATGCAGTATTGGAAGGAATCATGGCACCATAAAATGTCAAACCCGTTTTCCAAACAAGCTAGTTCTCCTTCAAAGTCCGCACGTTGGTAAGTTATGTTTTTGTAAGTCTTCGCTGCCGGTAGAGAAGTATGTAAGTCTATGCCTTGGCATGATATATTCAAAGGTTTTTTGGCATCATCACGTGTGGTTCTACTGGCCCACCATTCAATATCAAGCCCTGATCCACATCCTAGATCTGCCACTGTATGTATAGATGCCATGAAGTCATCATATCCATACAAATGATTCAACGTTAATAAACTGTGTTCGTGTGCTTCCTTGTCATTTCTAAACATTATAGTCTTCCATTCCTGCTGCTTTAAGTCTTACTATCTAAATAATACCAATCTTTCCAGTTATCATTAGTATTTAAACAACGTTTTCGTATAGTAACTTCTGCTACTTTAAAATGATTAACTGCCGCGGTTACCGAAGGGAAAATTCCTTCTGGGGTTGAGATAGGTCTCGACCCTGGATGATTCGCCCCAGTTCTGGATTTATTTAATTGTCTTTTTCTTGCAGCTTCTTCGGGTCCAAAGATCTCTTCCCAGGTTTTTCCTTTCTTAGCCTTTGACATCTTTTGTTTCTGATTATCCGGTACAACCCGCCCAGTTAATTTTTTCCTAACTTTGTCCACACGCTCCTGCGAATATTTCATCCCAATTTGATGTTTATTCCCAGCGGCTTTTCTGTTAGTGGCTAATAACATAACTCTTGCATCGTTCTCTTTAGATAACCCTTTGTTCCATGGGGTATGCCCAATCATTACTTGTCGTCGATATTCTCTGAAATCTTCAGATCGTTTCTTTCCAGTCATTTTTTTCTTAGTCTCGACTGAATGGCCAAGATTGACAAATTCTTTAATCCCAGTGGCTGGATCTTGGTAATGTCTGTTTAATAATAAGGGATTTTTAATATTATCTTTAATTAACTGTTGTTCGAACCAATATGCATCCGTTTTGTCAAAAAATTCAGCAATAATAGTCGCAGTAAATTTTTTAAAATTATGCTTATTGATATAATTTGACGATGTAAAATATTTTATTCCCAAATCCTCTTCTGATTTTGTATCTGACATAACATTTTTATATCGATAACCATAGTAAAACTCCTCAGTTTCTTTATTAACTAATAGATAGACGTACGGCAGAATCATACATAGTTCCCCTGTGTACTTTATTTATCCTATCTATTAGTTTTTAACCCTTTTACAATAGCAAATATGCTTTATATTGTTAGGTCTTCCATTCCGGCGACGCGAAGCCTTACCATATGTCCCATCATAAAACTTTTCTGTTCAATTCCTTTCATCACGCCAAGGAACTTATTCCTTAACAAGGCTACTTCGTTGATTATGGTTTCAAAATCAATAACCTCATCTTCTCCGTCTACATATTTTTCCGCGTCGCGACTAGTAAGGGCACGAGCATATCCTTCCAGATATTTTTGAAAATGTTTCCTGCGTATCTTACGTAGTTGTATGTTGAGATAGTTTAATACAGCTTCAATTTCTTGTAGCTGATTAAATCTATGCTCAGTAATGCCAGGTAAATTGGTGATATTTTTTTCTATCACCCCACCTACTCGACAATCACGTTTGGCATTGTCGAGCTCCTGCTCATAGTGTGCTATAAAATCTGGAATAGCACCTAAGTCAGCAGTTACACGGCTATACCACATTAGTAGTCCTCATCTTCCTCTTCTTCATCTTCTTCATCTTCTTCGTAGTCTTCGTGATCATCAAGATAACTAGTCAAAGCATTTTTGATTTCAGTATCAGTTTTAAACGTACTTTTAATATCATCTGCGTTGATGTCATTATCAATTAACACACTGACTAAAGTTTCTGCGGCATCATCACGATCCACAGTATTGATGTAGCGTTTTATTTCATTCCAAATTTCTCGAGATAATTCTACTGACATACTTATTCCTCCGTTTGAGTTTCTTCAGTGGGTACTGTTTCTTTTTGATTTGCAAAGTCAAGCATGACTTTATCTAAACAACCGTCTTCATTATGTTCCCAGCCTTTACGGAAAAATTTAATAATTTCACCATCGCTTGTTACAAACATTAGTCGATTGCCATCTTTTTTCAAAAGTCCTTTTTTCTCAGCTAAGTCAGTTAACCCGCTGTATGGATTCATTCCAGTTTCATATGGAATTTTGACCTGCATGCCTTCGAATGGTTTGGCATAGCGAGTTTTCATAACCTTACAACCAGCACGAATACCCATTACATCGGATATCTTGTTGCCGTCTTCATCTTCCTTTAGCTTCATTTTCTTCATAGCTACAACAATACTGGATGCGTAGATAAATCCTTGCCCGCCTGAAATCTTATCATCTGGATCAAACATGTCTTGACTGGCGTATGTGTGATTTGTACATACCATGCCCACGTTATAACTACCAAACATATTGACACAGTTACGTACTAATGCTGTCAGCGCCTTGGGTTTACGACCCATGTCGCCTTTTAAATCGCCTGCTTCAAACTGATTCATATCAGTGGGAGTAAGTAACATACCCAAACTGTCAATAACAAATAAAACTTTTGGACGTTCACCGTTGGGCAATGTTTTATAATCTGACATAAATGTTGAAATAGTTTTAGCTACATCATCAATCATGGCCATACTTAATTTTAACAGTTTGCTTTCGCTAGTATCGACTCCCAACGCCTTTAACCAATTTTCATCTAAAGCATTTTCACTGTCAATTAATACCACAAAAATTCCCTGTTCCTGTGCGTTTTTTACAATATTGCCAGAGCAGATATAACTTTTACCTGCGCCTGATTCACCGGCAAATACTGTAACTTTGCCTAAGGGAATACCTCGGTTGAAGTCTCCCGAAATTAAGTAGTTAAGTGCGAAGTTGCCAGTGCTGATCCAATCTGTGGGATCATTAAACCCAATACTAAGTCCATCTATACTCTTAGTAATGTCTTTCCTAAATTTTGATACATCGAATGGCTTTACCATATTAAATTCCTTTGAATAATAGAAGTTAGCACAGGGCGTACCCTGTGCTATTTGGCATTACTGCTTTTGTCTTGAGCGAATCATTGCTAAAATATCTTCGGCTTTTTGTGTCGAAGGTTTAGCTGAGACCGGAGCAGATGCTACCGGAATGTCATCTTCATCGTCAAAGGAACTAGTCGGAGCAGGTGCTGTCTTAACTGCTGGCTTAGCCACAGGAGTGTCTTCTTCGTCATCTACTGTTGCTGTTGTTGACGCTGAACTAGCCGGAGCCGAAACGCCTGCTGGTCTAAAATAAGCTCCCCATCGTTCTACATCAAAACTCTGTCCGTCTACCGAAGCTTCGAACATTTCTTTAATAACTTTTAGTTCGACATCATTTGGCTTTTTAGGCAAGAATGTGCTTAAATCAAACAAACCATGTTTTTCGATGGCTTCTTGTTCAGCTTCAGATAATGCTGACTCTTTACGTGCCCATTTAGATCCTGAATAATCAGCAAAGCCACCTTTGGTACCTTTACTAATACGGAAATCTAATCCACGTAAATAATCTGTTGGTAACTCCTCAAGCTCTGGGTCCATCAACGCACCTTTAATCAGCGTAAAAATTTGCGGACCAATAATAAAACGACGAATTGGATTTTCTGGGGCTTTGTCTTCGGACATAGGATTTTCACGCACGAACCCTTGGAAAATGTAGTCACGCTTTTTCCAATACTTACGACCCATTTCTTCCAATGACTTGTCTTTAAACCAAGTGCGTACTTCTGTTAAAATAGGACAAGTTTCTTGCCACATTTCCATACATGGTACACGTACTGTAGTTTGTTTGCTTTCTAAATCGCCTTTGATACCATTAAATGGTAATCTAATCATAGCACGTTCTTGCCAAAAGAATGTATTCTTTGTGTTACCGTCTGGAATAAATCTAAGTGTGGCGTTTTGACCTTCTTCGATACTCCAGTGTGGATATATCGAATTATCACCTTGTGATTGTGGATTGTTTTGTTTGCTGTCTGCCGCTTGTAAGCGAGCACGAATTTCTGATAAACTGGCCATAATAGTTTGATGCCTTTCTGTTTTTAAGTTTGTGATGCCTATCTAAAATACTTTAGATTAATAGTTGCTTGCCTAGTAATTATACACGTCTAGGTCAGTGTTTACAACTAAAACGGCTAACTAGGTCAACCGTTTTAACTGTAATGTATTTATTATTTTTTTGCGCCGGCTAAGAATTTAATGCGCTCTACCATGTCGTCAGTATTGGCTTTAACCGCAGACATTTTACCTGAATGCCCGTATTGTCCTGCCAAAGGATTAGCAGTATCAATAATGTTAATTCCAGACAGACCTTTGATTCTGTCAATGTCTTCTAAGAAATTTCCACCGCCCACAGATTCCATACCAGCCTCCGTGCCAATATTGTCTCCAAAATTCTCGTCCATTTCGATGTCCATGTTGTCGTCAACGCCATATTCAACTTCTAATTCACGTTGTATGCGATTAAGTATATCATCAATGTCGTCTTCTGGATCAAGATGGTTTTCTCTAGCCACTGTTGGAATTTTTTCTTCTATTTGTTTGGCCACAAATTTTTCAACGTTGCTTTTGGGATTCATGTATATTTCATGAATATCCATGTTGCCTCGAGCTATGTCCTGTAGTAATAGATCAACTTCACTCATAGCACTTTCTTCTAAATGTCCTTTGTCCTGACTGCCTGTTGGATTATCTGCATAGATTTTTTTAATTTCTTTAGCCAAACGTTCGGCTTTTTCAGTATCACCTATTCGACGTGCCAAAGCACATAGTCTCTCCAGTCGAGCAAGATGCTCATGTTGTTTGAACATTACATCACCAGCAGTTTCTTCTAATTTAAAATCATTTTTCATTTCTTCTCCCATATTAATAGATTTTTCCATCTTTCTTTTCCAAGCGGCTTCTATCTTAGCGTGTGTAGCAGAATCATCGCTCAACACATTCTTTAATATGGCTTGTGTTTCAGGGGTTTGGCCGTAACCCTGATCTTTCATCTTCTTATAAACTGCATTTAGTAGACCACCTTCTTGATCCAATGTATTTGGATTGATGGTACGGACTATCTCGTTCCAGTTTACTTCGTTGGATTTTTCTTTAGCAGGGCCACGATATTTTCTAGTTCTTAAATATTCCCAAGCTCTTTGCTCTCGGCTATCTTCTCCGGCTTCTTGAGCCAACCGTCCTAGTGTAGCGGCATTGCGTTGATATTGTGTGGCCAATCTCATAACATCTTGATAGTCTTTTCTATCTTCAATGTATTCCATGAGGCTGTTTTCTTCGGATAGTTCTTCTCCTGCTTCTGGCTCAACAGTTTCAGGTTGTCCCTGCTTTAATTGTCCAATAACTTGTGCTACATCGTGATCATCTTTGAGTTCTTCGAGTCTGTTTAATATTATAGTACGACCGTCGGCATTGGCATCTTCTCCGGCTAATTCTTCTAAACGATTAAACAGCTCATCGTCGCCAAATATATTGTATAATTGTTCTGTGATATCAGTAGCATCTGGTCCAACTGGCATTTCTTGACTGAGTAATTCAATCAATTCGTTTTGTTTTTCTGGTGTGTCTGGTAATGCCCATGTGCCTTCGGCAATTAAATTTGCCCAACTTTCAAAAATTTCAGCTTCTTTCATTGTAGTTTCCTGTTGTTTTAATTTGGCCAATAAAGGCAATGCTTCTTCAATACGGCTATCAATATTTTTTTCTATAAACATATGGCGCAAGTCTTCAATAATCACATCTTCATCAGTGATTGCCGACGGATCCCATGTTTCAAAATACTTGGAATATCCTGTACGTGTGCTAATGGATTTGATATTGTGTTGTAGAGTTTCGTAATAGCGTTCAGCTTCTGTTACCAACTGAGCAGTTTCAGCTTCAAATATTTTTCCCTGATTAGCTCGTTTGAAACGACTTAACAAGTTCAGCTCATTTACAATCGTGGTTATATGTTGTCCGCGCATGTCATAAGGTTTTCCGCCTTGACGCACATGTTCTACCATGGCTCGTCCGCCGGACAATTTTGTAAAACCCAACTTGTAACGTTCGCCTTCTGTGGTTTCTACAAATAAACTTTCAATATAGCGAAATCTCGCTTCACCTTCGCCAATAACTCTTTTGTGCTTGATCAGCAGTCTTGCTTCAGTAGCAGCACCGTTCCAGGAAATATTTTTATGCCCTTGCCATGATTCGTACAAGCCTTCTTTAATAGCCGCTTGTCCCTTCATGCTGTACTTTAATTTGTTTAAATCTTGTACACCAAAGGTTTTGAGATTCTTTGTGGACATTTGTTTAAGAGGATACAAAAACCCATCAAACCATGATTTTTTATCCTGCGGCTCCATGCTTTTTCCAATATTATCACCCGAATAAACAGTGACGTCATTGTCATCGCCTATCATGATTACTACAGTACCGTAATCTTTTCCGCTTTCTCCAATGTAATTAAAAGATAGTAGGTCGGCATCTTCTGGACTAGCGGATGGTTTTCCCATGGCATTCAGAGATTCTGGTTCAAAATTCTTAGTGACAAGGTAATCATGAATTTGTTGATTGATATTGTTTGTGCTCATAGTAATATTTAGTTATATCGTGTTAGTAACCCATTACTACAAATGGTAAGGGAGCTTCAATCATTGCGTCGTGATCTCGCATCTGAGCATCCATTTCTGGATGATATTCTTGTAGCAGCACCATCATGCGGGTAACCAACAATAGTGCCATAACCAAATCATCTGTACTGCCAGATTTAGCTGAATAGTTAAGCCCATGTGCTACAAATGTTTTTAATTCAGTAATTAGCGGTTTGCTTGATAATTTCATTTTACCTGACTCTATTAGAGTTTTTAGTTTGGAACAGGCGGTAAGTTTGTTTTTCTGGCTAGTATTAAAACCTTTGCGGTACCTGCCGGCTCCTTTGGTAGGATCTGATAGAAAGTAACCCTTGATATTTTGCTCCCCAAACTGCTCTAAACTTATTAGAGCGGCTTCGCCTATGGTATTATTTTCTATACTGTAGTATATGCTTTGTTCATCCTTGGTAATAGAATGAACGTATTTAACTATGTCAGAAAGTATACGTATTTGTTCAGGAATTGGTGTACGATTGTGTTTCCACTCTCCTATTTGCCGAGTGCTATTGGCCTCGAATATCTGTATAGCTGAAAAATCTCCGCCTGTACCCAAGCTGGGATCCAGCCCTATACAGTACATTTTACCTGGTTGTGGGTCACTGTACCAACGTACTTGGCTAGTGCGGAAAGCTGGCTCTACACCCTCAAGATCTATTAATTTAGTTGGAGCGATTAGTGTTTCATCATTTATAATGAACTCACATTCCATTTCCCTCCTAAATCTATCCTCGCCTAATTGACTACGTTGTTGTGCCGCCCATACCTCATCTCTATCTGGATGTTCTTGCCACTTACTTCGGAAGGGTCTAAAACCGTTTATACCCACTTCCTGCGGATTTCCGTGGCTATCTTCCATTTTATTGGCGCCTTTCCACAGTAACGCAAATTGATCTTCGTCGGAGTTTGGAGTACTTGTAATAATAGCCTTACCACCAGTTGCCAATGTTGGGGATATTGATGTCCAGAATTCTTGAGCTACCGAAGGTCGAACAAAGGCGAATTCATCACATTGATGCGAATGAATATTATTTGCAATAATTACATGATTTTTTGCATTAAAGATTTCATATGTGTCCAATAATATCGTTTCATCTATCTTGGTTATCTTGTGCCCAATACTGGAATCTAAAATATCACCCACAACTAGATCATATACTTTTGTTTTTTTGCCATTAATGAAAAAACAATGTTCCGCAGTTGCAGTAATAAACGTATCATCTTCAAAATGTATTATTCTAGACGGTTTGTTTGTATTCTTGTTTAAAAAAGCACCATCAAAATCTTCCCATCCGTTTGGTGTTAAGATTTCGTAATCTGTATTGTTAGCGTACAGTTGGTGCATATAGTCTCTCTATTAGATACGCGGCATTTAATGGAATGTTATTTTTTATATCTTCCAATATTAGATAGTGTACTTTATCAAATTCACTAAGTGATTGATCCATTGTGTAATCGCATTTGTTTATTAATTCTTCTATAGATATACTGCATGTTGCACTCTTAGACAAATTATCCTGCCAGGGAATCATTCTTAAATTAGCCAAATGGCCAATGATAAATGGACTCACTCGCTGCTGATACCCTTTTAATATTGAAAACATATGGTCAATGTGCCAGGCATTTTCCTTTCCAGCCAGACCTGTAACATACCCATTGACTAGATTCGATCTGTGCTTATTAGTCAAATATAAAACAACAGCTTTATATCGATGATATTCGTTTCTATCTAACGATATTAACCCTTTTTCAGCCTTGGTTTTGTTTCCTTTAATAATTGCTTTTGACGCAAGTCTTGAATATCCGTTCCTACCAAACTCATCTACACGGCTCAAATGCGTAGCACGAGTCTTTTGTCCTTTCTTTTTATACCCACTCAATCCATCAGAATCAACTTGTTTTAGTATTTGTCTAGCCTGTATTTGGCTTGCTTCGTAACGAGTGAGTCCAGTCTCTGGATCAACCTGTTGTAATCCGTGTTTGATGTTTTCTTTGCGTTTAATGCAGATGCGTTGAATATCTGGGTATTCTTCAACTGCCAGACCCAGTACATTGGTAATGTAATTGTCTTTGATCATGCTCAGACGCTCACCGCTAATGGGGCAAACCACATAATCGTAACCTTCAATTGTGTTGAGTGCATACAAGTGTTGATTTCTTTTTTTATTTCTTTTTATAAATTCTATAATTTGTTTTCGCATAAACTTATTTATACAAATGCGAATTCATCACTCGATAATTTTTTCAGGGTTATACAATCGTGTGTATAACTCTTTTAATGTAACATCTTCCTCAATCAATGTTTTTTTATTTCTAATTTTAACCACAGTGGTATCGCCATCTAAACAATATAATAGTGAAATACTCATACCACGACCAGTATTTTCTGTGGTAGTAGCCGACATAATCCGCGACCCGTTTTCAAAGTCTATACTACCTTTGTTATAGTTTGTAGCTCCGGCACGTATATGATCCGGGCACAATTCGTAAGCGTATCTCACACGCTGCATAATTTCTTGACTTCCGTCATATTTGTGAGCGGCTATCAATATAGTAGAGTCCGGCACAAACATAGCATACCAAAGCAAGTATCCCGCTGCCGAAGTGGATTTTCCTGTCTGTCTCGGCATCATAGCTATGGAAAATCTATAGTTGTGATAAGTTTTTATCAGCCTCTTTTGATAGTCAAATGGTCGATACTGAATCTTACCTTTTGTAGGGTGCTGTATGAAGAAAAAGTTGTCCATAAAATAGTGTGGCCCTGTGACAGGGTCAAGACACAGAGCAAATTCTACTAGCTGTTCCTCTGTATAAACTTGTTTTTTATGTGGCGTTTTGGCTAAGGTGGATGAATCGAATCCCATGCATGTATTTATCCACTAAATACTATCCAAGGAGATTTTATGAAAAAAATTATTTTAGCATTATTTTTAGTTGTTGCCCTGCCAGCGTTGGCATGGAATCAAAGAACACCAAATCCAGTAGCTCAGTGCCAAGTTCACGCACCTTACGGATTTCCTCAATCAGTACGTCCTATTCAACCTATTTGCCGCCAGGCTTATGTAGTGGGATATGATGCTACTGTCAAGTTACCCGAGTTTGTCATGTGGACATTGACTCCGGATCACGCATTAGGATGCGTAGCTCGTAGTAATGCGTTTGCTGCCGATCAAAGTGTACAAGGCGGAGCTACACCACAAGACTATGCTGGCACAGGATATGATAAAGGTCATATGGCACCGGACGGAGATCAATCATGGGATACTCAGGTAGAATTCGAATCTTTTTTAATGACAAATATGTCACCGCAAGCAGGTTCCTTGAACAGAGGAATTTGGAAATTATTAGAAACTTCAGTGCGTGGTTGGGTAGCAGAACGCAATCAATCATATACAATCGTATCCGGAGGAGTTTATAGCCAGGGAGATTTGATTATTGGCAATGGCGTGTTAGTTCCACATGCTTTTTACAAAATTGTTATTAACAATCAAACTAAAGAAGTTGCTGGTTGGATGTTCCCGCACGTAAAACCATATCCTAATTTAGGTAATGATTTAACTAAGTTTAGACTGCCTGTTGCTCAAATTGAACAACAAGCCGGTGTTAAATATGCTATGCCCGCTGGGGCTATTGAATTGCAGCCAGGAAAAGAATGGGCTGTAGATTTTGGCGCTTTAACTAATCAAAAACGCAAACTTTGCGGAACAAACGCTAGTGTAGATTAATTTTACACTAACAAAAAGCCAGCTATGCTGGCTTTTTTTATCTGCGTTTGTAACCTTTAAATCCTTGTACTGGGCTTTGTTTGTGTATAAAATCAGGTTCACTAGATTCTTGGCTGCTAACTTGCTCTACTTTGAGTCCTAATGCTTTGGCAGTAGCGTTGATAATTTCACCGTCTTCTTTGGTATAGGTCATAGTGTTTAACTTTTGTCCTAGTGGCCCTTCTAAATCTAGTTTGTATCCGTTGCCTTTGCCATCAAGAGCACCTGCGGCAACAATGAATCTCCACATATGGTAAGGATTACTATTGTCTAAACCTGGAATTTTCTGCATGCCTGGAATAGCTGCCAGTTGTTCTGGGCTGAATTCCTTCATAGATTCAACAATAAATTCGTTAGCTCGCATTATGCTGGTCTAGTATTTTGTGTAAATGGACTAATTACTCCTGCTTGAGCAGAACTAGCAGTACCAAGTTCACGAGCAGTAAATCCCGACCCGGCAATAGTTAGATAATTACCGGCACCAACATATATTTGCTGTCGACTATTTGCGGCTACCTGAACACTACTAGAATAAAGATTTCCCACAGCATTAGCAGTGCCTAGAGCTGTAACATATACGTTATAACTTACAGCAGTTTCAGTTACAATTTCGCATTTATCTGTATACCAAACAGCATTGGACACTGACGTGTAAACATTTGCCTGAGACATATCTTTTCCTTATCGAGTTCTGGCTTCTAAAGCTTTATATAAATCTAAAAAACTACGACCTTCGCTCATTTTATCACTCATTTGACGATCGGTTTGACTTGCCAATACAGGAATAGTTGTTTGCCCGGTTGATTTAGGTTTATTCAACCCTCCGCTATACTGTAAGGCGTTATCACTGTATTCTTCATTGCTGGGATAATCTGGCTCATTGTCCGAGACCGTTACATCAGCTTCGTCTAGTTCAAGTTCGATTACACCTGGTTGTCCATGCTCATCTTCGTGGCCACATTCGCACGGATCGCAATCACATGATGGACAGTATTCATCATTGTTTTCATGTTTTTCGTGCCCTTGCGTATCAATTCCAGCATTTCTCAATAAGTCTTTTAGCATGTCTGCTTCTTCACCATCAGCACTAATGGTAATATTGCTACGTTCTTGATTGTCATCACCGAATGATTTATTCATAGATACATTAATACCTTCGGTAATCAGTGCTTCTATACTGCGATTATAACTATCGTAAATGCCTTTGCCAAAACTCACTCCCCCTGATTTTCCAGTTGGTGCTGCTGTAGACACAGATCCAGAAGTTGTGGTTTCTTCTACTTCTTTCTTTTTGGATTTTTTCTTTTCATCATGCTCAATATCTTTGGTTACTTTACGTCCGGCACGCTCAGCTTTTGAATCTTCTGATTCACGCTTTTTACCATGTATACCATCTTTTTTCTTTTCATCATATTCAATATCTTTGGCTACACTTTTGCCAGCACGTTCAGCATTGTTGTCACGTTTTGGGGTCGCTTCTTCTTCAGTTTTTTTATGCTTCATTGCCATGCTTAATTGTTTTGTGCCTTTGTCTGCTTGGTTGAACTCCTTGGCTACATTTTGAGCAATGCCTACTTTTTTAGCAAATTTAGGATTGTGTGCGGCGGCAGCCATAGTACGTGCTTGTTTTTCACTAGTGCTTTTTTCTGCTATAGTGATGCCTTCTTCTCCTCGATCATGTTCTATACCACGTTCTTTTTCACTCATGATATAGTCTGCTACATTGATTATCATACCCTTAGCTTGGCTCATTTTACCCACGCACCATGTTGGGAGATCTTCGCTGTTGCTGAGATGTTTTTCCAAGGCATGCAATGCTCTCACCATGGTGTGAATTTCATTTTTCATATATCCACCTTCATCTCCATATTCTCCACCATGATCTGGCTCGTGTGTGCCCATCATTTCGCTTTCGTCGGTCTTTTCTTTTTTCTTATATTTGTCTTTTAAAACTTTCTTTCCATCTACGATTTCATACTTGTAGCTGTTCCCGGTAAATCTACCAGCATCTTTATTCTTTTTAGGTCGCCCAGCAGTCTTCTTTTCTTTAGTATCTGTTTCTTTTTCGTCGTCTTCTTCATCATCATGCTTGCGAGTATAAACTGTACCTGTGCTGATTTCTTTCTTGTCGAATTTTTTAGTACCTTTTTCTTTGTCTTTCTTTTTCATGTAAGCATCTAAGTCTTCAAAACCCTCCATCATTTCTTCCATACGTTGTATAAGATCCATTTCTTCTAAGCTACTTGTGTCAGTATATTCTTTGCCATCTAATTCAAAATGTCCACCCTTTGGAGTAGATTTTAATTTTCCTGTAAAGGCGTTGCCTTCTTCCATGTCATCTTCTGAAAATCTCTGTCCTCTGTACATAGCACTATCTATATCAGGTTTACTGACTTTATTTCTAGAACCAGGTATAGATTTCATGCCCGATGGTTTTTGCATAGATTTGTGTGTCATGTTATTAGGCTTTTTTTCAGTAGAGTTTTTAAATTTCATATGATTGACTTGTTCAACTTCCTCGATGTCATCTTCGAACATACCATTGTGGGCGTCGGCAGCTCCTGGTCGTCCATTGTAATTGTGGCTCATGGAATTTTCATCTGCTTTCATACGCAAATATTCCATCATTTGCTCTTCATCCATTGGTTCTTTTTTACCTTGTACAAATGCAGAAATGCCCTTGGCTACATTTTTTAACGGATGCCCACTGGTGCGTTGTTTGAATTTATCTTGTTTGACTTGACCAAGCCCACGCATTTTTGGATCTGCATGTTGCCCAGGTAATGGATTAGTAGCCTCTTCCATGTCATCTTCTAACGTCATAGGAATCGCTTCATTAGTTGTGCCTTTTGGCCAATGCTTTTTGGCTCGAATAGCAAAGTTTAATTCTGACTGTTTAGTAGCTTCGGGAGAACCTTTCTTATGCGGACCAGTTTTATGTAACTGTGCTAACTGATGTTCTAAATCACTGATATTTTTGCCTTTAAACATGCCTTTTTTAGCAGGATTTAAATGAACGTCCCCGCCAAATTTTTCTTCAAGACTGCCACTTCCACTAAAGTTCATCCCACCAGTACCATCTTCCATGAGAGTTTTTAAATCTTGAGACAGTGCTGTTTCAAGTGTTTGAACTGTTTTATTTTTAGGAGCTGGTTTAGCTTGGCTCTCGGTAATTTGTTTTTCATCAGCACGTATGCTGTTTAATTTTTTGTTTAACTCGTAAAATGGGTTCATTGCTATTATCCTATGTAATATGTTTTATTTATGCTACTTTAAGTAATTTTTTTACTAAATGCGGGGAGAGATTAAGGGCTTTTGCGGCTTGTTTTATACTGGGATAAGTTATATTATTGACTATAATATTATGTTTACCACAATTTTCACCGTGGTATCGATTGAAGTTTCCAATACCTTTACCGTGTGTTTTACATTGTAAACAGCACCACGCAAGCTGTCCTTTGACCGTACCTTTACTGATTCTTTGTTTTGCAACAATATCTGTATGATTTGTAAATGTGGGAAGACTAAACACTTTTTTACAACACAGGCACGAGATTTTAATGTCAGTGCTTCTGTGACCGTTGCCATTCAAAAAATTATGTGTACCGGCTAATATGCGTTTATTGTTAGTAGGTTTTACATATTTTTCAATAAAATCTTTGCTTTGAAATTGGTGTTTACCTTGCTTGACTAATAATCTTTGTAATCTACTTGCTTCTTTGGATATTTCTTGCGGAGTTTTATTCATTCTCGCAAATATATAAGCGCAGGCACCGTAATCACCTTGCACATAATGTATATCATAATGTTCTTGTATTGTAATTGCTACTAAGTTTAACGGATCATTATTGCTATGATTGCCATCGATATGATGAATTTCATAAGTTCTGCCATCGGCATCTACAGGAATGTACCCGTAATATTTTTCGTAAGATTTACGATGATCTTTAAGATGATAAGTATTGTTCAAGCTGGTGCTCCTTTCAAGCATTAGAGTCCCTGGATGTTGACGCATCGCGAGGGACACCTTCATTTACTACTAAC
>TBL_comb47_HYPODRAFT_10005012_pt1 | contig 15010 bp, 9 predicted proteins | sample TroBogypolimnion_40_FD_10682 | JGI IMG/M metagenome (IMG submission 10682)
TTGTTGTGCTTAACACACGAAAATAAGAATTATTATATTTTACTATAGTTCCTGCATAATACTCTTGGCCAACAGTCCAGTTAGTGAATACTTCGGATATACCGCCGACGTTAATATAAGATCCTGCTCGAGTCCATTGATAATATACAAAATATGGTTCTGTTCGACTATACCCTTTAACTTCGAATCCGTCCGACAATTTACTAATAATTACTCCGCTATATGAAATTTTCTTAATCGGAGACGAATTATTAAGAATAACAGTATAGTCTTCTTGAGGGATAAAAACTCCTCCTGTTGCAGTAGGAGATCGAGAATCTAGGATAAAGTTAAATTGACTTTTACTGCTGAATCCACTTATTCTATAACTTAACTGTGCAGTAATATTCTTTAAATCATACTTATATTGCTTATATGTCGTTAAATCAGATCCTACTATATAATCAACAATGTAATTTATAATTCCAGCAGTTTGCACACTTACTGAATCAGAATATATGTTCGGCAATACTATACTCGTAGGAGTAATTCTTAAACCCGTTTCTGAATAAATTAGTTGTCCTGCTAAATTTCTTACAATACGAGATCTATCTAGTAAAATTCCAAATGTATTGGCAGGTGTTAATAGCATTGCCGTAATTAAGATGCTAAATGGATAATCAGAACTATTACGCCACGATGCTTCTACTGGTCCGCAATCTCCGAACACAAAATCGTCAGATATACTTGATGTTACAGGTCCAGACGCCCACCCGGCATCAAGTGGGTTTAATAAATTACCATCACTATCAACTGGGATACGATCAATTAATTCAGGTCTAACAAATTTAGAAAGTTTTTTTATTGGTGAGCCTGGCTGTCTAACTATGCCGTCAGTTAAATCTTGCCACATTACTAAATTGTCGCTGGTATATGGTGCTGGCCCGTACACTTCTTGCCACCAAGTAGGCTCATCTGTGAATCCTAGCATTTCCCAAGGTGTTCTATCAGGACTATCAGTATCAAGAACCCAGTTATAGAGACCGCGCCAATAACCAGGACAACTTGTTGCATTAGGAAGTCCGAAATTTTTGTAGTTATATGTCAAAGGTAAATCACTATTATAACCGATATTTGTCGAATAATCTACACCAAGAAGTGATACCCATTTATAAAAATTAGGAGCTAATACACTATTAAATTCTGAAGAACTGTAATTGGTTGATCGATTATATCCAGGAATAATATCGTAGATATCAAATACAGATGTATCGTATTCGACTTTAATGTTGTTATAAATTCGTTTTTCTAATTCTAATATTATATCATCACGATAATCACCATATAATACAGTATGACTGCCATCATGACCTTGGATCATCCATTGTGGAGTTACAAGAGATGTGTTATAATAAATTTTAGGATCGAATGTTGGCCATATTCCTAATTTAGTAGGTGTTGCTGGAATAAACGAACCATTTGTACTATCAAATTCACGTGTTGTAATAATGTCTCCGTTAGATAATTCAGCAGAAACTATAACAAATCCTTGTGTATCAAATGTATATTCGTGTTCATGCAACAATTGCACACCATTCAAATAAACAAGAACTGCTTTTGTTGAAAGAGCATCGAGGGTAAACGGAGCCGATAATGGATACGATTTAATTCTATAATCAATAACTGTAAAATTAGTATCAATACTTGCTCCATATGGCGCCATGTCACTAAAATAATAAGGAGATGTTTTAGGTTTATCCTTATTCATTTTTTGAAGTATTAAATCAACTTGAGTCGATGCATCTGCATCAATTCCTAACAACTCTGCCGCTGTTATGAACGCTCGTTTAAATCTACTATAGTCATCACGAGACTGTTCAATTGCACGAATAATATTATTTGTTTCTGAAGTAACATGATACAATGATAAACTTATCGGACCACTGTGTTGTACAAACTTTGTACCATATTGCGTGATGTTACCTAAATCTCTAATATTATTAGGACCCGGATTAGATCCTGAAAAATTAGTCAGATTATCTACAATAGAATTTAAATGATCAATTACTTCTCCTAAAGAGAAAGTTGTTATTTGGTCATTGAACGGATTATTTTGAAGATTATATGGAATCTCGTAATAACCATTGTTGTTAATCGGTTGTGCTGCAAAAGCTCGTATTGTTAATACATCTGTAAGAGAAATATCAGTATCTAATGTAATTTGTTTGTATAGTGGATTACGAATTTTTTTCGAATCACTAGTGAAACTCCACTTAGAAGAATCTAGTCTTATTCCATTTACATATACAATAACTGTTAAATCTTCTAAGTCATTTATATTATCAAAAATATCTATAGGAAAATTATTAATCCATTCTGAATTTTTATAAATTCTAATCGCTGCTTGATAATTAGTACTATTGAATTTTTGCCATCCATTAACATAACTTGTAACTGCATTATTATTTGTAATAATAAGATATCCAGTATTAATGTTTACCGAAATAATATTTGAAACTTCTTTATATTGGAAATAATCAGTAGCTAAATTAAAGTTGAAAAGAATATCACCTATATTGTTTATATTACCGTAAGATAACGGAAATCCTAATATTGTGTCATTTGTTCCTGTACCGACTTTATACGAAAAGATTCCAGTGCCTTTAAATGTTGAACCTGTATATACAGAAGTGTCTCCAAAACTTATTCCATTATCGTCAACTATATCGAATAACGGAGCTTGGTTCAATTCTGTTTTTTGTTGGGTTTTCTCCCATGCGGTTCCATTGTACCAATACATTAGTCCCTGATTTGCGTTACCTGAACGAACTAGTACAACATCGTTTAAAGTGGGAGAATTTTGTAACACCAAATTTATCTTTCTTGTACCTTCAATTGTTACAAAATTTACCTGATAGATTTTGTTATTAGTTAATGCATCTGTATCTGCTGTAAATAAAATCAACTGTCCTTGAATCAGATCGACTCCATCGATATTATAACCCAGCTGACCTTCTATTTTTGAAAATACATCTGTAGTAAATGTATCAATCAAATCAACATCCGTAATTGCGTTTATTCCAAAATTAAATAGTTTTAAGTTCGGTTCAAATTCAATAATCGGTCGAGTAGCTCTAGCGGCTTGATCAACAGACGGTATGATATTATTAAATGCTGCACTCTGTTCTATTACGCTAATGTGGAACCATCGATTATTACGACTCCATGGATTTCTGTCTTGACTAGATCTACCGATAGTAACATAATCAGCGTATAACGGAAATGACGCTGCGTCACTAAATGGCATCGTATCAAATGGTGTATTATCAAATAGTACTGATTCAGAAACTGTATACGAACTAATGATTTCTAATGATTTTTCATTAATTAATTGAATTGCTACACCTACTCCTTCGACATAATAATTACCGCTTGCATAGTCAATCGGAGTAACATTACCAACGAAAGAAACTTTCATTCCATTACTCAATTCTGTTCCATCAGACAGACGATATGTTTTCTTTCCAATTAATTCTTTTTCAACATCGATTGCAGTATTTTCAGTTATATCATAAATTTCAAATACTCCTCCTGCATCTGGATTTGTTTCACTAACATAGTACAAAGTCGCAGGTGCATCTGCCGGTATAGTGAATGTAATAGTTCCTTGTTCAATCGCTTCTCCGATCACTCCAGTTGTATATCGATTTAACGATCCTCCAGTTCTATTCGTTTTAATCGAAAATGGATTTCCTGGACTACTAATATCAAAATTATACGTCTGACCTTTATATAATTTAACAACCGGATTAGGTGTTAGTCCTAACACTCCATTCGGTGAAAATATATAAACATTATCTCCTGACTCATTTTGTATTGTTACGTCATATGTGCTTATAAGTGTCTGTTGTTGGCCAGCAATCTGTATAGTATGAGGTCCGTACGGCAACCAATAGTAATTCTGGAAATTTACAAATTTATCCCAGTTAATATGTGGGTCCCAACTGTACATTTCTTGCTGATTTAATCGATTATGATTTAACACATTTCCGCCGAATACATCGATTTGATTAATGTAGTCTTGATAATCTTTGAAAAATGTATTATTACCTAACTCATCTTCAACTGCAAAGCTAGGTTCTAATTGATAATTTTGTCGTATATCAGTAGGAGATTGGATAAAAATATCGTTGCCTGTTGTCGCTTTTGCATTTTGACGACCAATATAACCGTTAATTTTCTTAGCGGTTCCAGGTTGTATTAGTTGATCAAATGTTGCATGTAAGAATTTCTTATTAGCATCAGTTTGATAATATACCGGTAAAAAGTTTGAACTCAAATTCGAAGTATTGCCAGTTGGATTACTGTTATCAGCCATTATTTGCTCCGTATGGTGCGCTTGTTATGTTTTGTGATGTAACATCACTTGTAGTTGTTCCTGCGATTGCTTTAATAATCGACGGAGTTAATCCTGCAACTATGTCAATGTCTCTAACTGTTGCTCCGCTAATGAATAATTGATCGCTTAAAGATGTAATTTCAAATAAATTTCCAAATCCAACACCGCCTTGTCGAGGAACTATTACAAAACTTGTAATGTTCGGCGATAATTGTTGCATTACATAAGCCGATAATTCCGAGAAGTAAAATGTATCTCCAAAATCCCAATTCTCTAATGCAAAAAACTGATTAATTGCATTAGTAACACTGGTTTGAATATAATTATCTGAATTTACTTGTTCTGGATTTTTAACAACTTTAAATGATGCTTGCACATCTGGACTTGCACTAGATCCAAAAAGAACTTTATACTTCGCTGAATGATATATCACTTCATCCGATATCGCTTTTACTAAATTTAACTTAGAAGCAAGTAAGTCATATAGTTCGTCTGAGCCAGGCGGCAACGGCTGAGTTATAGTTGACGGGCTAGCTAACCACTGTCTAAATGCAGTATCGTAATTAGAAGTTAGCACATATACATCAATTATATTACTCGGACTTGGGTCAATCCTTGATTCATAATTTGCACTATGCACGTATTGGAATTTTAATGTATCTCGCCCCTCATAAACTTTATAGTCTAACGTAGGTTCAAGTGTAGATAACTTCGAATTCAATTTAACTACAGTATCAGTATCAACAAAGTAAAAATATTGTCCATCTACATATTGTGATAATGACCCTATTAACGTCTGTGTATCTAAAATAATAACAGTACTATTATTGCTTGCATAAGTGTAATCCTCTTGACCATCACTAATTGCATATTTCTGTTCTATTATGAAGTTTCTTAAATCAAATAATATTACATTGTCAATAATACTAGAATTGGGTTGGCTTAATGTTACAACTGTACCGACAACACTGACTACAATTGCTCCTATTCCTATTCCTACTCCAGATACTTTCATTCCTGGGACTATGTCAACGGACGATACTACTGTAATAGTATAAGCAGATATAACTCCCGTTGCATATTGACGAACACTAGGATTAACAATATCAACAAATAATTCTGGGTTATCGGCGACACCGTTATTGTCATTGTCTGCAAATGAAATAATCAGTTTTGAATTATCAACATAACCATCGAGACCGATGTAGTTAGACACTATATCCCATTTCAAATCGTAATTAAACGGCAATGTACTACCAGGTTGTGTATTGATACTTAAAATAGTAATACTATCTTTTATAATGGAATTTGAACTAGGATCGTATATCTTATGTTCATTATCAAAATAGAACTGTATTTGTTTATCACTTTCGAATACGTATTGCTGTTCCCTAGATGTAACTGTATATACTACATTATCGGTGGTGAACAACAGCAACCAACTAGAATCTTGTTGCTTGTTTGTTAAATCTCCTTGCGATGCAAGACTAAAATTCGAAACAGTATCAAGATTAGATTCAACAATAATTTTCCATGTTTGAGTAACAGCATTATAACTCAATCCGAAAGGATTGTTTGCAAAAATCAAATCAATCATAGCTGTTATAACACTACTACTAATTGTTGTTACCCATGCTGGAATAAGTTGATTAAGAACAGCTCCGGTTGGTATAACTTGATTTAATATAATTGGTCCGAATCCGTTAGATAATACGCCTTTATTAGTTGCGGTACCGTCATCTGTAACTGTTACAACTTTTGCCCAAATTGACGTAGTAGAACCTTCTTTTGTAGCTACTCCTGCTACTAACTTGTTTAAATTAGTTGTATCGAAATAATATCCATCAGGTGCTGTAAACTTAATCAATGCCCCTGTAATAAAATATTTTAAATCGTTTGTTGTATAAGATCCCACTTTGTAAATAGTCGAACTATTGTTTATATCAGTAATGTATCCACTCGATGTATTGATATCAGTTGTTACATTATTCCAATTAATAGACAAACTTGTAGTAAGATAATTCAAATAATTCGAGTAATAAAAGTTTCTTAGACTCGTTTTTTGAAGAATTGTAAAAATATCATTATAAATGATTCCTTCTATATCTACTTTAGTCTGATACGAGAACGATATATGTGGTGTCGTTTCTTCTGTGTAAAGAACACCATCATTACCATATAATATAGTCGAACTATATGCTCCAGTTGGATCTTTAAGATCAAAATATCGACTTATTCCACTAGACGTACGGTTTATTGATTTAACTTTTACAACTTGGGTAGTAGCAGATAATGGACTAATGTTGTAATCTTCTCCTGTGATCATACGATTTTGCGTATAGTATGTTGCAGGTGCATTCGATTTGATACTGTCGTTAGTTTCAGTACTTGTTGCATTAGAGACACTAGTTTGTAAATTTAAAGTTATAGAGATCGTTTCAGCTTGGCCTGATGCTGAAATATACGGAAATGAAATATTAACACTTCGTATATCCTGTGTATTAATAAGATAAGACAGCCCATTACTTACACGATAATAGGCTCTAAATTGTCCTAACGGTAATTGACCAAACGTTCCATCACTAAATTGTAAACTAACCATGTCCCCAGTTCTTGTTATAACTTGATAAATGGATCTGATATTTTGATTCAAACTATTGTAGATAATGTTATTACCTTCTAAATTAGGAACTTGCGTCCATAAAGTTGTTTCATTATTATTAGAATCTAGCTGATATAACCATACATCATTATTATTAATGTTATTTGCATTAATATCAATTGACTCATTACTACTTGGCTGAGTAATAGTAAATGTGCCTTGATTTAACGATCCTTGTACAAAGTTTAAAAAGAATCCAGTTCCTGGACTTCCTGGTCCCATACTGTCATTACTATAGATACATGCTAATGTATTTCCAGTTTTAGGAGGTTCTTCATAAATGTAGTTTTGTCCTTTGAAACTTGTACTTGTGATTTCAAAATTTGTATTATTACCCGAAACTGTTTTGGTAAATGAAAAAACAGGAACTCCTGTAATATTGCTGTTAAAGCGATATTGTTCGGTAGGTATGGAATAAATTGTTGCACTATCTGCAGGATTTCCGAATTGTTGAGTAGAAGGAAATGCGGCATTCATAACTTTTATGAACTGATCGTACCAATTAGTATTAGATGGATCGTTCCAAGAAATAGTCTGGCCGGATAAATTAAGACCATTGCTATCGATTACATTTTCTGTAGTAACAATTGTGCTAAATTTTAATAATCCTTGTGCTGCAATGTTTCGTGTAGGATTATAACTAATCATACGAGCTAAACGTAAGACAGCATCTGTTCGCTCGGCTAATTCTAAAAAGTTATTTCGAGCATTTAAATCAATACGAAACGCAATGCTTTGTCCTACAAATGCAATAAGATCAATTAATGCTAAGTATTCTGAACTTTCAATATAATCGTTAAAATCTTCTGGGAAATTAGTACGAATATAATCTATCATTGTTCGACGCAAGTTGTCAAAGTCGTAACTTTCAAAGTCTGCGTTCTTGAATGATTGGTAAATTTTTTGCCAATCTTCCGCTATTAAAAGATTGTTCTGTCTATCAGTTGAGCTCATACTATGTCCTAATATCTATATTTATCGAATAAATTATATGGGTATATTATCCTACTAACAATCCGCTAGATTGGTCGAATCGCAATTGCATCGATTGACTTATGTTATATGGTAAAAATGTTAACATACATTCGATTTGTATTCCACTTTCATACGATGTTATTATAATTTGACTTGCAGAAATACGAGGGTCATAATTAAGAATGTTATCAACATTTTTTGTTATAATAGACTTAATATCATCTGTTAACGGTTCAAATAATAGATCCCAAATAACTGTTCCAAATGTAGGATTCATCAATCTTTCACCTTGCCTAACATGAAAGTGATTTAATAAATCTTGTTGTATTAGCTGAAAGTCAAAAAGATTAAAATTTTCAGTATCCTTACTAACTGTACTAAATCCTCGATATGTTTTTGGAGCAATCGTACTTACAGATGCTTTCTTTGCAGGATTTAATGAAATTTTATTATAAAGGTTGGAATTTGAGCTCATTTCTTTGCACTCCTAGTTTTTGAAAATGGATCTACTTTTGTAGTAGGTTTCTGGAAGAACGAAGGCGCCGATGTTGACGGCGAGCTCGTCGATGCTTGCGTCTTACTTGGAATAAACGATTTAGGATCTAAATTTTCGTGCTGATTCCATGGTTCGTGTTGCGGTATTCTAACAGGTTTCGGTGCAACTGTTGCCGGTAAAGGAGCTGTTCCTCCGTTCCAACTAATTGTCGGAGCCGAACCTGCAATCGCTCCACCCGCAGTTAACCCTATCATTGCGCCAACCGTTATTAATCCATTAGCACCTGCCTTTACTTGTAAGTCCGAGCCAGATGTAATCTTAACATTTTTACCAGCATTAACATTAAAGTCTCCGGCACAAGAAAAATTAATATCTCTTCCTGCAGTTACATTTAAATCGTTCCCTGTATGAATACTAATACTATCTTGTGCAAAAATATCAATTTTACCGTTACTAGTTAATTCTATCCAAGTTGTACCGCTTGCATTTCCTATATAAATTAAATCCTCGCTATTATGAAGAAGTATTTGATGACCGGTTCTAGTACGAATTCTTATTAATTCGTTGTGCGGAATAGTCGGCTGTCCACCTGTTTCGCCTTGTGCAACAGACGCATAATCAGGAGGTCCTGAATTCGCAAAAGTTTTACGCAAAAATTTGTCATCTCCGTCGTCCATGACAAACGTAGATCCTCCGAGCCGACTTACAAATGCGTTGTTAGCACTATTTTCCGATTTTCCAATCGTTCCTGTTTTTGATCCGGATCTTTTATCTAACGGTCCAGGAGTTGATACACCGAATACCATACTAGGCACTTCTCTTCTTGCACTACTAGTGGTTATACCTCGAATATCATCTTTAAGTAATCCTTGTGCTGTAAACACATCAGCTAATGGATGCTTAGGCTTAGTAATTTTAGATTCATCAGGTATCGGTTTGTCGTTAACTTTTTTGTTATATTCTGCAACAGGCAGTCGACCCGAGCCATTACTTACATACTGTGTTGCAGCAATACCAGGGACCATAAAATTCATTGCTTCATCTTGTACACAACCGATCCAATATCCTCTTTTAGGATCTCCGTCGATAAAAATTACCATTACCGATGTTCCTACATCAGGAGGAACAAACCACATTCCGTAACTTTTTTGAGTATTATTGTAGTCGTCTTGATTACCTACATAATCGACACCAGTAACACCGTAAAATGGCGTCATCATTTTAACCTGATGTAACTGTCCTTGTGTCCTTGCTTGGTTGCCAACTGGTCTTAGGAGTTCTACTTCTAAAACTCCCATATATGTAGGATCGAGATGACTTACAACTTTTGCAAGATACGGGCCTGACCGAATCCCTTCGTGCGATGAATCTTTCGGTGCATAATCTATATTTCTATTATTCATATTAATTTACAATGTTCTTGATGCTGAATAGACTGCTTAATGATCCAACATGTGGATTCTCTTGCTGTGGTCGTCTATAACCATGTAATTCTTGTGTAAATCTACCGTCCTTGAAATTACTAATAACTTGATTTACATGATATAATCCACTAAAATGTACAACTGGAGCAACTTTACTATTACCACCGAAATTATACAAACCAGTTGCTTGATTGATATCAAGAGGACATCTAAAATTTACGGATATATCAACTTCACTGTTTTGATAATTTACAGTACCGTCTGCATTTAAATCTTTGTACTGGGTAGGAGTTGCGGTATAATTACCAACACCGCTATGTGCTATCCAATACGGATCTCCTTGAATTGTTATTTTTAAATCAACCATTTCATAACCGTTCGATATAGCATCAAAAAAGTTTCTTCCACCTACATTATCAGCATTTTCTTGTCCACCACCGCCTTTATTCCCGGTAGATGTACTTGTGTTAGTATATCGTGTTTGCGAAGGTAATACTCCTGGAGTCGACGATGGAAGATTCCCAGTAAAAAATGGTTTAATAAAAGAAAAAATTGAACTTAACCAACTAAATGCTTCAAAAACTCCAGTTCCAAACATTTTAGCAGTTTGCACATCTTGAGATCTTGTTAAATTATCTGCAGCCATCATTGTGGCAAAACTTGTACTAAAATCTATGTTGAAGTTTAATACTTCTGTGTTATATCCTGTGTATATGTAATCGTATTCTTTTATAACTTGAGCTTTAATATTGTTATAGCCAGGCGGTTGTGTATTAGGTGCAGACATTGCACCCGCATGGGCTTTATAAGGAAGGATTCTATACACAATAACTTTAGGAGTAATACCAGTTTTAGCAAGATTTTCATCATCTTTAATGAAATACGTTTGAGTGTCGATACACCACCAAACTCTCATTCCGTGTTCATCGACTGCACCTTCACCTAATGCTTGACTAGGGTATGAGCTCTGTATAATGACATTATTGATAATCTGATCAATATGTTGGGTTGATGCGAATGTCATATTATTTTCAGTAGGATCTGCTGTATTCTTTGACTGATCGAACCCGCCCTGTTTAGGATCATATACTAAGCCGTCCATATTAACCGGAGCAGATGCTTTTCTATCAGATCCAAACCCCATCGATGCTTTACCAATTACATTACATGGTACTGTCGGTTGTCCTGTTTGTTGATTAGATCCAAATCCTAATATAGATGATAAGTCTGACCCATTAATAGCAGTACTAGGTGAAATTGTTGCAGTTAATCCCGAAACGAGATCGTTCGGTTTAGAGTTTGCTGAACTTTGAGGCTGTTCGGGGAATGTGATAATATATTGTGTAGGTGTGCTATCTGTACCATCTTGTACAAACTGTGCTGCTCTTGCATTTAAAACTGCTTGTAGGCTTTTTTCACCTGTTTGTAATACTTCTTGTACAGTTTTTCCTTTTACTGATACATCACTTTTTGATTTTGCATGTTCTTCAGTCCATGCTTTTCCGTTACATCCATATGCTTCGCAATTATAAATCGTGCCTTTTTCTGATGCAGTAATTTGCATCATACCGAAGTGAAATGGAATGTAACGATATGTTCCTGGAATATTCACAGGAGCGCCATTCTGCTGATTACCTCTAAACTCGATAGATAAAAGAAATGGTGCTTCTCTCCAATTTTTCCATCCTGCATCAATTGCTGCTTGTTGTATTGCTAATACAAACATGCCCATTGCATAAGGTTCATATATATCAAATGATAATTTTGTTACGAAACTGTTTTTTTGTATTCGAAATCCTATTAAATTCTCTAATACAAGATTATCAATAAAAAAGTCAAACTGACCGAATTGCGTCTGAACTCGATTGTTTGGATCTGCATTTGCAGATTTACAAATTAATTGGATTCGTTGTCCTGCAATATATGTATTATCTGGATTACTATATTGATCGTTTGTTAATACACCAATACCTAAAATATAATCATATGTTGCATACGTCGATAGATCATTCGGTAATGGTAAATTTAAATTACCTATATTTTTTATACCTGAACTAAAAGAAGAAAATAGATTCGATACGTCAGATACTATGTTTGAAACACCTGATAATCCAACTGCATTTGCAACACTCGATATAGTTGCCGAATCCGATGTAAATGATGACATATTATAATCCTAATACTGTTTTTAGACTACTACCTTTAGGAACATAAATTGATGTTCCCGGTACAAAATCAAGAATTGGGTCTTGTAACACATCTAAATTTCGTTGTATGAACACCCACCATAATTGCGGAATACCATATAAGTCATATGCTAACAAATCTGGTCTGTAAGTGTATTGTGATTCAATTGTATAAAGAAAATCATCAGGTTCTGCACTTACAGGTCGAATAGTTAATACATCTAAATAAAAATTATTAACAATTGGTGTTTTGTACCACGGACTAGTATTAGAGTAGTTTGCCATTATAGATATCCGAAATAATTATTAATATAGCCGCCGGATACAAATTGATCCAAGCTAAATTGTCGTATACTTTGTCTGCTGTATACAGGACGCAATACTACATTGAAGTTGCTTTTTGTCGGTACATACGCAAGTCCTCCGTTGACGGTGTCTCCGATGTTGTATGCACTTAGCATACTAGATACTTGACCAACTCCGCCAGCAATACTACTTATTGCACTAGTAATACCGGATAAGCCAGGTATGGCTCCTCCTATCGTGCTTGCTAATCCTCCAACAGAGTCTGCAATATTTGAAATGTTTCCTGCTTCTGTTCCAACAACATTTGTACTAATATAATCGCTATCTGCATTAAGTTCAGCAGTAACTGACTCGACTACTACAGGAATGTTTTTAAGAACATAGTTTCCATATCCGTTTAAGTATACAATGGGCGGTGGATTACCTGCCAATGCGTCATATCCTTCGAACATTTTTGTCAAAGATTTTAAATAGTGTAAGGCCGCGATCCAGTATAATGCTTGTGTGGGATCCTCTACGTGCATCGGTGCATCAATAGTTATTGTACCTGGGTCGCTATTTTTATAATAAGTTACCGGATAGTTATTATGTACAGTTGGTTCATGCCCATAGTTTGCAGCTGATCGCATCTGTATAGCCGGTGTATATGGAAATATTAAACCGCCTGCATCTTTTAACGGTTTTAAAACAGGACTATTTGTAAAACTTGACCAATTCGCAAGACTTAAACGCACACGAAAATCATTTGGGTTATCAGTATTACTAAACATCGATACTGCACTAAGTACGCTCCCAACTGCTTCTCCTGCTGCGGGCAAATTAATGCTTCGAATTGCACTAACTACATCTCCTGTTGATAACGCAGACGAAATAGCCGACCCTAATCGGGATGCGGTTCCTACTGCATTATTAACAGCACCAAAGACTGCACCTGATGTGGCTATGGTGGATGTAACAGATTGCCCTGAATTAAATTGTTGAAGAGTAGTCATAATATTTCCTTTTGGCTTATTATTTATTTGACTTTTTTATGTGCGTATATTATAATAACAGTAATAGGAGTAGTGTGTATGTTACCAAAAGTAAATTATTTGAACAACAAGGATATGTTGTTAGAAATTCATAGGTCGAAGAGTTCGTATTGCAGTTTTATAAAACCAGAATATCATCAATATGATATTATTTTGCCAAGTTTAGATAAAATCAATATCAGAACAATAGCTCAAGCAAAAAAGAACCAAGCAAAGAGATTAGGCGACGCTGAATATGTAAGAAGAAAGTCCGAAGGGGAAAAAATTAAACAGGCAGAATGTGAAGTAGACTATAAAAAAGTTAATAAACTTGATTTAGTATTCCGAATAATGACATTTGAGCATATACCAACTAATTCTATTAGAAAAAAGAATCCTAAAAGTACCGCAGATAAGCACGACAAAGTTAACTTTCCGCCTTTTCAACATTGGAAATTCGATGAACATGACGAATTAATCTGCGTAGGCAAGAGTCATTGGAAAGGAGATTTAGAAACAGGGCATTTTGATAAAAATGCCGGTAAGATTACCGATACATTGGCTCGCATGATGATTAAACTATGCGAACGATATGCTACTAGAGGTAATGTTCGTGGATATACTTACAATGATGAAATGCGCGGACAAGCGATTCTACAACTAACACAAATCGGTTTACAGTTCGACGAAAGTAAATCGGATAATCCATTTGCATATTTTACAGCAGCCGTTACTAACAGCTTTGTTCGAGTTATCAACATCGAAAAACGCAACCAAAATATTCGAGATGACATTTTAGAACTGAACGGTATGAACCCGAGTTATACTAGAACCGGTGACGCTGAATACAATAGCGCACTTAAAAGATACAACGACGACACAGAATGAAAATAAATTTAAAAGATCCAAGAGTTGATCGAGCAATTAAACTAGTGCAAGATAAGCATAATGTTCCGTTCGGAAAAGAATTTAAAAGAATCTTTGAAGAGCAGTATCACTGTAAGATAGTTCCATTAACAGGAGACTGGTCATGTACCCAAGGATCATTAATTATTTCCGAAGAAAAATATGCAAACTGGTTTGTATTACAATTTGGGAATGGTGAATAATGAAATTCAAAATTGATGAGTTAGAAGAAATATACGTGAAATATACAGGTGCAACATTAACTACTCACACTATGAATTCTCTTATGCTAGATCTTAGACAACTTGAAGAAAAATATGACTACAGATTTTCAATTAATCCTGCTCCCTTATCATATGAATCTGAATTATCGTTTCATATGTCGTTTAAAACACCTGCAGATAGAAATTGGTTTGCATTAAAGTGGGGTGTAAATGAGTAATTTATTTAAAAAAGCAGCTTGCTTTACAGATATTCACTTTGGATTAAAGTCGAACAGTTCAACACATAACAAAGACTGTGAAGAATTTGTCGATTGGTATATTGCAAAAGCAAAAGAGGAAGGGTGTGATACTGGAATATTCATGGGGGACTGGCATCATAACCGTAATAGTCTTAATATTACTACCATGGACTATAGTCTACGGGCCTTGGAAAAGCTGGGTAA
>TBL_comb47_HYPODRAFT_10005013_pt1 | contig 15008 bp, 18 predicted proteins | sample TroBogypolimnion_40_FD_10682 | JGI IMG/M metagenome (IMG submission 10682)
CCTACATGGCAGATGCCTGTACAGCAAGTAATGACAGGTTCAGGTGCGGGTGTCGGCACAGTTCCCAAAACAGCAGCGGGCGCTGCTGGTGCTTCCACAGCAGGCGTAACTGTTCCTGGGGGCACAATGGTTCTGACTGCTGCAACAAACACGATGTGGGCAAACTCAATGGCAAGTCAGCCCGCCCCTCTGCAAGGCGGTGCTAGTGTTACTGCTGCTGGCCCTGGTGCCGGTGCTGGCGGGGTCTAAACATGATTTACAAATGTCTGTAAAGAATGTCTGGACTTTTGATGGTTCCCTGCTCAATTGGCGAGGTCTTTGATAAACTCACTATTCTTGAACTCAAGATGGAATTTATCAAGGATGCTAAGCGTCGTGCAGATGTGGAACTCGAGTACCAGTCATTGAAGAATATTGTAGCTGACCAAATAGGCTCAGTTCAGTTCCATTATGATAAACTTCTTGAGGTGAATCGCATTATGTGGGTCATTCAAGATGAACTTCATTCACCTACTATTTTTGCTGATCCTATGCGCGAATACAATCTTATGAAGGAGATTAATCATGTAAATGAGCGGCGTTTTCGCATCAAGCGCACACTGAATGTAAATATCGGAAGTGTTCTCAAAGAGCAGAAGGGATATGCTGGAAAGCGGGTTTTTATCTGCGGTCACCAGGGGCTCGGCGACCATTTCTTTATGAACGGAGCCGTTCGGTATATGGCAAGTTGTTATGATGAAGTTCGCCTTGTCGTGAAGAAGCAGAATCTTAAGAATCTCCAAGCACTCTATGCCGACGAGCCGTCCGTAACATTCCATGAAATTGAAAATGATTCAGATATCTCACCTGCATTTGGAGGTCGCGAGGATGTGCTGATGGCGGCAGTAAAGGGTTTTGACCGTGTATTTATGCTCGGCTACCACGGTCGGGGAAATGTAGCGAACTTTCCATACTGTTTTTACAAGGATATGGAACTCAAGGAGGAGATTCTAAAGTCGTGGTCGCACATCTATTCAACTGTGTCTGAGACTGTTGACGAGCCCTATCTGTTTGTGCATGCAAAGGCATCGGATGCGCGGGCACCCATTCAGGTGGATACTGAGAGGATGCTTGTTATCTGCCCTAGCGAAAATATGTATCCTGAGGGACATAAGTGGTGGGCTGTGGCAGAGCGCTGGGTAGGACGACCAATTCTTGAGTATTGCAATGTAATGGCTAAGGCGGAAAAGTGCCTTCTTGTAGATAGTTCCTTTTTCTGTATGAGTCTCTGTCTTGGTCTTCAGCCTGAAGTCTGGGTTCGTGGCGGGCGTTCCTACAAAAATGTCTGCGAGGAACTTATTGAACACAACTTCTAAATTTGAAGTGGTATTTAGCTTGTTTAAAGTTATAGAAAAAATATATTAAATGAAGCTCCTCTTCATTATTGGTACACTCATTCTTAGCAGAGTAGACTGTCAAAGTAATTCAGCATCTGCATCGGCTTCTGCGTCAGCATCTGCATCGGCTTCTGCGTCAGCATCCGCTTCAGCATCTGGTTCCGCATCGGCTACAGTTTCTCCCTTTTCGTCGTTCACTGCAATTCCGACAGTAAGTACAAGTGCATCTCCAAGTGGCTCAGCTAGTGCATTTGTATCTGTTTCAGTAAATCCTTCTGGTAGTGCTTGGCCTTCGTACAGTCCTGCGGCTACAAGCAGTTCATGGCCTTCATACAGTCCTGCAGCTACAAGCAGTTCATGGCCTTCGTACAGTCCTGCGGCTACAAGCAGTTCATTGCCTTCGTACAGTCCTGCGGCTACAAGCAGTTCATTGCCTTCGTACAGTCCTGCAGCTACAAGCAGTTCATGGCCTTCGTACAGTCCTGCGGCTACAAGCAGTTCATTGCCTTCGTACAGTCCTGCGGCTACAAGCAGTTCATTGCCTTCGTACAGTCCTGCGGCTACAAGCAGTTCATGGCCTTCGTACAGTCCAGCAGCTACAAGCAGTTCATTGCCTTCGTACAGTCCTGCGGCTACAAGCAGTTCATTGCCTTCGTACAGTCCTGCAGCTACAGTAAGCATAAGTGCATCGGCAAGTCCATCTGCAACAGCATTTGTATCTGTATCAGTAAATCCCTCAAGTAGTAGCCAGGCATCATCGTCCGCTCTTCCATCTAGTAGTGCAGTGGTCTCAGCGTCAGCTCTTCCTTCGAGTAGTAGTCAGGCATCCTTGTCACCTCTTCCCTCAAGTAGTAGCCAGGCATCATCGTCCGCTCTTCCATCTAGTAGTAGCCAGGCATCATCGTCCGCTCTTCCATCTAGTAGTGCAGTGGTCTCAGCGTCAGCTCTTCCTTCGAGTAGTAGTCAGGCATCCTTGTCACCTCTTCCCTCAAGTAGTAGTCAGGCATCCTTATCAGCTCTTCCTTCGAGTAGTGCAGTGATCTCAGCATCTGCTCTTCCTTCTAGAAGTGCACTTGCATCTGTCTCAGTCCTACCTTCCAGAAGTGCACTTGCATCGGTTTCAGCTCTTCCCTCAAGTAGTTCAGTAGTAAGTTCAACTAGCACTGCTACATCAAGCTCTACCGCAACCCCTACTGCATCATCAAGTGCCACAGCAACATCCTCACAGACTTCCTCATCAAGTGCCACTGCAACCTCTACCGCAACATCCTCACAGACTTCCTCATCAAGTGCCACGGCAACTACAACATCTTCAAGTGCTGCCACTTCCACNCCTACATCAACTGCACCACCCTCTGTTTCACCTATGTCAACACAGAGCCCAACTGCAACCGTATCCACCAGTGCAACTCTCTCTCCCACAGCATCCACTTCTGGAACGGCTCGCCCCACTCTAAGCTCAACGACCTCTTCAAGTCCAACCGCAACAGGTACTACAACAAATACATCCTATTTGAATATCACACACGCCTTCTATAATCAGCCCCCGCCCACAACCACCGATCCAATTGGACAGAACGGCTATATTGGAATCGGCATTGGTTCTGCTGCGGCATTTGTAGGTACTCTTGTAGGTCTTTCTCATCTCTATAAGAGTTATAAGCTGAAGCTCAAGCGCATTGAAGAGTCTACACCAGTTGTTCGTGAAAATCCTCTTGTAAAGGAAAGCTCTGCTCGTCTACAGATTCGCTATGTAGAAAAGTCTACAAATACACCCCCTCTGACACCGCGCAATTCAGGTGATAGTTTTGAACCACTTGATCTGAATGATTCTATCTGAGGTCTAAACAAATATATCTAAAAAAAGACAATGGTAAAGTTGGCTTTAATTACAGGAGTTACTGGACAAGATGGTTCCTATCTTGCCGAGTTGCTACTTTCAAAAGACTATGAAGTCTGGGGAATGATGCGCACATCTTCAAATCATTTTTTTGAGCGTATTAATCATATTCTCAAGAATCCCGCCTTTAAAGTGAAGCGTGGTGATCTCCGTGATACATACAGTATTCAGACTATCTTTGAAGAGTTTGCAGGGCTCGCATTTGAGCGTATTGAAATCTATAATCTCGCCGCACAGAGTCATGTTCGTCACTCCTTTGATATTCCTGAATACACTGCCGATGTAGATGCTCTGGGTGTCTTGCGTTTTCTAGAGTGTGCGCGGCGCTCCCCTATTAAGGACCGCATTCGCTTTTATCAGGCGAGTACAAGTGAACTCTATGGAAATCGCATTGGTGCGGAAGGCATCACAGTACTCTCTGAAACGACTGGATTTGAACCATGCTCGCCCTATGCTGTTGCAAAACTCTTTGCCTATTGGTCTGTGCGCAATTACCGCAGTGGATATGGCCTGTATGCATGTAATGGAATTCTCTTTAATCATGAATCGCCTCGTCGCGGAGCCGATTTTGTAACGCGTAAGATTACCATGGCCGTTGGAAAGATTAAGCGTGGTGAAGAGACTTGTGTTGAACTCGGTAATCTCGATGCAAAGCGTGATTGGGGGCATGCGCGCGATTATGTAGATGGTATGTGGCGTATTTTACAGCACGATACACCTGATGATTGGGTATTGGCCACAGGTGAGCAGCACAGCGTTCGTGAATTCCTAGAGATTGCCTTTAGCCACATTGGAATCCAGATTGTGTGGCGCGGCGAGGGTGTCGACGAGAAAGGATATGATGGTCTTACTGGAGATATTCGTGTAAAGATTAATCCTGCTTTTTTCCGCCCGAATGAACTTCATACACTTATTGGTGACCCGAGCCGTGCTGAGACTGAGCTTGGATGGACTCGAGAGTCGACATTTGCGTCATTAGTAAAGGAGATGGTGGATGCGGATGTCTAAAGGTTAACTCCGCCCTACTAAGTATAATGTTCGCTTCCTGGTTGTTTCGGACATTTATCGCTGGCAGTGGATTTTTCGCTGACTCCTATGATCTTTTTATTACGGATGGTGTCACAAACATCCTGAAGAACCTCGCGCCAGTGAACAAGGTGGCCTACTCATTCTCGGTCGACCCTGCTTGCTCTCCGAACGCCTACGCCGTTTTCGGCTCTGCTTACAATGTTTCAAATCCCGCATTCCAAACTATGAAGGGAACTGCTGGTTACGCGAACTTTCTCTGCGCAACAAAGGACAATAAGTGCCTTCAGTACACGTGGGACAATTCCGTATGTAGTCTAGTGACAAATTCTGCTTTTGATACCGAAGTAATTCCTCGCTATCAAGTTCAGACAGTCGCATTAAAGAACAGTGTGAATAACGCTGCTTTAATCGGCTCTATCCTAGGCCAACTCTTCTTTGGTTTCATGGGTGACCTTCTGGGTCGCAAGTGGAACTTTGTTATTACTTCTGTACTGATTATTCTCGGTGCACTCGGCTCAGCGACCTCGTCAGCAGGTCAGACTGTACCGGCGACTCTAACACAATGGGGCCTATGGTCTACGAATACATTCCAGCCTACATCATCTATGAATGATGTGTATATCCAACTGGCTATCTGGCGCGGTATCCTTGGATTTGGTGTAGGTGGTGAATACCCATTGGCCTCTACAATTACGAGTGAAGCCGCGACATCTGCTCTGCGTGGAATGTCAGTCCTCTCGATTTTCAGCATGCAGGGCTGGGGTAAACTCACTGCGGCAATTGTCAACTTTAGTACTATCTCAACTCTGCGCTACTATGGTGGTCCCTGGGTTGCCGATGGAACCTGGCGTTTTGCCCTTGCCTTCGGTTGTGTGCTGAATCTTCTGACAATCTACTTCCGCTTGGCCATTGTTGAGAGTAAGATTTACAATGAGGTAAAGAAGAAGGAACTTGGTGTAGACGGTGAGACATTAGTCGTTGTTGACAAGGAGGCGCATAAGAAGCTCGCAGTTCTTGATATCTGGACAACTCTAAAGTGCCTGCGTGAATATGCCTTTGTGCTTGTAGGTACTGCATCTACCTGGTTCTTGATTGATGTCACTTTTTACGGCCAAAGTCTGATGAACACAAGTTTCGTAAATGGTGCCGTTTCAAATACGACAGGCGTTAATTCAATTGATAAGTTACGCCTCTCCTTACTGAGCACGGTTTACATTATGTTAATTGCTCTGCCTGGCTATTGGTTTGCTATTGGCCTGATTGAGCGGATGGGGCGCTATTGGATGACACATATGGGATTCCTGATGTCGGCAATCTGCTTTGCTATTCTATCAGGCGCCTATAATAGCGACCTTCGTCTCTCTGCTGGTGGTGCTGGATTTGTAATTGTCTATGGACTCACCTATTTCTTTGCGAATTTTGGTCCGAATAGTACCACCTTCCTCATGCCTGTAGAAGTGTTTCCTACTCGCATGCGCACAACTGGACACGGTATTAGCGCGGCAATGGGTAAACTGGGTGCCACAGCGGGTTCTTATGGTCTCCTGTCCATGTGGTACGGATACTGCAATTCGGCACCCACAGCAAATGATTGTAGTACAGTTTCAAGTAGCTCTTCACAGACGGCACAGAATGAGGCTGCGGCTGGAGCTATGGCGGTTATGGCTGTTTGTGCGGGTGTAAGTCTTGCTGGAAATCTGATGACGGCACTTTTTGTGCGTGAGACGGGTGGTAAGACTCTGGAGGAGGTTGATGCTGGTTCAAAGGTACTTGCCGAGTTTGATGCTGCTAAGCCTGCTGCGACTGTAGAGGATGTGAAGGCTGAAGTGGCTGATGAGCCCGCGGTTGCTGCGCCTTAAAGAAACTACTTGATACATAGGCATAGAAAATGTCTGACATCATGGAGTATGAGGAACGTGATGGCGAGTTCATCCGGATTTTACGGTATTATCCTGAGGGCTCACTGAGTTTTCAGACAAACAAACAGAAGATTGATATTCTGAATACAGTTCTTTTTGGGCGGACACTTTTTGTAAATGGTGTTCTGCAGTCTTCTGTAGCGGATGAACATCTCTACCATATGAATCTCGTGTCAGGAGTTCACGAGGGACTTGCAACAAAGTCGCGTATCTGTATTCTTGGAGGTGGTGAGGGTGCAACTGCACGCGCTGTTCTTGCTCGCGTAGGTGATCGTCCTGGTGTAATGATTGACATGATTGATTGGGATTATGAACTTGTTGCGCATTTTCGGCAAAACGAGCCGCGTTGGACAACAAAGTTTCTTGGCGGAAATGTTTTTGATGATCCTCGGTTACATGTAGAGCATAGTGATATTTTCAAGATTCTTGAAGAGTCACGTATCTACGATTGTATCTATGTTGACCTTGTGGATCCTGATATGAAGGATCCCATGTGGACTGGTCTTTTTGAAAAGCTACTTAATTGGATGCCTGAGGGTGGGGTGATTACAATCAATGCAGGTGGCTGCTATCCGTGGGATATGTCAGGTGTAGAAGCAATTAAGATTCTCTACAGCAATCTTGATATTCCTGATTATTATATTAGTCATTCAAAGATCTTTGTTCCTTCCTTTGGTCGTGAATGGGCCTTTGTGCGTATCACGGTGCCTCCTAAAGGCACTCAGTTTGGAATGACCTACTTTGATGTGGTTACACTTGATAGGCAAGGATGTTAAATTTGAAGTAGCACCGCCTATTACTTATACAGTATACAATGAGTCTTAAAATTATTCTTGGTCCTATGTTTGCAGGGAAATCATCTGAACTTCTCGGTACTATTCGCAAATATGCTGCAATTGGCTGGCCCATCTTTGTGATTACTCACTGTAGCGATACGCGATATAGTGAGAAACCTGAAATTGTAAGCCATGATAAGGAGAGACATCCTGCGCTTGCAGTGAGGTATCTTGATAATGTTATACCAACACTTCTCTATATGGATGCTCGCTTGATTATTATTGAGGAGGCGCAATTCTTTGGAGGTTTGAAGGATTTTGTCCTACATGCAGTTGAAACTGACAAGAAAGATGTAATCTGTGTTGGGCTTGATGGTGATACGGAGCGCCGGCCCTTTGGTGAACTTCTAGACCTTATTCCTTACTGCGACAGTGTAGAAAAGCGTCATGCCTTCTGTAAGCGTTGTAAGATTCCTACACCTGCGCTCTTTACACACAGTGAAAAAAAGTCAAAAGATGACCAAGTGGAGATTGGAGGTGAGGAGATGTATGAGCCACTCTGTAGAGCGCATTATTTGGATTGTTCATAGGTTTAAGAATGAATGTATATTTCTTAAAAGATGACTATTTTAACATTTGGTGACAGCCATTCCGTTCACCCATTTAATAAGTTACGGTATGTGAGGCCAAATAGTATTGGACCTACTCTGGCCTTTTCTATTGGACGTGATCGATTGGCGCGTCTTGATTTGCGAAAGTTTCCTGTAGCTGAGGGAGATACTGTTATTTTCTCTTTTGGAGAGATTGATTGTCGGTGCCATGTCCACAAATATGTCTCCAAAGAGATGATGCCGTACAAAACAGTTATTAAGAATATTGTTGATTCCTATTTTGAGGGACTTCGAGAAATTGTTTCACACATCAAGAATCTCACAGTCTATGTATATGCAGTGGTTCCACCGCTTGAAGTGGATTCTACAGTTTGGAATAATCCAGAGTATCCATTTCTCGGAACAAATGAGGATCGAAAGAAATATGCACTTTATTTTAATGAATGTGTTGCGGTAAATTGTCAGGCCTATCGCTACGGATTTTTTGATATTTATACCAAGTATATAAACGAACGAGGATTTCTTAGGATTGAAGATTCAGATAAAAATGTACATATCATGAATCCAGTGCATCACGATGAATTTTTTAAGAAATCTGGGCTTGCCATAGAATCAAATGTATACCCTACGTTTAATATGGAACAACTTCATAATCGCTGTTTACTTGGACTCATTCAGCACGATTTAACGATTCAAATTATTATTGATACTGAATGTGGAAATGGACAGTATAGTCTACTTGGATGTGTTCTCGGCGGTATATCTCGTGTACCATTTATGCCAATGATAATTCTTGCGCTTGATGTATCTCCTGTTCATATTAGCGATACAACTGAATTTTGGAGTGGGCGGCCTGGTGAACAACTTATTGAAATTCATAATGCGAGTCTGGCAAATACAATTGTCCCTCAACTCAATCTTCAAAGAGATGTAGATGTAGTCATTCTTCATCCATTTACTCTATCAGATTATGAAGCTGCCTGTAAACTTCATCCGAAGTATTTTATTATCTATGGCCCGCATGAATCACTCGTGACAAATATGAAGGAATTAGGATACATTTATATTTTCCGAGATGTCTCTATGGCTATTTTAAAACGAAGTGTCTAATATTCTAGAATGGAGACACCCTGGTACTGTTATTGCCTAGTCTCCTCGGGTGGATCAACGTATATTGGTGCAACTGTCGATGTAGATCGCCGGTTGCGTCAACATAGGGGAGAAATTACGGGTGGTGCGAGGGCCACAAGGGCAAAAGTGGCCGCTGGAGAGACGTGGCGACGACACTGTTATGTAGGACCCTTTACAAAACATGATGCGCTCTCGTTTGAATGGCATTGGAAACATGCGTCAAAGAAACAACGTGGTGGGGCGCTAGAGCGGCGTATTGCTGCGCTTAATATCCTGCTTGCGGATCGAACGGAGTGTGTAATTGTTGAGGATCAAAACTCCCAGGGTCTAGGAGTCCCTGTCGACGGTCCTGTTGAAAATTCTGTTTTGGTGGGGGCGGAGGCGTCGCCTCTTGCCCCTGAGTCACTTTAGGAACAGGCGTAGATGCCTGGTAGGCCTGTGCCGCCGTCGGTGTAGGCGCCGTAAAGAGAATAAAACAGAGTGCATAAAGCAGCACCAGTAGACCAATGAGGACAAAATGAAGGGGGGCCGATTTTAGATACATTGCACCTAGCGCCGTACCGATTACCATGAGTGCATCGGCAACAAGAATCTTTGCGCCGTTTTCTTTTGCATAATCCTGAAACACATCTATCATTTCATTGTAACCGCGAGGGAGGCCCTTGATGGTCGTAAAATAAAAGAGCAGATCATGGAATAACTGGAAAAGGACTACGCACAAGATAAAATAGAGCGGTGACCAGTTCATTACTGATTTAAAAAAATAGGTGTAGAGAAATCGAGCGGCAACAACACCAATCATAAGGCTCATAACATCTGCACCCACAGCAAAAACGCCAAAGCGTTCATACCAATCATTAAGTGCCATAGTACCCACGGTGGGCTGTGAGCCGGCATATTTAACAAGAAAAAGAGTGATAAGTTCTACAAATATGGCCGCAGTGCCAATAAAGACGAGATCTTGAGACTCTGTAGTATTTGAAATATCCATCCTACATGAGCCACGGGAAAAATTTGAGGCTATGCGCTGACCGGACTACTGTCAAAGTGTTTATGTCATATAGGGACTATTGTTCCAATACATGCAAGCAGGTTGGTGGCTGGGGTCTTGTAACTGCAGTAGGAATTGGCTTTGTAGCATGGTCGGCAACTCATATCTATATGTGCTTCTGTGCACCACAGGGTGTTTGGGGCTTTGTACAGAGTCTTGTTGTGATGGATAGTAGTTTCTGCCAGGTTCTAATGGGTCTTATGCTTCATTCACAAAGCATGTATAAGGCGATGCTTGTGGCCTTTCTCTTTGGAATTGTAGGTAGTGTTAGCAAGATTGCGACCTGGATGAGCGGCGAAGAGTTGGATGTGCCTACTGAAATTCAGGGTCCTGTACTTCGTCGTCGTCGCGTAACAAATTAATCTACTTATAGAAATAACTCCATATTTTTCTAATGAAGCCGTCTTCGTCCACAAATTCACTTACAGAACTCACTGCAGTCACCCCTGACAATGAGTGTTTTGTCTGTCTTGAAGTCATTCATGAAAATGGAGCGGATCTTGTAGAGAGTAGTAAATATATAACATGTGGTTGTCGATTTCATGTTCACCCAGTTTGTTGGAATCAATGGATTTGCGAAAAGCGGGACGTTAGTAATCTAGACTTTCCATTTTGTCCGATTTGTCGTAAAAATTCTCAACATCCAACCCCAACTCAATTGGGTGCGTATGATACACTTTCGAATAAATGGTTTGTTATTCTTATTTTGCTTATAATTCTATCTGCCTTAATACTGACTATATTTTTTATTTTGTATGGAAATAAGTGATGTACTTACGGCGATTGTCGGTATTATTATTGCATCTTCTATGACGCGATTATCGTCCATTACGTTTATAACGAATTTCCGCAACAAGTTTTTTTAAAGATACTTCCATATCTTCAAATGTTTTTTCACTGGCATCTGTTTCAACTAGTTTCCATTTCTCTTCAAGGCCTGCTTGTTTTACATATTGTATAAAGTCTGCTGTTGTTCCTGACCGAATGGCTTTATAAATTGTTTTTGCCCGCCATTGTTTTTCTTTTTCAGGCGCTGCAAGACCTTCTGTTTTTGCTCCACCCATTTGAAATCCATGGCGAGGAATGGTTGACCATTCAACGGGATACTCAGTTCTAAAGGCTGATATTTCTTTTATTTTCTGTAGAAACTCATCTTTTGTAAAGAGGGCTTTCATCATATTACAAGTTGAACAGCATGCTTGTACATTATCATAAGAATATTGACGTTTAGTATTATTAACTCGGTCAAGACCATTTCCTGCTCGACATTTGAATCCACATAGATAGCAGGGCTTATATATAATTTCTTCATATTCCTCTTTTGTTATCTGGTAGGGTATTCCTCGCTTCTCTTCTGTATTGCGTTTTACATAAATGTAAGGTACTGGTGATTTATGTACATATTCTTTCCATTTTAGATAAAAGGCATCTCGTTCAGAATCGGTTAATATTTTATCCGCAAATTTCTCAATTAGTTTTGCCTTCTCAATAAAGAATACTGGATGAAAGATATGTTTCATTCGATTACATGTTTTACATGCAGTTACACAATTCTCTTTTGAATATCCTTTTAAATTATCTATACGGTCTATACCATTTATTTCATTTTCATCACAATAATTACAATAGTAACAAGGAGTCTGAATATATTGAAGAAACTCTTCTTTAGTAAGGCTATTCTCTTTTTCGCGACGTTCAACTGATTTTTTTAGAAATGTACTCCATGCTGTATCTAGATTTCGTTTTGCTTCAGCTTGATAGTTTCGCACACGATCTTTTCGTTTTTCATCGGCTCGTTGTTGAGTTTCACGACATTGTGGGCATAGTTTACTAATTTTTCCATGAGCTGTTTTGAAGGGTTCGTATGTTTTAGAACAATGGGTACAAGGTATATGTGACATTCTACCGGAGTATCACAAATAACTTTTAGACTTACCACCCAACCGGCGGCTATTCAAATTTGCAGAGTATAAAAAAACCAAACACAAATGACTTTGCGTCTAGTTGGAGTAGGCGAGCATGCCTTCCATTCCTTGCCTTTTGGCACAGGAACTCTACCAACTCTCCCCCTATACACGATAACAAGTGTATTGAGATCCTCTGGTAAACCACATTTCTGTGGGGACGGACTCTATCTTAGACCTTTCGGTCCACCAACATTGAGTCTCTGAACTGCATTCTTAGTCACTCACTGACCTTAGAACTTGGCTGCGGATTGTCCCTATTTATGACCTTCTTACCCTACCCACGAGTTTCCCCTTGGTGCCACTGGACTGACCTTTCGGTTCCAGGGCGGTAGTCATAACCTAGCAGGAGTTTCCCGCAATTTGATGGTGTTGCTCCATGTTTCTCTTAGAAACAAGTGTTATCAAACTAGCACTTCCTTTTTCGAAGTACTCTTAGCAGCCAAAGTTTTTTCAAACATGACATGATTAGTGTCATCAGTTCGAATAACCTAAACCACCCATTCCGCTCATCACGCGGAGCACGTTGTAGTTCGTCGCATAGACGTAGACCGTGGAGGACGTCGCCGTGCCGACGGCGTTGTTGGAGACCGTGAGGAGCAGCGTGGTGTTATCAATGCGTGATAAGTTGCACGTGCCTGACGGTTGGTGCTGCTCCGGCTGGAGGGCGAAGGAGTAGACGTTGATGCCAACCGCGGGGATGTTGGTGTGGTGCTGGTACGGCTGGACCTCGTTGAAGTAGCGTCCCTCACGCACCTGGAAGCGGTCGTGGCCGTTGAGCTGGATGAGCGCCGTGACGCACGGGTTGCCGCCGGCCATGCCCTCAACGCGCGTGACGGAGTAGCCAGACTCCAGAACTGATCGGTCCCACCAGTCAGAGAAGTTGAACGGCTGCTGGCCCTTCCACGGGTTGATGACGTTCGTGTCGCAGCTGGTGAAGGAGTCGCGCTGGACAACCCAGACAAGCTCCTTGCACGGGTGGTTGAAGTTCAGCTTGAGCTTGTTGGAGCTGGACGTGATGGACTCGCCGCCCGTGAACTGGAGGACCTCGATCAGGTACTCGTGGGAGACCTGCGCGAACTTGCGGCGCTCATCCGTGTCGAGGTAGATGTAGTCAACATACAGCGAGCAGGCGACAAGGCCGTTGTTGCCAACGCGCGTCTGGATTGCCGTCGTCGACGACGCCTGCGGGGTGTACGCCCAGCAGAGGTTCGTGAGGTCGTTGAACTGGAGGTTGATGCGGACCTCGTGGTACTGGAGCGCGATGAGCGGGAGCGCCAGGCCGGGGTTGCGGCAGAACCAGAACTGCAGCGGGATGTACAGGGTGTACTCAGGAGAGCAGTTGAGAACCTCGTTGGAGCTGTTCGGCTCGCCGCCGCTGCAGTAGTTGTCGCAGGTCTCGCCGCCCTGAACCAGGAGGTTCGTGAGCTGCGGGATGTTGCCCACCATCTTGGCATAGCCAGCCTGCTTGCCAGGCTCCTGCGTGAGCTCATTCCAGATGTGCAGCCACTGGCCATAGTGCTTGTCGATGCGCTGGCCGCCGATCTGGAGCTCGACCCAGTCGATGAGGTTGTGTCCAACCCAGTTGAGCCAGCGGAACTGGGCACCAGAGCCGTCTGACGCCAGGAGCTGCACTGACGGGAGCGTGGCCTGGAGGTACATACGGTAGATTAAGTCACCGTTGCGCTGGATCGTGCACGTGACCTGCTTGCCGAAGTTCGGCGCGCCGTTCCACGGGTTCTCAATCGCCTCCATGGCGAAGTTCGTGTGGCGGCGGTAGACCACCTTGAAGAAGGTGATCTGGGGGTTTCCCGTGAGATAGACGTCCTGCGCACCATAAGCTACTAATTGCATCAACCCGCCCCCAGTCATGATGTATTATACACCTCCTTTAGAAAAAAATTTTGGCAAAATAGAAAATTTGTAAATTTTTGGAGAAACTATTAAAACCAGAGCCGGAGGCTTCCGCTTTCAAAAGGTCAAAATCTCTTTATTCTGGCCACTGCCATTGTAAATCCAAACTTCGAAATTGTGGCCCGCCTTTAAAACTGCCTTTGCCTTTTCTTCCAATCTACATGTTTGTAGTTGTAGGGTCCAATCAGATTTTATCTCAAGTATTGTATTTAGTGGCTCAATGTAGAAATCAGGGAAATAGACTCTCTGCTTACCCTCATTACATATATATTTTACATGAGGTACGATACCTCTTCCAACATAAATCTCTTCTTCTGAAAAGTGTTGAAGTAATTCAGTTAATGCAATATTTTCGTATCCTTGTATCTTTACAATTTTTCCACTCGGCATAGTGTAGTCACGATGTTTAAATGATGTCTTTTCTGCTTTTGCCTGAACATCTGGATTTTGATTTGGATGCCCACCATATCTTTCCATACAGGTATTCATCCATTTATCATGAACTTCTTTAGTTCTTTTTGGATGATCTCCATATTTAAGCTGATATGAATTTTTTATTTTATCTTTAATTTCTTGATTTTGCCCAACATTTGAAACACCATAGTTTTCCATAAATGTTTCTTTAATTCTTTCACTTACAATCTTCTTAGAACACTCTTCACAATAAGGCAATCTATAGACATTTAACATCTCAAACCGTTTAGTACCCTCTTTACCACATTTACATTGAAATCTAATACGCATTCGTTGATTATATTTTGGATAATCGCCTATCAATGTGGCGCCACCCTCAGATAGAATTTCTTTCAATATCTCGATGGTGTATTTCATACACTATATACTAAGAAAGTAATTTAATCAAATTTCAAATAAAGTAAAGCGCCTAAACGGATTCAGGACAACTCAATAGAATTTAGTATGGGTGAGCCCTACTTCAAGATAAGGCCAACAAAGCGGTCTAATCCGGAGGCTCGTACTACGCTAGATGCAATTCACCAGGTGAAAATGTCCCAGCTTCTTGAACAAAAACAGGGAGTTGACTCACTAAAGCTGCAGGAAAAACAATTGACCCGTGAAATAGAGGTTTGTGAAAACATTATTGAAAGGAACCTGAAGGAGAATCGCCTGCGTGAAGTGAAGCGTGAGATTGAATCAATTGACAAGGAGGACGATTTACTAAATTATTTCTTGGAGACAGGTGATATTCTTTACAAGTATTACGATATCCAGGAGAAGATTCAGAATGGAGTGGAGAGTCTACAGAAAACTAGAAATTATGTGAAACCGGGAAGTGTCCTCGCGGCCCTCCATGATGCGGCAGGTGAAAGCAGTGGAGC
>TBL_comb47_HYPODRAFT_10005014_pt1 | contig 15008 bp, 7 predicted proteins | sample TroBogypolimnion_40_FD_10682 | JGI IMG/M metagenome (IMG submission 10682)
CCGCCAATCCCAGCCTCTCGAGCGACCAGGTGCAGAATGTGCTCAAGGCATCCGCCGACGACTTGGGACCGGTCGGTTGGGACCCGCAGTACGGTTGGGGGCGCGTGAACGCCCAAAAAGCCGTCAACCTGGCGCTCAACACGGTAGGAGCGCCGGCGCCAACGCCTCCGACCGTCAACATTGCCTCGCCCGCGAGCGGGTCTGCCGTCGCCGGTACCACTACGGTCTCAGTCAATGCGACCGACAGCTCCGGGATCTCCTCAGTCACTTTGACCTTGGACGGCGTGAGCGTGGGGACGCTCACCACCTCGCCCTACAACTGGTCCTGGAACTCGACGACCGTGGCCAACGGCAGCCACGCCTTGGGCGCGGTAGCCAAGGATAACACCGGGCTGACTTCCCAAACCAGCGAGACGGTCACGGTGAATAACCTGGTGGACACCACGCCGCCGACGGTTGCCATCACCTCGCCGGTCAATGGGGCGTCGATCACCACCGTAGTCACGCTTACCGTCACGGTTGCAGCCTCGGACAATGTGGGGGTTACGCGGGTTGCCCTGTACGTGGATGGTGCGCTGGTCACGACCTCTACCGCGGCGCCCTTTACCACCAAATGGAGTTGCAAGAAGGCCGTCGCCGGCAGCCACACGCTCGTCTGCAAGGCCTATGACGCCGCCGGAAACTGCGGCACCTCGCCGACTGTGACCGTGATGAAGTAGAACTCGGTGGCGCGCCGGCCAGCCCTAGCGCAGACTTTCAGTCTGCCGTTTCGCCGACTTTCCAGTCGGCGAGCTTTGCGGCAGGTGGGTGACGAAGAAGTTTGGGCTGCCAGCGGGCAGGAATGCCCGCGAAACGGCCGACAAGAATGTCCGCGCCACGGGCGGCGCGCCGACCAGCCGTATGCGGCCGGGGCTCGTACGAGGTGCGGCCGGGAAATCCGGGCCTTGGCGGAGAGTATGACCCCCGACAATTGGGCGGAGAAAAGGGCCGCGCTGTTGGCCCTGCTCTCGGTCAGTCTCGGCCGCAGGCAACCCGGGCAACCTCCAGCCGCGAACTGAGCGCGCTTCAGTTCCTGTGCCTGGAGCGAATAGTCGGGCGGGCGAGGGTCGTTATGTTGGCTTCGCGATTCTGTGCAGCAGGTGGCGAGAATCACAGCAAACATCGGGCTTTGGCGATGCGCATGTTCACATAATTCTGCCTCACCAGCGATCGGTCGAGAGTTCTGTGAAGTTGGCGCCTCGCGCCTCGGCCTTTTGGCACGCTGATTGCGATGTTTCCGTATGACACGGGTGTAATTCTCGAAAACGGCCCTCGAATTACTTTGCTGGCAGTTTTGCTGGTCGTGTTTTCAGGTTTGGTTTTGCGCTGACCGAGCCTCCCGCGCCCTAGCGGGCCCGACGCCGGCAGGGCTCATCAACCATTGTGGGAATTACAACTTCAACTCGGGAAAGGCAAGATGGCTACCGGCGGCGCAGGATATTTGGCTTTCACACGGCTGAAACCCTCGACAATGTTGCTGTGATTCGAATAAATTCGTGCCCTTTATGAACCGACGCGAGTTTTTTAAGACCTCCACTGCCGCTGGCGGCGCGGCGTTGCTGGCGCAAACCGGTTCCGCGGATCTGGCCGGTTCGGCTCCCAAAGTTATCGAACCTGCATCGGTGCCAGGTGTGTCCGGGCCAATGCTCCCGGACCTGTCACCCGCCCGCTGGATTTGGTATCCCTCCGGCCGCACGCTGCCCAGCACTTTCATCCTTTTCCGTCGCCAACTGCAATTGGTCGCCAAGCCCCGACGCGCCACGGGTTGGATTTGTGCCGACAGCCGCTACCGGCTTGAGGTCAACGGCCGGCGCGTGCAATGGGGACCGGCGCCCTGCGACCCGCGCTGGACCGAGGCCGACCCGGTGGAACTGACGGACCATCTGCAATCGGGGGAAAATGCTCTCGCTGTCACCGTCCTGTTCTACGGCGCCGGTGACGGGACCTGGCCTTTGGGCAAACCGGGCTTCCTGTTCTGGTTGGAAATCGAACAGGCCGACGGCCGGGTGGAAAGGTTGGTTTCGAACGCTGCCTGGCAAGCGTTGCTGTGCCGGGCATGGCCTCCGGGGCATCCCAAACGCTGGTATCTGCGCGCTTTGCAGGAAGAGTTTGATGCCCGGCTTTTTCCGCACAACTGGTCCCGCCCCGATTTCCAAACTGATTCCCATTGGCTGCCGGCCATGCCGATGAATGGTTCGCCCAACAAACCGGCTCTGGCCACCAATTACCCCGAATACGCCCTCGACATAGGTGGTGGACCCGCCGACACCCAACTGCGCCCCCGCAGCATTCCGCTTTTGCAGGAATCGCTTGTCTCGGCAGCCAGGCTGGCCGAAAGCTGTTGGCTTGAATGGCGCATCACGCCCCAGGACTATTTCGATTTTCGTGTCCCGGACGCCTACAAAGCCCAACGCGGAGACTTGGCCGTCGAGACTGCCCCCGGCCAGTGGCGGGTGGAGTTGGATGGCAACCGGGGGGCAGCGTTGATCTTCGAGTTCACCGATCAAATCGTCGGTTGGCCTGGTTTTACGATTGAGGCGCCGGCCGGCACGATTATCGAATTGCTGGTTCATGAGGCTCACGCCATTGGCGGGCCGCCGCTCTTGAACACGCATTTTGATTCTTGGACGCGTTTCACTTGCCGCGAGGGCAGGAATGAATTTGAGACCTTCGATTTCGAAAGCCTGCGCTGGCTCCAACTGCACATCCATCATGCCAAAGGCCCGGCAATCATCAGCGATGTCCATATACGGCGGCGCGTTTTTCCCTGGCCTAACCAGCCCCAACTACGCACCAGCGAACCGGGGCTCCAACGCCTTTTTGATGCCTCCATCAACACCTTGAACGCTTCCGCCCAGGAAACGCTGATGGACGGCGGGGGCCGCGAGCGCCAGCAATACAGCGGCGACTGCGGACACCAACTACACGCCATTCACCTGGCCTTTGGGGAGCGCCGTCTGGTGGCCCGCTACCTGACTACTTTCAGCCAAGGGTTGACCAAGGAAGGTTTCTTTTTGGACTGCTGGCCCGCGTATGACCGGCTGGCTCGGTTGGTGGAACGCCAGTTCGACCTATCGGGCTGGGGCCCGATTCTGGACCACGGTGTGGGGTTCGTTCTTGATTGCTGGCATCATTACAACTACACGGGCGAACTGGAGGCGTTGCGGGAGCCATATCCGCGTCTGCTTCGATTTGCGCAGTATCTCCAAAAGTCGACCGGCAGCGATGGTTTACTGCCGGTCGAAAACCTGGGCATCCCCTCCGTTTGGATTGACCATATCGCTTATCAGCAGCAACGCCACAAGCAATGTGCCTTCAACCTCTACTCCGCCGCCGCGATGGAACACGCTTTAGCACCCATCTGCCGCGCTTTTGGCGATAGCAATCAGGCTGAAGCGGTTCAGCAGTTTGGCCGGGAATTGCGTCAGGCAACGGTCAGGCAGTTCTGGAGCCCGGAGCGAAGACTCTTTGTCAACAACCTGCCGTGGCTGGCGCAGGAAAGAAACGCGCGAACTTGCGACCGCTCGCTGGCAACAGCCATTCTCTTTGATCAATGCCCCGACCTTCAAAACACCGCCGCACTGCGTTCCCTCGCGGAGTGTCCGCCGGAGATGGGTTTTTCCTATCCGGCCAACGCTGGTTGGCGGCTGTGGGCGCTGGCTAAGGGCGGCCGCGCGGACATTATCCTGGCGGACCTGCGTCAGCGCTGGGCGACCATGGCCTCGGTAAAGCTGAACAACACCTTGCAGGAGGACTGGAGCGCTTCGCCTGATACCGGCCAGGAATGGAGTCACTGTCCGGTGGCACCTCTCTACATCGCCTACCAAGGCTTGATGGGGCTGAAGCCCTTGGAGCCTGGCTTCAAACGCTTCGAACTCCGGCCCCAACTTGCTGACTTGGAAGACCTCGACCTGACAGCATTCACCGTGCAGGGACCAGTAAGTCTGCGCTCCCGCGGAAAGCCGGGCGGACGCGAGTTGGTTGGTTTTGCACTTGCCGGCGCGGGGCCAGGGCGAACTGGTTTTGCCGCAGGACGAGGCCATCGAACTGCCCGAAGCTGCCTTGCCTGCGCCAGCGGGGCACCGCCGTTTCAAGTTACCGCCCGGCGCCACCATCACCCTTCGCCTCAAGCACGCGTAGCTGGGGATTTGTTCTTCAATATCGGTTCGCAACCGAACAATCAGATTGCGCTGGTAGTGTAGACGCCTTAAGCACTGAGCAGTGCGTACGTGAATGCGCGATGTGTGCCGTCCCCTCAGACAGCGCGGCGGCCTTTGGGCTCGATTACCCGCCCGCCCCCAGTTTTGGCGCGGTAACCCTGCGACCGCAATTCGGGGGGCCCCAGTCGGTTACCGTGTACGGATTGGGAGCCCCAATAAGTCTCAAGCCTCCGAGCATGGGATTGGGCTGAGTGGTGCAAGCGGCCGGGGTTTCATGCCTTGGCCACTGGAGCCGACGGCCTTGACCAGGATAGACGATGAAACTATCTTGTCGAAGCGTGTTCGGCTCATATCACGGAATCCACCGACGGCCCAACAATTTGGGAAGTTGGTCTGTTTTCTCCCGCTGGCGGGCAGACCTCCTCCACCGAGAAAGGTGTCGAAATCAAGCGATGGGGGCGCTGGATGAAGCCGGTTGGTCGGCAGTTGGCCGGCCTCGACCGGCTAGGGATGGGGTGTGGGTACCCGTGAATCCGTTTTGTCTCACCCTCTTTGTGTTTGTGGCCTGGGCGGCGGCTACCGAGGCGGCGGTGTGGACGAACGTGCTCACGAGTTCTCCCCAAAGTTGGACGAACGCGTCGAATTGGACTAGCCCAGCGGCCTATCCCAATGGCAATGGCGCCGTGGCCTGGATTACCAACCGTCTCGGGGGCGACCAGACCATCCTGCTGAGCGCGACTGTTACCGATGGATCATTGACACTCGGGGAGGCCAACGCGGCACATTCGTTTACCCTCCTGGGCAATGGTGGCGCTTTAGTCTTCCAAAACAACGGACTCCCCGCCACTTTGGCGCAGACACGTACCAGCCACGGCGACACGCTGGCGGTCAATGCCACCCTGGTGGATTCGCTGAGTATTCGTAACGACTCAGCCAACCCGCTGACCCTCGCCGGCAGCCTCAGCGGTCCGGGGGACATCCTGGTGAGCGGCGTGGGCACCGTAATTCTCTCCGGGACCAGCGCCTATGCTGGCAAAACCCTGCTGAACAGTGGCACGGTGCGACTCCAAGGCGGTCTCGTCAGCGCGCCCGTCCCCGGATATACCCGCTGGTTCGACGCCTCGACGACGAACCACCTTATCACTAACGGCCTGGCCCAGGTCACCCAATGGAACGACCTGAGTCCCTACCAGAACCAGGCCACACCGCAGACGGGCCACAGCCCCACCTACGTGCCCAACGCGCTCAACGGCCTGGGCGCGATCCACTTTGGCCCCGGCCCCTCCTACAACCCCGCCACGAGCGATAGCCTGAGTTTCCCGCGCCTCACCTCCATCCGCAGCCTGTTCTCGATTTTCAAGGGCTCCGGCTTCCTGGCCACCGACACGAATAGCTACGATTTCCATCGTCTCAGCGACACCGACCCCACGGCTCCCCTCTGGGTGGGCGCGCCCAACAACTGGACCAGCGCCAACATTCGCGCCGGGTTGACCTATGTGAACGGCGTCTGGGTGGACGGCACCACCTTTGCTATGCCCACTAACGCCAACAACGGCTTCAACCTCGTCGAAGTGCTCGCCACCGGGGGGGTGACCGCCGGTGGGTTCAACCGCGACCGCGTTTATCACGCCGGAGACCAGTGGCAGGCGGAGGTGTTGACGTACGATGCGCCCCTTACCGAGGTCAACCGCCTTGGCGTCGAGCAGTATCTGACTCACAAATGGTTTGGATTTGGCGGCGTGAACACCCTGCCCGTCGGCACGACCCTCTCGCTTGGCAGCGGCGCCACACTCGACCTGGCAGGCACTTCCCAGGCGGTGCAGTCGCTCACCGGTGCCGCGGGCAGTGTCGTCGATAACACCTCGGCGCATCCGGTCGAGTTCATGGTCACCGCCAACGCGGTTTCGACCATTTTCGCCGGCTCGCTCCGGAACTCTGGTGGCGGGCCGCTCGCGTTGGTGAAAAGCGGCACGGGCACGCTGGTTCTGGCGGGCACGAACGCCTACAGCGGGCCGACGTGGGTGAACCTCGGCACCCTTCAGGTGGATGGCTCGCTCGGAACGGGTGCACTGGCCGTCGCGGCCAATGGCGTGTTGGCGGGCCAGGGTACCATTGGCGGGGCGGTGACCTTGCAGGCGGGCGCAGTGCTGGCCCCGGGCGAAGGCACCCTTCCTGCCACGCTGACCATTAACGGCGACCTCGCCGTTTCCAGCGGAGCGCAACTCCAATTCGCACTGGGCACCAATCGCAACCGGGTAGTCGTTGCGGGAAACCTCAGTTTGGGCGGCACTGTCAACGTGGTGGACGCGGGCCCGGTTGCCGTTGGTGCGTACACCTTGATTTCCGGCTTCGGCGCGTTGACCTGGAATGCTCCCACTGTTGGCGCTCTGCCGGAAAGTTACGTCGGCGTGCTGAACACCAACGTGCCGGGACAGGTGCGGTTAATCGTGGGTCTGTCCGCGTTTGGGCAGTGGCAGGCGCAGTATTTCGGTGATCCAAGCAACCCGAGCGCGGCGCCGGGGGCTGACCCGGATGGGGATGGTGTGAGCAATTGGGACGAATTCCTCGCCGGCACCAACCCGACCAATCGCGACTCGACGTTTCGCTTGATTTCGGCGGTGCGGGAGACCGGCGGCACGCGGGTGATTTGGACGACGGCGGGGGTGCGGAGCAATGTCCTTCAAGTGGCGTCCGAACCGTTCGAGGCTAGCTTCAATGACCTGAGTGGGAGCCTCTCGCTGCCGAACGCCGGCGACACGGTGACCAACTTCCTCGACGTCGCCGCCCTGACCAACGCCGGCCCTCGCTTCTATCGCGTCCGTGAGGACCCGCGTCCGATACGGACCGCCGATCAGCGCCTCCAATGGTGGCGCGCGGCCCGCTTCGGGATGTTCATCCATTGGGACCCGATCAGCCTCCTCGGCTACGAGATCAGTTGGTCGCGCGGAAACCCAGTGGCGACAAACGCCTATGATAACCTCTACAAACAGTTCAATCCGACCAATTTTAACGCCGACCAATGGGTCAACATCGCCCAGGCGGCGGGTATGAAATACATGGTGCTGGTTACGCGCCACCACGATGGGTTCAGCATGTTCAACACCCAGGCCACCAATGCCATGGCCGACATCGGCACCACGAACATTTACAAGATCACCGCGCCGGAGTGCCCGTTTGGCAGGGATGTGGTGAAGGAACTCGCTGCTGCCTGCCACCGTGCCGGGATGCATTTTGGCACTTATTATTCGCAGCCGGATTGGGTCTTTAGCGGATCCCCGAACGACTACCAGGCCTTCCTCAAGACCCAGGTCAGCGAACTCATGTCCCATTACGGCCGAGTGGACGTGCGTGCTCTGGTTTGATGGGCTGGGTGGGAGTGCAAGCACCTACGACTCGGTAGCCCTGAACGCCCTCGCCCGCTCGCTCCAACCTGGCCTTCTGATCAACAACCGCGACGGAGGGCTGGCCGAGGATTTCGACACGCCGGAACAGACCATCGGCGCGTTCCAAAACACGCGCGCGTGGGAATCGTGTATGACGGTCTCCGCCCACAATCAATGGGCTTGGGGCGGCCCCAATGATGGTGTGAAAAGCGTTTCCACCTGCCTCAACATGCTGGTCAACTGCGCGGGCGGGGACGGCAACATGCTCCTCAACGTTGGCCCCCGGCCGGACGGCGCCATCGATCCCGCGCAGACTAACCTGCTGGCGGGGATCGGCGCCTGGCTGGCCCAATGCGGCGAGAGCATCTACAACACGCGCGGCGGGCCCTTCAAACCGGGCGTTTACGGGACCTCAACCTACCGCAGCAACACCGTCTATGTTCACATTCTCAGTTGGACGAACGACCCCGTGGTGCTGCCTGCCCTGCCGGCGCGGATCCTCAGCTCCCGGCTCGTGACCGGTGGTTCCCCCACCGTCACACAGACGGAGACGAATATCCAAATCGAGGTTTCTACGGGAGACCGGCAGTCTGTGGATACGTTGCTGGCCCTGCAACTGGATATCGACGCCAGCCTGATTACACCGGTGGATGTGCCCGTAACAACGGCGGTGTCGCTGACCACCGGCGCGGCGGCGACGGCCTCCAACGTCTATCAGAACCAGTCCACCTACAGCGCCGCGATGGCGGTAGATGGAGACCTGGGGACCCGCTGGGCCACCGATTCCGGCACTCAGGCGGCCTGGCTGCAAGTGGATCTCGGCACCCCCAAGACCTTCAGCCGCGCCGTGATCTACGAAGCCTACCCCGGCCGCGTGCAGAGCTTCCAGTTGCAATGGTTTGACGGGACCAACTGGCAGACCTTCTGGACCGGGACTACTCTGGGTAGCCAATGGTCCCAGAGCTTCCCGCCAGTGACCGCCCAACTGGCCCGTCTCAACATTCTGTCGGCTACCGACGGACCGACGCTCTGGGAATTCCAGCTCTTCAACTGATCCAGCAACAAACTACCGAGTAGACATGAAAACAAAACACGCCAAAACAAGCAGTCGCCTTGCGGTTCGGCTGCCGCCTGATGCCGGGGCGCAGGCCGGCCCGCCGGGTTTCAACTCCCTCGGGGGAATTGCCTGAACGCGGCGTTCACCCTCATTGAATTCCTCGTGGTCAGCGCCATTATCGCTATTCCGCTTTTTTCCTGCTAACTCCGGTGCTGGCGGATTTCGCCGACACGGCATCGGCGGTGGCGCTTGCTGCCGACCTACCAAGGCAGCGATCATCGAAAACGCCAACTGGTCCGGCACTGATGACCTCGGGCGCACGCTGCCGACTGTTGAAGAAACCGGTCCTCCGAGGACGAATCGCTGGGTGGGGCTGTTTTCTACGCAATGGCACAAAAACCTGCGGCACATGCCCGGCGCATTCAACATGACGGAGTTTCTCAAAACCCGGCCAGGTTTCATGGACTTCACCGCTCATCCGCCCGGCGGCCCTGACTTTCCGGAGTTTTGTTGGGCGGATCCACTTTTCGGATACTATCGTTCCGCCGATCCCTGGGTCATCCGCAAACCTCTCGTGATGCTTGTCGACGCTGGTGTGGACTACCTCATATAAACATTGGTCAAACATGGGTTTCGATGCGGTGGAAAGCGGTGATGGTGGGACTAGGACTGAAAACTTCGTTGACTCTATAAACAAGCTGTCTCCGCCCCTTTCAGGAAAACCATCGAACCGGAGCCTGGCGTAGGCTTGGCTGCCTGGCTTGCCCTGTATTTTTTTTCTGGCGTTTGGCTGCGGGATGGTGCCTCATAAGCTCACCTATGAAACAACCTGCTTTGAATCCGCGAATGACCCGACGTCACTTTCTTGCCGCGACCGGCATGGCCCTGGCGGCTCCCACCTTCATCCCCGCCAGCGCCCTCGGGGCGGACGGCAAGGCGACGCCTTCAGAACGCGTCACCCTGGGCGTGGTCGGCTGGGGCATGCAAGGGCCCTCCAACACCGATGCCTTTCTGGGCCTGCGCGACTGCCAGGTGGTCGCCGCCTGCGACCTCGACAAGCACCACTTGCAGAGTGCCATCGACCGCATCAACCGCCAGTACAACAACCAGGACGCCAAGTCGTACGAAGATTACCGCGAGATGATGGCGCGCCCGGACATCGATGCGGTCATGATTGCCATCCCGGACAACTGGCACGCCTTGGCCGCGACCGAGGCGGCCCGCCAGAAAAAGGACATCTATGGCGAAAAACCGCTGGCCCGCACGATTGTCGAACAGCAGGCGATGGTCAAGGCCGTCCAAACCAATCAGCGGATTTGGCAGACCGGTTCCTGGCAACGCTCACAGAGCCCCTTTCGCAAGGCGGCCGAGATCGTTCGCAACGGCCTCATCGGCACGGTGACCAAGGTCGAGGTCGGTCTGCCCAGCGGCCACACCGACTTTGCCGGCACCGGCAGGCCGTTGTCGCAAAGACTCTCCAAGATCCCGGGGGCCCAGACCGATCTCTCCAAGGTCCTTCCCGGTTCGCCCTCCTGGGAGGCAGCCGTCAGCCCCCCGCCGGCGGAACTCAATTACCCTTTCTGGCTCGGCGCCGCCCAGGAAGAACCCTACATCGCCGCCCGCACCCACATGAACTGGCGCTGGAACTACAACATCGGCGGCGGCCAGTTGCTGGATTGGATCGGCCACCATTGCGACATCGCTCACTGGGGCCTGGACATGGACCAAACCGGCGGCCCCAGCGAAATCGAGGGCGTGGGTGAATTCCCCGATCCCAAGGCCCTCTGGAACACCTGCACCAAGTACCGGATCTCCCTCAAATACCCCAAGGACATCACCATGACCATCGCCGGCGGACACCGCGATATCCGCAGCGGCACCAAATGGATCGGCACCGAGGGTTGGGTCTGGGTCGACCGTGGTGGTTTCGATGCCTCGAACATCGACTGGTTCCAGAAACTGCCCGACAGCGCCAAAGTGCGGCTCTACAAGTCCGACAATCACCAAGCCAATTTCATCGAGTGCGTCAAGTCGCGCAAACCGACCATCACGCCGATCGAAACCGCCCATCATTCCGCCATTCCGGGCCACCTCGGCCTCGTCTCGATGCTCGTGAAACGGAAGATCCAGTGGGACCCCGTCAAAGAGGTCATCGTGGGCGACGCCGAAGCGAGCAAGCTGTTGAGCCGCCAGTATCGCGCCCCCTGGAAGCTAGCCTAAGGGATCTCAACCCCCGGCGCAGGAACTCGGCCCCCGGCTGTTTCCTGCGCCGGCAGCCGGTCACCCGCCCTGGCTGGTCCTTCCCCGGCGATCATTCCCACTCGATGGTGCCGGGGGGCTTGCTGGTGATGTCGAAGCAGACCCGGTTGACGCCTTTGACCTCGTTGATGATCCGGTTGGAGAGGCGATCGAGGAGTTCGGGCGGAAGCTTCACCCAATCGGCGGTCATGCCGTCCTGGGATTCCACGGCCCGGATGGCGATGGTGTATTCGTAGGTGCGTTCGTCGCCCATGACCCCAACACTCCGGATGGGCAGGAGGACGGCGAAACTCTGCCACATCTTGTAATACCAGCCGCTGTTTTTCATCTCCTCGACCACCACGTGGTCGGCGTTGCGGAGAATGGCAAGTCGCTGGGCGGTGACTTCGCCGAGGATGCGCACGGCCAGGCCCGGGCCGGGGAAGGGCTGGCGCAGGACGATCTCCCGCGGCAGACCCAATTCGAGACCGAGTTCGCGGACTTCATCTTTGAAGAGGCACTTGAGCGGTTCGACCAGGAGCAGGCGCATCCGTTTGGGCAGGCCACCCACGTTGTGATGGCTCTTGATCATGGCCGCCGGGTTCCCCCCGATCGGCACCGACTCGATGACGTCCGGATACAAGGTGCCCTGGGCCAGGAACTTGACCTTGCCGACGCGCTTGGCGGCACCCTCGAACACCTCGATGAAAGTCTTGCCGATGATCTTGCGTTTGCGCTCCGGGTCGGTGACCGACTTGAGGCGGCGCAGGAAGAGCGCCGAGGCGTTGACGTAGCGGAGTTTGATGCGGAAATGCCGTCCGAAAACCTCGCGGACGACCTCCGCTTCGCGCCCGCGTAAGACGCCGTTGTTGACGAAAATGCAGGTCAGTTGGTCGCCGATGGCGCGGTGGATGAGGGCGGCCGCGACACTCGAATCCACGCCGCCGCTCAGGCCGAGAATGACCCGTTCCTGGCCCACCTGGGCGCGGATCGCTTCCACGGCCTGCTCGATGTAGCTGTGCATCGTCCAGTGTTTCCCGCAGCCACAGATGCTGTGGACGAAGTTGGCGATAATCTCTCGGCCTTGCGGAGTGTGCGCCACTTCCGGGTGGAACTGGAGGCCGAACAGCTTTCGGCCATGGTGCTCGATGGCGGCCAAGTCCGAGTTCTCGGTGACGGCCACGGATTTGAAGCCGGCCGGGAGCTTGGTGAGCTTGTCGCCGTGCGAGTTCCAGACTTGCAAGGTCTCGGGGAGGTTGGCGAACAGGGCGCAGAAGCTGTCTTTGACTCGCAACGAGCCTTTGCCGTACTCGCGCTTCAAGCCGGGCTCGACTTTGCCGCCGAGAAACTGGGCCATGAGTTGGAGTCCATAACAGACGCCGAGCATGGGGACGTCGAGGGTGAACAGGGCGGGATCAGGCAGCGGCGCGTCCGTGGCATACACACTGGAGGGGCCGCCGGAGAGAATGATGCCCTTGGGCCTCAGGGCGGCGATTTCCGCCGCGGGAGTATCGTAGCGCAGGATCACCGAATAGACATTGCACTCGCGGATGCGCCGCGCAATGACCTGGGTGTACTGCGAACCAAAATCCAAAATGACAATCTGTTCGATCATGGTAGTTGATTCAAAACCAACAATAAACCCCCGGCGGGGGGATTTGCGAGCGGAAAAGGTGATAGAAAGCAGAACGGCGCCCGTTTGGTCGACGGTTACCTCAAGCCGACCGCCCACCGGCACTCCCTCCCGGCCCCCATCCAGGGTCGGCACGCTCGGTAGTAGATTTGTGCCGAATGTGGCGGCGAAAGGTCGTTTTTTGTTCATTTAAGTGAATTTATTGCTTGAAAATGCATCGAGGATATAGGTGAATAGTTCTTTGAGTTCTGTTTGGGCGCGACCCGTCAGTGCTCCAGTCGCGCGGGTGCGTGCGTTGAAAAATGCCCCGAGGTGGTGTATATTTCTTCCACGTGGGTGGTCGTGCCTTGGTCAGTTTGCCTTCAAGCAACCGTTTGGTCGGGTGACGAGACGGATTATGCCCAGTCAACCGCCTAGGCCGGCAGCTTAGTCGGCCGGAGGTGATTTTGTGAACCAAAACAGGCTCTGAGCGTCTCATATTTATGCTGAACAGGAAAGAGAACAAAACGGCGGACGGAGCGGGTGATCACAATCCCCGCCCTAACCCGGCTGCGGAGGCGAAGGCGCCCCACCGCTCCCGGCGTCGTTTCATCATCTCGTCGAAGGCACCGGGGGTTCGAGCTGAGGTTAATGCCCAACCAGCCTCACCCGCACCGGCCAAATCTCCGGCGGCCTCGTCTGCCCCGAAAGCCGCTCAACCCGTAACGACCCCTTCCGCTGGCGAAGCCAGAGCCACTGCCATTGACCTGAACGAGACCATCAAGACCCTGGTTCATCTCGCCCATGAGCACGGGCATGTGACCTACGACGACATCAACGATGTCCTGCCCGAAGGACTCTCGCCGGATGACTTGGACGATCTTTATACCAAGCTACGGAACCTCGACATCGAAATCGTTGACCATGCGGAAGTGGAGCGGATCAAGCCAGCCGACCAGGAGGATGAGGAAGACCACCGTTTGGAAGTGCTGGACGATCCGGTTCGCATGTACATGAACCAGATGGGAAAAGTCGCTTTGCTCACGCGGGAGCAGGAGGTGGAAATCTGCAAGCGGATCGAGGAAGCCGAATCCGAGATGAAGCGGTTGGTCTATGGCCTGGGCTTTACCGCCAAAGAACATATCGCCATCGCCGAAAAACTCCTCTCCGAACCTCCCAAGGAGCGATTTGACCGCGTGGTGGTGGACAAAAAAGTGGCCAACCGGGAAGGCCACCTCAAAGAACTGCGTCTCCTCATCAAAAAGGTCCGTGCCTTGGATGCCGAGGTTGATCGGGACTATGATCACTGGCAGAAAGCGGCGCCCGGCGCCCGCCGCGAAAAGTTGGTCACCGAGTTTCGCAAGCTGGATAAGAAGCTCCAGGACACCTACCCCAAGTTCTTTTACAAACAGCGGGTCCTGGAAGACATGATCGTCGTCGCCGGGAATGTTCACGAGAAATTTCAGACCAGCCTGCGTCGCATTCAGGATACGGAATCGCTCCATAAAACCGCCGAGAACCTGGCCTTTATCCAGGGAGAACGCGCCAAAGTGCTCGCTTTGGAGCACTTCGTCCGCATGCCCCGCGAGGATTTTTACAAGACCTTTGACCATTTGAAGCGTGCTGCTGACCGGGCCCATCAGGCCAAGACCCACATGGCCGAAGCCAACCTCCGCCTGGTGGTTTCCGTTGCCAAGAAATACACCAATCGCGGCCAGTCATTCCTAGACCTGATCCAGGAGGGTAACATCGGTTTGATGAAAGGGGTCGAGAAGTTCGAATACCGCCGCGGGTATAAGTTCTCCACCTACGCCATCTGGTGGATTCGTCAGGCGATCACTCGCTCGATCGCGGATCAGGCCCGCACCATCCGCATCCCGGTACACATGATCGAGATCATGAACAAGCTCTGGCGCGCCCAAAAGCAGCTTACTCAGGAACTGGGCCGCGAACCGACGCCCGAGGAGATCGCTGACGAGATGCATATGCCCGTCAGCCGCATCAACGCCCTCCTCAAGATGGCCCAACAACCGATCTCGCTGCACGCCCCCGTCGGGGACGATGGCGACGTCAGCGTGGGTGATTTCATCGAGGACAAAAGCGCGGAGAACCCTTCCGATGTCACCAGCTACAGTCTCCTTAAGGAGAAACTCGGCGACGTCTTGACGAGCCTTACCGAACGAGAGCGCAAGATATTGGAGATGCGGTTTGGCCTGGTAGATGGGTACGAACGTACGCTCGAGGAAATCGGTAAGATGTACAACGTCACCCGAGAGCGAATTCGGCAAATCGAGGCCAAGGCCCTCCGCAAGTTACGCCACCCGACGCGGGTCCGGCACCTGCAGGGCTTTCTCGAAACCGAGGAGGAAGCGGCCTAAGGAAGGCGTGGCGTACCACAAAAAGCGACTCGGGCAACGGTTCGCCAAGGAGGTGGGGATGGGGAATCCCGCTGAAGGAAAACGATCCGTCACCCGAGTCGAGTAAAAAGTATGAAATCTCCGCTTTCTTGTCAACACCCG
>TBL_comb47_HYPODRAFT_10005018_pt1 | contig 14990 bp, 10 predicted proteins | sample TroBogypolimnion_40_FD_10682 | JGI IMG/M metagenome (IMG submission 10682)
TCCAGCGCACGAACAATCGGTTCCCATACCGGGGTTGTATCGATGATGCAATCGAGTAAAACAGGCGGCTGTTCGGAAGTGTCTCCGGCCCATTGAGCTCCCAGTTCCAGCGCAAAGTCTCTTTCCTTCTGACTACGTGCAAACACAAAGACTTTCGATTGCGGATACTGATAGTTGATCAGCTTCTGTACCAAATGTGCAGAAGCCCCGAAACCGGTAAGTCCGATTTGTTTTCCATCACTCATATCGCAAAGCGCAAGCGAACGATATCCAATAGCCCCGGCACACAATAAAGGTGCGGCTTCGGCATCCGTAAAAAGATCAGGTATCGGATAGGCAAACTGTTCGGGAACGACTATATATTCGGCATAGCCCCCGTTGACATCTCTGCCGGTAGCCCAGAATTCAGCGCACAGGTTTTCCCTTCCGGAGAGGCAGTATTCACAGGTTCCACAGGCCGAATAAATCCAGGCCACTCCCACCCGATCACCGACCCGGATGTCAGTTTTAGTTCCCATGGTTTGTTCCACGATGCCCACCACCTGGTGACCGGGAATCATGGGATAAAAGGGAGGAGGCGTTCGTCCTTCAATTTCGTCAATCTCGGTATGGCAAACCCCGCAGGCGCTTACTTTTATCAGTAATTCTCCTTCCTGTGGGACAGGCTTGGGAAATTCGACCAGTTTTAAAGGCTGGCTCTCCCTTTTGAGATCATATATCCGATCAATAATCCAGGCTTTCATTTGTATAGTATTTTAACCACATAGGCACATAGGACACATAGTATAAATATTTTCCGCTGTGCTAAGTTATTAAATTGTAATGACGTTTTACCTGGTTTTTGAAATCTCTGAACTGAAATTGCATCGAAGGTCTCCGTAATTGAACGATGAATCTTTTCATGCATTGCTTCTATTCATGGACCCTAACCCCTTACTTTCCCGATGGGAATGATTCGGTTCTCTTTCATACCTCTTTCATACCACTTTCGGATATAATTCGAATTTGATTCGAATTATATCCGAAAGTGGTATGAAAGAGGTATGAAACAGATAACAGCCGTTCTTTAACCATTCATTGCTGAAAAAGGAGGAAAAACAAAAGAATAGATCTGCAAACGGGAACCTCAGGATTTTCCAGAGTTGAATGTTTCAGTATTTTGTTCATTAATTGCTGCTCGTTATAGGATTTCGATATTGACCGATGTTGTCAGTACCGATAAGCCCTTGATCATTTTCTTTCATTAAAGGTACTACTTTTTGTTTAAATATAAAAGATGAACCTTTGGGAGAGGCTATTTGTTAAATAGAGGCAGTGATTAATTATTGGATTTTATTCATCAACTGAAAAGCAGTTCCCCGAACATAGAGCAAACCGATGAAAATGATTCCCATAAAAGTTGAGAGCCATTCCGGATACAAAGCGGATGAATATCCGGTGTGTTTTTACTGGATGGATGTAAAGTATGAAATTAAGGAAATAGCAGATCGGTGGTACCAGGCAAGGGCGACAGCTGACTCCCCAGTAGCCGATTATTTTAAAGTCCGTACGGCCAGTAAAAGCATCTTCATTCTTAAACATGAATTGGAAACAGACCAGTGGTTTTTAATTTCACCTGACGATCCAATGTTCCGGTTTTCGGCCAATTGAAAAACGTGCGACTGATCAAATTATTCTTTAGCCTTTCGGTTGAAAAAATAGCTGAAAGATAAGACCAGCGCTGAATCGAAATCTAATATTCTGGAGTCGAAAGTTACATTTGGAGTATTAATTGGTTTTTCTCTGGTATGCTGAACTTTAGCAAATACATTAACCCTAAGCTTTGGACTTATGGCACACGATATACCTGCTACACCAGACAGATAAAACAAGTTTCTTCGTTCAATCTCTTGTTCATCCATACCTCCAGGTGTACTCTCAATTACGGCCATTTGAGATAAACCACCACCGACTTCTCCCTCCAGAAATGGTTCAATTAAATGATTTCCAAAATACTTTCTTGCAAAAACACCATATTGTTTTGTTTTATATACGTTTGTAGAGTTTGATGATTCTGTTATAGAATTCCGGCGATATCTGAAATCGAACCCAACAATAAAATTTTTGAATAGAGCATAACCTAATTTGGGTGCAAATGCATAATTGGTATTTTTACTTGAAGAATAAACTTTTTCAGCCTTCGTGAAATAGTCACTACTAAAATGATCATTCGTCCCGATTGAAATTCCAAAGCCTTCAGTGAAAGGATCTGCATTATAATTCCAGTTGCCGGTTAAACTAATTCCTCCTTCAATCATAATTGCGCCCTTATTAATTTGGGCAGATAAATTTAATGAAGCGATAAGAAGGATGATAAATAATACTTTAGCTTTCATGTTGTATATATATATTAGGTTATGTAAATTTAATAAATCCTAATACAAACTACTACCAACGAAGAATTATTCTTTCAAAAAGGATGTATCAATACATAACCTATATAATCTCATGCGAATTCCTGATATCTAAAATAAAAAAACCACCCAGGAGCAGGTTGTTTGTCATGTTATTCCCGGGTGGTTTTTCGTTTAAATTTAGCTTAAGCTATTCCACAGTAACCGGTATTTGCTGTTTGATGTCGCGTGAAGAAGCGCCGATGTTAATCACATACTGGCCAGGATTGATCTTCCATTGTTTGCCTGCTTCGTCGTAAAAGGCCCATTGGCTGACGGGCAATTCCAGGTTCACCACTTTGCTTTCACCGGCTTCCAGCCTGATCTTGCTGAAGCCTTTCAGCTCTTTAGACGGGCGGATAACCGAAGTTGTCTTTTCCTGAACATACAACTGAACCACTTCTGCTCCCTTTCGTTTCCCTGAATTGGTCAGGGTAAATGAGACTTTGACTACGTCATTCTTCGCATATTTTGGCTTATCAACCGAGGCTTTCCCATACTGGAAAGTTGTGTATGAAAGTCCGTAGCCAAATGGGAAAAGTGGAGTAATATTTTTAGTATCGAACCAACGGTAACCCACCAGAATATCTTCCTTATAGACCTCTTTAACGCTGTCGCCGGGGAAACAGAGCTTATCAAACGAATGAGCGCCGTAATCGGTCAGTTTAACCCCAAAAGAGAACGGCAGCTTACCGGATGGATTGGTTTCGCCTGAAAGCACCGATGCAATAGCATTTCCTGATTCTGAACCCAGGTACCAGGCCTGAACAACAGCCGGAACCTGACTCAACCAGGGCATAGCAACGGCGTTTCCGCTGATGAGCACAACCACCACCTTTTTATTGACTTTCAACAATTCGGCCAGCAACTGATCCTGACCAAAAGGCAGATTGTATTGAGTACGGTCGCCACCTTCACAATCCTGCAAATAGTTTTTGTTCAATCCGCCCACATAAATAACCAGATCAACATCTTTGGCCATCCTTACAGCTTCGTTGCGCAGGGTATCGAGGTTAAATTTGGAGTTCATTTCACGACCATATGCCGGAGATCCTGCAGCATATCCCATTGCATATTTGATTTCAGCCTGAGCACCGAAGGCATTTTTTATTCCCTGAAGAGGGGAAATCTCATATTTTGTTTTCAGTTCTGAACTTCCGCCACCAAGGGTCATCCTGCGTGTAGCGTTATCGCCAACGACTAGTATCTTCTTGTACAATTTAACGTCCACTGGCAAAATCTGCTGGTCGTTCTTCAGCAATACAATACCTTCACAGGCAACCTGATTGGCTGTTTTCATATGCTCAGGAGTTACAAAACTACCCCATGGACGGTTGGGACTCATGCTGGTGCGGAAAATGAGGCGAAGAACCCTGCGTGCCTTTTCGTTCAGGATATCGGATGATACTTCACCAGCCTTTATTGCTTTCAAAAAAGGATTGGCCAGGTGATAATAATCGTATGAACTTTGACTTGAAGTAGTCAAGCCATCGGTTCCTGTTCCCATTTCAATATCCAGGCCGTTCAATGCAGCTTGTTTATCGTCATGTGCTCCACCCCAGTCGGTGATTACCGCTCCGTCAAACTTCCAGTCTGTTTTCAGGATTTTATTTAAGAGAAGATCATTGTGGCAACAATGATCACCACGGAACTGGTTGTATGAGCCCATGATGGCCCAGGCATTCCCCTCGGTAATTGCGGCCTTGAAGGCAGGCAGATAGATTTCATACAAGGCACGGTCGCTTAGTTCAACATCAATATGGTCCCTCCACCTTTCCTGATTGTTCAGGGCAAAATGTTTGACACAGGCAGCTACGCCACTTTGCTGAACACCATGAACATAAGGAACCACCATGATGGAAGACAAATAAGGATCTTCGCCCATGTATTCAAAGTTTCGCCCGTTTAAAGGGGAACGGTAAATATTTACACCTGGCCCCAGCAAGACTTCCTTATTACGATAGCGTGCTTCTTCACCAATTGCTTTACCGTAAATCAATGACATTTCAGGATTGAACGTTGCAGCCAGACAGGTCAGTGCAGGAAAGGCGGTGCAGGAATCGTTGGTGAATTTGGCCGCGCCCCAGCTATCCCAGGAGATTTCTTCACGAACGCCGTGAGGACCATCGCTCATCCATACTTCAGGAATTCCCAGACGTGGAACTCCCTTACTGCTGAATTTCGACTGTGCATGACAAATAGCCACTTTCTCTTCGGTTGTCATCAGCGAAAGCGCATTTTCAACGCGTTGTTCCAGAGGTTTTGAAGGATCAAGATAAACGGGAATGGCATTTTGTGCCTGAAGCAGAAGGCCTGCTTTAAAGAATAGGATGAGCACTAACAGTATTCTTATCATTATTGGTTACTAAGGTTTTTACTTAATGAGATGACCATCGGACAAATTGATTAATTCTGACATGAAACAGGATGACCTGTTGGGTTTTCCTGAAATTTCACAGAATGGCTGGGCCAAAAGTAAAGAATAAAGAACAGCCTGAATGCTACAATAATTCCTATTGATGTTGAATTTCATTCATTATTAACAAATAATCAGGAAATGAAAGCATTTCTGCCGGAAAGGATGCTGAATGGGGCATTTAATTTGTATAAATGCAACAGATTTGCAGAGAAAGAAAAGAACTCTGTGGTTCTCTGTGTGTTCTCTGTGCAACTCTGTGTAGTTTGTATTTAAAGATTGTAACACAGAGGACCACAGAGGAGGCACAGAGGACCACGGAGAGAAAAAAACTCTGTGAATCTGTGGCTTCAAGAGGTTGAATAGTTACATTATTTTGATCTACTGTTCTTAACAATTTTCATGCTTGTAGTTCCTTTACTACTTTGACATTTTAAAATATAAATACCATCGTTTAGTGTTTCAATTGATAACGAAAGATTTTCCTCCTGTGTCCGAACTGTTTTAACCAAAGAACCATTCGAATTGAACAACTCGATTGTTGTTTCTCCCTGCATCCCAGAAATAGTTACCTGATTTGCAGCAGGATTGGGATATACTGATAACTTGTCCTGGTTAATGTCTTTAGCTGCTGTTACAAACGAAAAGCTGATATTATCAATAAAATAATTAGGAGTTTGAGTGATACTTAGGCGCACCACCTGTTCTCCGGCAACCATGTTGAAATTATTCGATACAGGTTTAAATGTGTAATTACCCCCGGTAGCGGGAACAGTATATACTTTGGATGTACCATTCTTAAATTTAAGGGTAAACTGGCCTCCTGCACTGGTGGATCCTACATTGGCTGTGATGGTATAAGTAGCAGCTGTCGGAACATTGATGGTATATTCGAGCCATTCGTCGATTGCCACATTCCCTACACAATATTTGCCGGTAGAATATTGGAAAATATCTACGCCATCCTTGGTGCGATAGGTATTCCCATCATTGACTTCGTCGACATCATGATACGTCAGACCTTCGCCGCCAATGTCATAATTTTCAGCCTGAACTGTTCCGGGAATAGAAACAGATACACCCAAATACGGAGCCCGGTACTTAGGCAAAACCCTGTACATGACCGGATACGACTGTATCTCTATTGAGTCCTTTCCCGAGTACTCGGGAGCCCTTAAACGGTAATAAAAGGCTTTGCCACGGTAAGTAGTAGAGTCGACAAACTGATTGGCTAAAGGTGAGATCTTTTTAAAGAAAGCAAAACTGCTACTACTGCCCACTCTGCGCTCAACGGTAATGCTATCATTCTTTGTGGTTCGGTTTGTCCATGATATTTTTACAATGGTATCCGACAGGACAGCGGCTTTCATTTTGTAAGGTGATTCCTTATAGGTATGAATCAGAATGTCTTTTATTTCATTAAATCCTCCGGTTGTTCGGTTGTAAATGGGGAAATCACCACCATCGTCCCATGCGAAAGATGGAATTCCATGCGCCAGCGCCTGATCGACAACGGTGGCATATGCACACATGCGGGAGTTGTAATCACAGTTTTTCATGTATCCGTATTCACCAAGGATTGCGGGAATGTTATTCTTTACCGACCATGCAGCCACCTTATCAAATATAGATTTTGTTGTACTAATATCAGTATCACTTCCATAGGTTCCGGGGCCTATTAGTCCAAAAGGATAAGGATCGTAGGAATGATAATAACCCATCAGGTATTTATCGACAGGATCAGGAATGGCCGCAGTAACCAATTCGGCGGCACTGGACCACATATTCCCTGAAAACAGTACGATCCTTGTAGGATTTGTCTTACGTATAGTCTGCAAGGTCCGCTTGTTCAAATCATTGATGTTAACCATGCTTATCGGATTGGGTTCATTGATAATTTCAAAAAGCAAGTGGTCGGACTTTCCTTTCATACGGACAGCAATCTGGCTCCAGAGACTATCAAAGCGGGCCTTGTTTGCATCGGTATAGTTTGATTTTATCCAATCTTCATGATGGGCATTGATAATGATAAACAACTGATTACTTAGTCCATCATTAACTATTTGCTCCACATGGTTTAACCAGGTTGCGTCTATCTTATAGGGAGAAGTCTTGGCAATATGCAAATCCCAGGTTATTGGAATCCGGATTGCAGTGAATCCTGCAGCTTTGTAATCTTTGAAGGCATGACTGGTAATCGGAGGATTTCCCCATGTTCCTTCAGTAGGAGCATCCATGGTATTACCAATATTGATACCCCTCATCATTCCTTTTACCGCATCCTGGGGTGTTATCTGGCCTTTGACCTGAAATATAAAGGCACACCATACGAGTGCTATTAATCCAATTTTTAATTTCATAATCTTTACGCTTTAATGCAGAAATACAGCTCCATGCTTTCTATTAATTTAGGAAAGGCTGGAAAGAAGAAAAAGGAAAAAGGAAAAACGAAGCGTCATGCCGAACTTGTTTCGGCACCTCCTCTAATCAGGGGATACTGAAACAAGTTCAGGATGACACTGACACATTACCTTTTCCTCTTTTCTTATTCCTGTTTCCTCATTCAACTATTATCCTGAATTTATTACTTCAGTTGCTTTACCCTGATCACTGTAAACGAATAGGGTGCCAGTTCCTGATTGACAGTTTTTCCTTTTACAATGAATTCCTGCTCCACCGGACTCACCAATTTAGGTTGATCCAATGAATTGACACGATTTAGATCTTCACTTTTGAGAACCGTTATCTTCCCTTTCGGGGCAAGCTTTTTAGTCCCCTCTATCATTACATTTGCATTTTGCACTTTATCGGTTGAATTGACCAGTTTAAGGATGATTTCATTGGTTTTCTGATCAAATGTTGCTGAGGCATATAGTCCATCCTGACCGGTAATTGGTTTATTACCTTTCAGTATAGGCAGAACCTGTGTCCCTTTGTTGTTCGAGAACAATTTCTGGACATAGTAGTTGGTTGTTCCAAACGACTTCAGGTTATCAAACCAGATCAGGTCTGGGGTCCACTGCCAGCCTTCGACATGGGCAAAAAGCGGTGCATAGGAACACAGGTTAACCACATCGGCATTACGCTCCAATCCGGTCATGAAAGCAGCTTCGGCCAAGGCACACTGCCAGTTATTCTGATTGTCGGGACTACATGTGAACTTACTCTGAGCGGCATATTCACCTGCAAATATTTTAAAGCTGTTGCGATCGTATGAATCGTATCGGGTCGCATTCTTTAGAAACCATTCGGGATTGGCATAATAATGTTCATCTACAATTTCAGCATAAAGCTTCTTCAACTCTCTGGCAGCATATTCAAAGTCCTTTCCATCAGGAGAAGGACCTGTTCCTGTCACTATCCTGATTTCCGGGTATTTTGCTTTAATGGCTTTTACAAAAACAATATATCGTTCGATGTATTGTTTTCCCCACTGTTCATTTCCAACACCTATCATTTTCAGGTTGAATGGTGCCGGATGACCCATCTGGGTGCGTACTTTTCCCCATTTCGAGTCCGGAGTTCCGTTTGCAAACTCAATCAGGTCGAGTGCATCCTGGATATAAGGATCGAGCTGATCCATAGGGACCACTTCTGCCGTATTGAACTGACAGGCCATACCACAACTCAGGATGGGCAGAGGTTCAGCACCGACATCTTCAGCCAGCTGAAAGTATTCAAAGAAGCCCATTCCGAAGGTTTGATAATAATCAGGAGTCTGCCGGTGTTTAAATTCAGTGTTCCAGCGGTTCACAATCATCTGGCGGTCTTCAACCTTTCCCACTGTTTTCTTCCATTGATAGCGGTTAGCAAGATCACGGCCTTCCACAATACAGCCACCGGGAAAACGAAGGAATCCGGGCTTCATGTCGGCAAGCAATTGCACCAGATCAGCACGCAAGCCACCAGGCCGGTTCTTCCAGGTGTCATCCGGGAATAGGGATAACATATCCAGATCCAGCGAGCCTTTTCCTTCGAACCAGATATTAAGTTTTGCTTTGGGCTCTGTGGCATTTGAGGTAAAGTCCACACTGTATTTCTTCCAATTCTTTTCATTAGGAGCAAGTATGGCCTTACCAATTATGGCCCCGGTTAGACTCACCAGTTCTATGCGCATGGTCAATGAACCACCTTCGGTTTGGCGTGCCAATACAGAGAAATGATACGTCATATCCTTTTTTATACCCATCCCGCGGAAGCCTTCGTTAGAGAGTCCAAACGACTTTTCGCCTTCAGCAATCGTAATCCTTGCATATCGTGGGTTAACAGGATTACTCTCACTTTGATTGATGATCAGAACGCCTGTTGTTGTGTCTGGCTTAAGGATTTTCCAGCCCATAAGGGGCTTTGCGAACTCAAAGGAACGGTTTTTAACCAGTTCGGCATAAATTCCACCGTCGGCAGCCATATTGATATCCTCAAAGAAGATTCCCCACATGGTAGGCTGAATCGCAGCTTTGGGTTGACCGACTTTTACCACAATCGGGCTTGTCGTTTGCGCAAATAAAGGTGCTGATACAATAAATCCAGTAAAAAGAAGGGCAATAATTGTGATTTTACATTTCATATAACTTGTGCCAAATGGTTTGAGTGATCTATAAAAATATTAGTTGCGCAATACGACTAATTTGGAAGTTACGATTTTACTCTTAGAAACAAAGCGTACAGGATAAATGCCCTGGTCTATACCTGATATATTGACCTGATCCAAGGATGAAAAAATTGTTCTCTGTAACATCAGTTTCCCGTTCATATCAGAAAGTAAAAGGTGTATTTCTCCGGCATCTCCAATATTGGTTACATTAAAAAAATTGCTTGCCGGATTAGGGTAAATACCAATGACTTTTTCTTCATGTTGGGGAATCCCCACAGCAAAGCTATATTCTGCAGTAATATTTTTATTGCTGTACATTGCAACGGTTATTGTGTTTGAAGTTCCGGTGGCATCTCCAGACCATTTAACAAGCGGATAATCAGCATCAGGCAATAAGGTTATTGTGACTGAATCTCCATAGTTATAGTTCGCCTTATCCGGATTCTTCAGAATGGTTCCATGAGCTGAATTTACATTTAAGGTATAGGTTTGAGTTTTGGCTTTATTCATCCCATACAAGTAACCATATAGAGCCATCTTGCCACGCATTGTTTGTTGCGGAGTAAACTCAGAATGTGCATAGACGTACCTGGTGTTAAAGTACCCTTCGGCTTTTGGCCATTTCGTTGTATAATCCGGATAACAAGTAGCGGTCATCCAGCTTGGACGGCTCATAATCATACCTGTCCCCCAATCGTCTGTATTCATGTATGGAGTTTGACCCGGAACTACACCCGGAGTTCCATCATTTCGTCCAGCCGTATACATGTTTTCGACACTGCGCTTTGTTCCAAGGCTGGTGGAGGCTGTAGTCATTTGAATCATATTCAGCGGATTCCGGCCAAGACCCCAGTCTGCTTCAAGTACAAGAGCATTTTCAAAAAACGCTTTATCGGTTAGGTTGGATGTTACAGCATGGGCAATCATGGTTCGCTGAACATCCTGTACAGTTTTCCAATAACCTGAGCTGGTGTCGTTAGCCCTTCTTGAAGGCCTTGTAAGTGTGTTATTTGCTTCCTGAGTTTTTGCCTCATTGATGATTGATGCTTTCATGTTGCTAAATAAAGCAGTAAAATGAACCGGACGTTTAGTCATCAGGTAAGCTGCTGTTGCCCATAACTGGTTAACAGTTGTATTCATAATGGCAGAGGAGCTGGTCTTGGCAACACTTTCGGTATTCACAACATTCTCATAGGCCACATCCTCTGTTACATTATACAGAAAGGCTGCAGCCATCATTTTTAAGTCTCTGCCCCGAAGGATAGCATCCCCAACATCCTGTGTCAGATCGAGTTGCTGATTTGTATAACTTCCGGCATAATTATACGCCGCAATTGCTGAATCTTTATAGGTTTTCATCAGGTCATCGAGCCCTGCAATTTGAAAACAATCAGATATCATCGCACAGTTTGCAGCATTGGCCCAAGCAGCCATTGCAGAAGCACCTGCCTGATACATCACATTGCTGCTGGACGGGTTGGTTATCCCATGGCCATATCCTTTGCCGTCGCGTACATTGAGCCAAAAGTCAACTTCATTTCTTGCTTCATCAATAATATCCGGAATACCATTACCACTTTCAGCTATTCCAAGATTATCGTCCGAAATGGACCCACCAGTTAGCACAAATGGCAATAACATATCATAGATACTTGATATATGCCCCAGATGTCTGTCCAAATCGAAGGCATCAACATGACCTCCGGTAGCTTTTTGATTGATTGGATTGCCAGGTTTGTTATATTTGGCCCAGGCAGTTGTGTTATCCCATTGATCGCCATTCGTAAATGTTTTCCAGTCCGGATGGAATTGATTCATTGTGGTGATATAAATCTTAGTATTACTTGGTGATATCCCGGGGATATACAATGGATGCCGCGGTACCGGGACCATATTCATATTGTCCTGACCTAGCCTTTGATAGAAATAACCTCGTGTAGAAACCTGGAACGGCTGATAATAGACATCACGTCCAATAGTAAAAACCTGACTGCAGCCAACATCTTCTACAGCCAGACGATAAGTTCCAGGAGTAGAAAAACCCGTAAAATCAATTTTCCAGACATTTGAATTGATCAGATTAAATCCTCCTGAATCATTGCCGTTGGCCTTCCAAAACGAGACTGAGCCGACTTCCTGCGACTTTTGGGTATTAACATCATAGATATAGACCTTCTTTCCCTGAAAATCGGCATAGTTTCTTGATCCGCCATCACCCATCCAAAGATACAAGTCTGCACTTTTTACACTGGCATCATCCAGATAACCTACCAGGTTGAGGTGAATGGCTTCTGACAGATTGTTAAAGATATCGACAGTGATATCCTGAGAGGTCACATCTGAATTTATAACCGGATTTACCTCTATAGTATAGGTTTTGCCTGCTTTAAGAGACTGCGGAAGTTTCAGATATATAGAATGCTCCATAGTAACATCGTAAGCATAATCATTGCTGGCAGTAACCCAGTCAAGTTCAGCCATGCCGTTTAACTTCGACTTGCGGTAACAGGCAGTAGGATTTAAGCCCGTTGATCCGTAATCCGGGTCATCTGCTGAAATAATAGTCCAGTTTTGAGGAATTACCGCATCGGTGGTACTCAATTTAGTATCATACCAAACGGCTTTATTCTTGGCCGAACCGGGATTATTATTGGTGTAGGCGTTGGCACCAAGAAATTTCAGATCTTCATTAAAAGTAACATCACCATCTTTGAAATAAACCAGCAGATAATCTTTATCTACAACCTTAATTTCAACCAGTTTTGATGCCTGTACAAGTTGGGCCATTAAGACAAATGCCACACAGGTTATAAATAGGGAAAATATTTTCATGGTGTTCTCTTTATGGTTAAAATACAAATTATCAACTATTTGCTGGTTGTAACACCTGGAAGTTCATATACCCTGACATAGTCAACAAACATTGTATCCGGGAATTGAGTGGTGGCATCAGGATTTCCAGGCCAGGCGCCTCCTACAGCTAAATTGAGGATGATGAAGAAAGGCTGGTGAAATTCATCTGTACTGTTAACATTATTGGCAATGTTTCCTTCAAAATATTTGTTCCCGTCAAGCATCCATCTAATTGATTTGGCATCCCATTCGATACCATACACATGATATTGTGCCACATCGCATGGAGTGGGTTTTCCCGAGCTAACGTGGCCATTATTATCCCAATGCATAGTGCCTACAGTTTCCTTTGTATTGCTGATATGCTCCATGATATCAATTTCACCGCATTTCGGCCAATTGGCTGTGGCTATTTTTTTGCCAAGCATCCAGAAAGCAGGCCACATTCCCTGCCCTACCGGTACTTTCATCCTTGCTTCAATTTTCCCGTAGGTAAAGTTTTGCAGTCCCTCTGTCTTTAACCTTGCGGAGGTATAACTTTTCCCATTGAAGGACTCTTTCTTCGCAATAATCAGCAGATTTCCCTTTTCAATCTTTGAATTATCAGGACGATTTGTATAATACTCAAGTTCGTTATTTCCCCACCCGTTTCCTCCAATGTCATAGACCCAGTTTGTTTTGCTGATATTACTATCATTAAATTCATCTGACCACACAAGCTTCGGGTTCTGGGCCATACTTTGAATACAAACAAAAAGGGCAGAAATTAAAAGGTACTTTTTCATAGGAATCTTTTTATCAATGTAGTTATAACTTAATCATATTCAGTAAGTAAACATCGTTTTCACGAATATCCAGTTCTTTTGAAAATAGCGTATTCGCTTTAACTTTTACTGTTTCTTGTGATACTGATGAACCGTCATTGAGTTTCTTGATCTGTTCCACCTGCTGTTTGGTAAGCTGTTTGGGCTTGTTCATAGAAAGATAAGTTGACCAGGCGTCATTTACCTTGTAGCCTACTTTGTAAATTTCAAGCCTGTAATTGCCTTCCGGAATTCCCGACAGGCTTACCTTAACTTTCCCTTTTGATTTTGAAGGCAGATCGCGTACGTAATATACCTGGTTATTCACCGAGTCTCCGGGATGGGTGTTGGTGAAATCCCAAAGCAGCAACTGTACATTGCCCTTTGCATTTTTACAGGCCCAGGAAGCCGAATCTTTATCCATCAATTCCGTTTCACCCAATTTATTCATAAACTGGTAGGCATAAAAGGCTGGTTTTTTGATTCCCTGTGTATTCAGTAATCCAAATCCACCGTGAAAAGGTGTAAAACGTGGTCCAGCTTCTTCAAAAATATCGGTAAATACCCAATAAGACATTGAATTTGCTGCATTACCCACCTGCTTAATCTTTTCCAGAATGTAGGCCGCCTCGTGATAACTGTCATGTATCGGATCGGAAGGAGTATAGGAGGAACTCCATTCGGTATAATGTAGCGGTAAGCTGGACATGGAGGAGTTGGCAATCTCTTTCCGCGAATTCAGAATATCACCGCTGACAGCCATTGGATTTTTATCAAGAACCGTCCCTGAATTCCCAAATTCATCGAGATATCCTTGTTTTACTCCATAGCTGTGAGTACTTACAAAATCCAGGGGAAGTGAATTCTTATGGCAGAATTCAATCATTTCAGGCTCCCAGGCAGCACCGGCAGTTGCAGGTCCACCCACGCGATATTCTTTATTTACGCTCTTAATTGCATTGACACTATACTTATATAATTTGAAATACTCCTCCTGCGTGCCGGCCCAGAATCCATTCAGGTTTGGCTCGTTCCAAACTTCAAAATACCAGGTCTTCACTTCATTTGCACCATATCGTTCAGTAAAATGCAGCGTAAGATTACGGATCAATTCTCCCCACTTATTATAATCCTTTGGTGGTGTTACGTTTCCCCTCCACCAAAAGATGCTTTGAGTGCCGCTGGCCATGGCCGAGGGCATAAAACCTAATTCAACAAAAGGTCGTATCCCGATACTCAAGAGATAATCGTACAAAGCATCAATGTACTGAAAACTATATTCAGGATTTCCCTTCCGGTCCTCCCTGTATACACCCATATCATCGGTTAACAACCCATGCATACGGATATACTTAAAATCACATTCCTTTTTTACGATAGCTAACTGTTGTTGCCAGTCAGCCCGTAATCCTTCATTAGCCCGTCCGGCACCAATACATTCTTTAAACATGGTATTGAAGCTGCCTTTCGTTTTATTAAAATCAATACTGATAGCCCTCTCATGAGCTACCAGTTTACTATTGGAAATCGTTTGAGCAGATGTGCCCGCTGCAATTAGGATACCCAGAAAGGTATAGATGAGGTAATATATTTTCATTTGTTGGTTTAGGATTAAAATATCTTTCAATGATTTTTGTTTTACTTTAAATACACCAGTATTCAACCTTAGTTACCTTAGTAACTAAAATCACAACCCTGAATCCGAACCTTAGTATCCTTTGTTAAGCTTAAAGGTTACTAAGGTTCAAGTTTCCCGGGCTATCCTGGTTACTTCTATGTTGTAATCCAAATTTTATAAGTATTATTTTTTACTATTTATTTTTATTTATTTTACAAATATCTTATTCATAACACATTAACTTTACTCTGGTAAAGAGGAAGAGGACACAGGC
>TBL_comb47_HYPODRAFT_10005019_pt1 | contig 14990 bp, 8 predicted proteins | sample TroBogypolimnion_40_FD_10682 | JGI IMG/M metagenome (IMG submission 10682)
CTTTGATTCCGGGAAACACAGTGCATTACCGCTTACCTGTGACGCCAGGGTTTGCCTTGAAGAACTTTGTGAATTACTTCCAGATTATAAAGTTTCCTCTGAATACAGTAATCATATTAAAGAGCTTAACCTGTTGTGGGACAAACAAGTCTCAGAATTCTATAAAGTAAGAGGGGATCTTCCGGTGAGTCAGCCCGAAGTGGTAGGTGCAGTGAATGATTTCGCCGGACCCCGGGATGTAGTACTTTGCGCCGCCGGAAGCCTTCCCGGTGATCTCCACAAACTCTGGCGGACCTCAGATCCTAAAGGGTTTCACCTCGAATATGGCTATTCTACTATGGGATATGAGATTGCCGCTGGAATTGGCGCAAAAATGGCCTGCCCGGATCGGGAGATCTATGTGATGGTTGGTGATGGCAATTACCTGATGATGAATAACGAAATTGTTACAGCCATTCAAGAGGGGATTAAATTTACTATTATTCTGCTGAATAACAATGGGTTTGCAAGTATCGGAGGATTGTCCCAATCTATCGGGTCAGAGCGCTTTGGTACAAAATACCGGTATCGTGATGAGGGGACAGGACTCCTGACTGGTGAAACCCTGCCTGTCAATTTTGCTCAGAATGCAAGAAGCCTTGGCGCCTATGTCATCGAGGCTCATGATATTGATTCGCTGAAGGAGGCACTTCTTGAAGCAAAAGTTCAGAAACAAACGACGGTAATTACCATTGAAACAAGTCTGACCAAAGGGGTCCCGGGATATGCCTGGTGGGAAGTTGCTATAGCCGAAGTTTCGGAGCAATCCAGTGTGCAACAATCCCGCGCTGAATATTTGGAGTATAAGAAAAAGCAACGATACTATCTGTAACCGATTAATAAACAACCCAAATAAAAAAAATACCATGCCAACAATCTTAAAAAACTACATTAATGGCCAATGGATTGAGAGTCATAGCGAGTTACTGCATGAGGTGATAAATCCTGCAACCGGACAACGGATCTGCCGGGTACCTGCCGGTTGCAGTCAGGATATCCAGGATGTAGCCGAATTAGCCAATCTGGCCTGGAAGGGATGGAGAAATACACCCGCTACACAACGCATACAGTATTTATTTAAAATGAAGCAGGTTCTTGAAGCACATACAGATGAGATTGCTGCCATTTGTACCAAAGAGTGCGGCAAGACTTTTGCAGAATCGAAAGCGGAAATGACCCGCGCGGTGGAAAACATTGAAGTAGCCTGCGGAATTCCCACCCTGATGCAAAGCGTATTTTCTGAGGATATTGCAACAGGGGTTGATGAGTTCGTAATCCGTCAGCCATTGGGAGTTGGGGCTTGCATCTCCCCGTTCAACTTCCCGATCATGATCCCTTTTTGGTTTATGCCTTATGCCATTGCTTGCGGAAATACCTATATTATTAAGCCCTCTGAAAAGGTCCCGATGACCATGACGCGTATTTTCGAGTTATTTGAAACATTGAATTTGCCTAAAGGAGTCCTCAATATGGTTCATGGAGGAAAAGAGGTTGTTGACGCTATTCTTGAAAATCCTTTTATCCCGGCTATCAGTTTCGTCGGGTCTACGCCGGTCGCAAAACATGTCTATCAAACGGGAACCCTGAACGGGAAAAGGGTGCAAGCACAAGGGGGGGCAAAAAATGCAGTAGTTGTTATGCCTGACGCAGATACTGAAACTACCATCAAAATAATTGTAGATAGCGCCTTTGGGTGTGCAGGCCAACGATGTCTTGCGGCTTCAGTTGTTATAACCGTCGGCGATGCTGCAGAAAAAATCAGCGGTAAAATTATTGCACTTGCACAGTCTAGAAAAACCGGAAATGGGATGATCAGTGATGTCGACATGGGCCCGGTAATCACAATGGAAAGTAAAGAGCGGATACTGAGACTCATTCAATTTGGCATCGATGAAGGGGCTGAACTTTTACTTGACGGTCGTGATGTAAAAGTAACCGGATTCGAAGATGGCAATTTTATTGGACCCACCATCCTTGGAAAAGTTAGCGCTGCGAGCGAAGTCTATAAAACGGAGATCTTTGGGCCGGTACTTAGTTTCATCAATGTTAAAACACTGGACGAGGCAATTGACCTTATCAATAAAAACCGGTACGGAAACTCAGCCTGTATTTTCACCAGAAATGGCGCTGCAGCCCGTAAGTTCCGTCACAATACTTTGGCTGGAAATATTGGAGTAAACATAGGTGTAGCTGCTCCAATGGCGTTTTTCCCTTTCAGTGGATGGAAAGAGAGCTTCTTTGGTGATTTGCACGGTCAGTCATCTCATGCCGTTGAATTTTATACCCAGACCAAAGTAGTTATCGAACGGTGGAATGAGGAATGGTCACGAAAATTCTGATTTATAAGATTGTAACCTTTTTAAAACGTATTCAAAATGATAAGAATTGCTAATGCTCCCTGCTCATGGGGAGTTCTCGAATTTGATCTGGGAGGGAAAGCTGCTGGATTTGAACAAGTACTTGATGAAATCAGAGAAACCGGATATGAGGGGAGTGAACTCGGCGACTGGGGCTTTATGCCTTCAGTTCCGACAAAATTGAAATCGGAACTTGATTGTCGTGGTCTGTCCATGGTAGGAGCATTTGTCCCCGTTGCCTTAAAAGATCCTTCCAAACTTGAAGCAGGTGTCGATTTAGCGGTCAAAACAGCTAAACTTATGGCTGATGCGGGATATTCCGATGCTTTTATTGTTCTGGCAGATAACAATGGCAGTGTGACGGAGAGAACTCTCCATGCAGGACGGGTTATACCGGGGATAGGATTATCGAAATTGGAGTGGCAGATCTTTGCAGAAGGGGCCAATCGGGTGGCCAGTGAAGTAAAAACGAAAACAGGTTTACGTACTGTATTTCATCACCATTGTGCAGGATATGTCGAAACACCGGATGAGGTTGATCAGCTGCTTGCTCTTACTGATCCATCTTTAGTCGGAATTGTATTGGATATGGGTCATTACAAGTTTGGAGGAGGTAATCCTCTGGTGGCTTTAAAAAAACACAAAAACAGGATATGGCATATCCATTTTAAAGATTGTCATCCAGGAATTGCTGCACAGTCAAGAGTTGAAGGGTGGGACTACTTCCAGTCGGTCGGTCACGGGGTGTTTTGTGAATTAGGCAAAGGCGATGTTGACTTTCCTGCTATTGTGAAAGAACTTAAGAAACAAAATTATTCCGGATGGATAACAGTTGAACAGGATGTCCTGCCAGGAATGGGAAGTCCTAAGATTTGCGCACAGCGAAACCGGAAATACATCGAATCACTTGGTTTATAAAATATTAATTCGACCAAATTTATTTATTAAAATGGAAAAACTAAAACTTGGAGTTATCGGTACAGGAAGGATTGGCAAAGTTCATATTGCAACATTGGTACAAAGTGTCCCTCAGGCAGAAGTTGTAGCAATTGCTGATATTGATTTTAATAGTGCTGAAGAGGTGGCAAAAATGTTTGGAATCAAAACATTCTCTGCCAATTCTCAGGATGTTATCAACCATCCGGATGTAGAGGCAGTGGTCATCTGCTCACCAACAGACACACATGCCCAGTACATTATTGAAATAGCCCGGGTCGGGAAACACATTTTTTGCGAGAAACCTGTGGATCTCTCCCTGGAAGTAATTCAAGGAGCAATAGCTGAGGTCAAAAAGACGGGAGTGAAACTGATGGTTGGATTTAACCGTCGTTTCGATCCCAATTTTTTGAAGATAAAACATTTAGTAGAATCCGGAAAGGTTGGGGACCCCCATATCCTTAAAATAACCTCCCGTGATCCGGCACCACCACCCGCCGAATATAGTGCAGTCTCAGGTGGGATGTTTATGGACATGACTATCCATGATTTCGATATGGCCAGGTATATTACCGGGAGCGAAGTCACTGAGGTCTATACTAATGCCACTGTATTAGTGGATCCAGAAATCGGGAAAGCCGGTGATGTCGATACTGCTATTATCACGCTCACCTTTTCAAATGGAGCAATCGGGGTTATTGACAACAGCCGCAAGGCTGTGTATGGCTATGACCAGCGAGTCGAGATCTTCGGATCAAAAGGGATGGCTTGCGCCGATAATAACTATCCTGAAAATCACCGCTATTTTGATGCAGATGGTGTTCATGGTTCCTTACCGTTAAACTTCTTTATGGAAAGGTACCTCGAATCTTATGCCAATGAAATGAAAATTTTCTGTGAAGCTGTCATTAAGGATTTACCGCTACCAGTTTCAGGAGTGGATGGACTTAGATCCGTTGAAATAGCGCTTGCCGCAAAAAAATCAGATCTCGAACATCGTCCGGTATTAATATCAGAAATCTTCTAGTGGGTTTATTTTTTGACCCGATTAATACTGAATATAAAACACTACTTTCTATCAATTTAAAATTCAGGTATATGCAACAATTCAGGCTCTTAATTGCAATTTAAACTTTAGTTGAAATGTGTTTTTAAGACTACTATATATAATCTTGCTTACAATTTACTCAATCACTAAAATCACTAATTATGAAATGGAAGTCAATTTTTAAAATGAGAATAGCGCTACTGCTCATAGTAGGCGCTGTTGTATTTTCTTCCGGAGCTTATGCCAGTTCATTTTCAGGGCAAAATATATCCGGAAATCCAGGCATTGCCGCGTCGGTAAAAATCACCGGGAAGGTTACTGATGCAGCCGGTGCTCCAATGCCAGGAGTAACTGTTATTGTGAAAGGCACATCTACCGGAACAGTGACCGATTCAGAAGGTAAATATCATATTGATGTTCCTGATGCCAAGGCAAAACTGGTCTTTTCATTTGTAGGATATGCATCCATTGAACAATCAGCCGGTCAGAAAGAGATTAATGTTGTTCTATCGGAAGACATTAAAAAGCTGGATGACGTGATCGTCATTGGTTATGGAACAACCAAGAAGGAGGATCTTTCGGCTTCTGTGGCTGTTATCCAGAATATGGACCAAATAAAGGAGAGTCCGACTTTTAGTCTGGAAACAATGATTCAGGGACGTATTCCCGGAGTTACCATTGCCAATCAGGGTGGACAACCTGGCGACACGCCACAGGTAACCATTCGCGGAACAGGTTCTGCAACTGAAAGCGTATTGTATGTTGTAGACGGTGTTCCCAATGCTCCATATAATCCAGCCGATGTTGAATCAATAACTGTCCTCAAGGATGCCGCTTCAGCAGCTATCTACGGTGCAAGCGCAGGATCAGCCGGGGTTATCCTGATCACAACCCGCCAGGCAAAAGCGGGTAAAACAACAATTGATTACAACGGATTTTATGGAGTCAAGAGCGCCTGGAGATTACCAGAATCGCTGACTGCTGCCCAACAGGGGCAACTTTCAAACCTGGCTTTTGCAAATGCAGGCGAACAGGGACTTGCTGCCTGGGATCCAACGTTGAATCCGTCAGGCCAGATAACCCGTACTGACTGGATTCACGCGATATTCCGTACAGCAAATGTTCAAAGGCATTCTGTTACCTTAACAGGTGGTACCGATAAACTCACCTCTTTATTTCAGATTCGGGATGAAGACGAGGAAGGGACACTTCTGAATACTTACAATAAGAATGTCTCTATCCGGTACAATTCAACTTACACGGTAAGCAAGTATGTGAAGTTTAAGGAATCTATATTCTGGAACAATAATGATTACAGGAATACCAGTACCAACGATGGTTACCAGGGAACAGTTATTTCGGCGATCTATATGCCTCGAAACGCCACCATTTACAATCCAGACGGAACATTCGGGGGAGTTGCTTCTCCGACATCACCCTATGTTGGAGCTTATGGCGACGTTGTAAATCCAGTTGCTTCGTTGTTAAGAAATCAATCCTTTTCAAGACGCAGTGATATTATGGCCACCTCCGAAATGGATGTTACCAATATTTTAAAAGGTCTTGAATTCACTTCAAGATTCTCCTACCGTTATCAGACCGAATTTGACAAAAATTTTTCGCCGGCACGTCCTGAACCGGGAAAACCTTACAATCAAAATAGTTTGTCATACGGTTCAACTATTGGTCATACCTGGTTGTGGGAAAATACCCTTAACTACACCCGCACGTTTAACCGGCATAATATCAGTGCAATGCTATCAACGACAGCACGTGATGATGCAAACAGAGGATTCTCAGCTGCTGCTCTCGCCCTCTCCTCAGAGGCTCCATGGGCTCAATTCTTTAATATGGCGACTATATTCAATCAAACCCTTCCGACCGACTACCAGTGGGAAGATAAGAATGTATCCTATATTGGCCGTATCGCATACAGTTATGCCGATCGCTATTTTGTGACCGGTAGTTATCGAAATGACATTGCCGGCAGACTTGCACCGGGCAATCGTTCAAAATTATTTCCCGGAGTAACAGGTGCCTGGAAAATTTCATCAGAACCATGGTTTAAATCTTCGCTGATAAATCTTCTGAAATTACGCGCAAGCTGGGGTAAAATCGGGAATCTGAGTTCAATAGGTTTGAATTACGGCTACCCTGTATTATCATCAGGTACATCTGTTCAAGTAGGGATTGGTGGTCCGATTGGTCCGGCAGAATATGTGGCAAGTGCCTATAATCCGAACCTTACCTGGGAAACTACAAAGCAGACCGATATTGGGATGGATATGTCTTTGTTCCAAAAGAGACTGAGTATTACCGCTGACTATTTCTGGAAAACGACCTTTAACCTTATCAAACAGCAGGATACCAACTGGCCTAATTCGATGGGACTTGCGCCCCCGTTAATCAATCAGGGAACAATCACCAATAAGGGTTTTGAATTTTCTGCACGTTGGGCTCAAAAGATAGGGGAAGTGGAAGTCGATCTTGGAGGCAATCTCTCAACCTTAAAAAACAGAGTCGCCTACATTAGTGCTAACCCTAATGCCTACTGGGCTTTCGGAGACAATTATCGAACCGGTACCCTCAAGCCATTTCAATCAATTCTCGGACAACCTTATTATGCCTACTGGTTAATCAAAACAGCGGGAATATTTAAATCGGATCAGGAAGCCGCCGCTTATGTGGATAAAAACGGAAACCGGATCCAGCCTAGTGCCGTGGCAGGTGACTTGAAGTTTGTTGACAAAAATGGTGATGGAGTTATCGATGACAACGACCGTCAATATATGGGAAGTTTTAATCCTACATTTACCTATGGTTTCTCTCTTGGCGCAAAATGGAAAAACTGGGATATCAATGCTTTTTTCCAGGGCGTAGGGGGTGTTAAAATATTTAATGCCTGGAAGCAAACTACTTTAAATGAAGCAGCACAGGGGTATAACCGTTGGAATAAGATCCTTGGTGCTTGGTCAACTTCAAATGTTAATTCCGATATTCCTCGGGTTACGGTGAATGATACGAACCATAACTTTACAACCAACTCCGATTTCTTCCTTGAAAGTGGAGACTACCTTCGACTGAAAAATCTGATGATTGGATACACCTTTGACAAGAGTGTCTTGGGAAGTAAAATCAGACTCTATTTAAGTGGTGAAAATCTTTTCACTTCTACCAAATATTCGGGTATGGACCCTGAAGTTGGTTACCATGGACTTGATGCCGGAACCTATCCTGTTTCCAGAACCCTTTCTGTGGGTGCAAAAATTAGTTTTTAATCTATAACATCTGAAAAATGAAAAAGATATATTTCGTTTTAGTTTCCTTCTTACTGTTAACGTCATGTTCAAAGAATTTTGTAAACGTTAACCCTTTAGGAAATCCAACTACTGCCTATTTCTGGCACACTGCCGATGATATAAGCAGGGCATGTAATGCCATGTACATGGGAATGAGTTCCGAACAGACATTCGGGCAGAATATTTTCTTTATGATGACTGCTTCGGACGACGTAGTTGTTGGTCGTAATGACGATGGAGAGGCTGTTGATGTGAAAAACTTTAATTGTACCGGACGCGGATATTATGTTCCTGCACCCTGGAACAGCCTCTATAATATGATGGCTCTTGCAAATCAGGTTATTGCAAATATTGACAATGCAACCGTATCCAAAGACCTGATAAATCGTGCAAAGGGTGAAGCGTATTTCATGCGTGGATTTGATCACTTCTGGATTGCTTACCTGTGGGGCAGTAAAGACCAGGGTGTTCCTTATGACGGACCTGAAAATCCACTCTATCAGAAAAGGATCGCTCCACAGTTAGCCTCTGTTATTGATAATTATAAACAGGTTATCTCCGATTTACAAAAGGCAGCGAATCTGTTACCTTACTTTTCATCGTATGGTCAAGGCGACTGGGGACGTGCCCACAAAGCTGCGGCATGGGCCTACATGGCTAAGACCTACATGTATTGGGCGCAGTATGATGCAAGCAAGTACGCTCTGATTCCTGCCTTATGCGACTCAATAACCAATCAGGGAGGTTGTGCCTTGTTACCAAGCTATAAATCGGTATTCACCATCGCAAACAACTGGTCATCGGAATATATCTGGTCGGTCAATGGGGGAGTAAATGGTGGCAGCGAATTTCCCGGTGTTATCCTTGAGAACCAGGGATGGGGAGTCTATAACGGTTGGGGATATTGCCAGCCTACCGAAGAGCTCTATGAAGAATATGAACAGGGAGATTCGCGAAGAGAAGCGACCATCCTGAAATTTGGCGATACCTTCACCTACTTCGGAGTCTCCAGACAATATTGGTCAACCAACAGCCCAACAGGTATGCAAAATAATAAATATATGGAGGCCTTCAGCTATGGTACCAATTCCAATGCAGCAAGCAATGCCTTTATCAATCAAAATGGGAATAACCCCGGAACCTGCCAAAACATCCCGCTGATCAGATATGCTGAAATCCTTCTCTTCAAGGCAGAGGCTTTGATTCAAATGGGGCAGAATGCATCAGCAGCAGCTCCGCTCAATCAGGTAAGAAATCGCGCCGGATTGCCTTCAATTGCTTCTCCCACTATAGCAGACCTTAAACATGAACGCCGTGTTGAGCTTGCGATTGAATGGAGCGACCGTTTAATGGACCTGAAACGTTGGGGTGATTACGATAATATCCGTCAACCTTTACATGGCCGGATTCACGCTGACAAGACAGATCCGAATTCACCATATACGATTCAGGTTGTATGGCCTGCCCGTACTTTCACGACACCTAAAGATCTCGTATGGCCAATTAATCCCGATGAGATCATCCTTGCTAATGGTGCCTATAAACAAAATGCCGGGTGGTAACCGTAGAATAGCCAAACTAACGTTTCAATCCCTTAATAATTAGTTGCATTGCGCTCCTCTTCTGGTTCATTTACAAAAGAGGAGCGCTTTGTTCTAAAATCTGCAGGAAAACTTAAGTTTTCATAGATTTATCAGACTTCTATTGGATCTCGCCTTCTTGTCTCATGCAAATGGCCAAAATTATTTGGGAGGAAGTTTAGTTTGTGGAAACGCTGCGTAATCAGACCATATTCATCCGGTAAAATGATCAAAACCAAATATTACGGATCGACAAATATTACTTCGATTTTTAATAAACAATATAATCCAGCGATGAGTGGACAATTTAGTCAGCGAGAACACTTTAGCAGCAATACGTAATTAGACAATGACTTAATATTTAGTAGTGGATGTTTAATTTACTTATTTTTGTAAATATCAGAAGCAAATATAAACTTAAATCAAACTTTCCAATTCAATGAATGATGATTGATGATTCAGAGTTATTGCAAAAGATCTGTCAAGGCAATGAAGGTGCTTTTACAATTGTATTTGACAGATATTATTCTCCGCTTTGTTATTATGCAGATAAATTCGTGCACGATCTGGATGAATCCCGATCTTTGGTTCAGCAAGTTTTTGTTGACCTTTGGATAAAACGGAACAAGCTTCTTATTAAGCATTCATTAAAAGCATATCTTTTTAAATCTGTTCATAATAGTTCTCTCGACTTTCTAAAACACAGACTTGTTGAATCAAAATATGTTAATCAGGAAAATCATGAATTTGAAATCGACGATCGCGATTTAATCGAAGAAGCAGAGCTCAATGCGCGCCTAAATGCTGCGATTGAGGGATTGCCTGAAAAATGTCGCCAGATATTTACCCTTTGCCGGTTCGATGAATTAAAATATGGCGAGATTGCCCAAAGGCTTGGAATATCCATTAAAACTGTAGAGATGCAAATGGGAATCGCAATAAAAAAATTAAAATTAAAACTATCTGATATCCAATATATTCAAATATTAATTTATCTTTTTTCAAAAAATACGGATATTTCGTTACAGGATAACTGAACGGTTTGTCGTCTTAGGTTCAAATTAAGAAATAAGACCAGGTTAAATGGATTATCAGACATCAGATTATGATCAACAAATAGCAGCATTTCTATCCGGAAACTGCAATTCCTCAGAAATTCAGGCGTTTCAGTTATGGAAAGATTTGTCCGCTGAAAATAAGAAAGCTTTCGATGAGGCTGTTAAAGTATGGGAAAATTGTCCCAAGCCGTTATCAAAAGCCGAAATAGAGCAAGACAAAATGGTCATAAAAGGGTTGATAATCACCCATTCTGCCTTAACGCAAAGCAAGGATCGCAAACTGGTTAAATTCCTTCGCTTTGCTGCAATCCTGATTGGACCAGTCCTACTTGCTGTCGGCTGGTATATCGGCAGCAATAATCGTACAACAACGGCTTTAACCTGGAACTCAGTCACAGCACCCCGTAAACATATTGCCATATTAAACATGGCTGATGGTACTGAAATCTGGCTAAATGCAGGCTCCACCCTTACCTATCCAGCTAACGAACTTTCAGGATTACGGGAAGTAAAACTGAGTGGAGAAGGATATTTTAAGGTCACAAAAAATGCAAAAAAACCTTTTTTTGTAATAACTCCAAATGCCACCGTAAAGGTTCTTGGAACTTCGTTTAATATGAAAGCTTACCCTGAAGACAACCGGATAACAACCACACTTGAAGAGGGATCCATTGAGCTTACTCCAGTTAAGAGCGGGAAAAATCCTAGCATACTCCGACCTGGAGAGCAAGCTATTTACCAAGTTAGCGAAAATATAATATCTGTTAGTCAGGTTGATGCGTCACTATTTAGCGCCTGGCGAGGTGAAAAATTTGTGTTCAGGGATGCCGATTTAAAAACGATTATCACGGAACTGGAGCGGTTATACGATATTAAAATTCATATCAAAAACCATGATCTCGAAAAACTGCGGTTCAGAGGGATGTTCAGCTATGATCAGGATCTTCTGGATGCTTTTGAGACGCTGCGTCGAAGTGTAAAACTAAATTATATGATAAAGGGTAGAGAAGTCTGGATGGAATAAATTTATAATTAAATTTCTTAATAAATCTCATATAAAAATTGGCCTATGATAGACAATTAAGCATTAACCAACTAAAAAACAACGGAAATAGTCTCACCTATTCCCGTTGCAAAAAACGCCTTAAAGGCGAAAAACGATAAATCATTTTATTTATTTAAAACATTCAAAAGTATGAAAAAAAAACCCAATCCAAACAGGGGAAGAGAACTCTTGTTAAAAAAAATTTCACGAATTATGAAACTATTCCTGGCTATTTTGGTGATCACAATCACACAGGCGACGGCAAGTGTTTATTCACAAACCGCACGTCTGAATCTGAAAATGGAAAATGCCACCATAACAGAGGTTTTTGATGCCGTTGAAAAGCAGTCTGAATTCTTCTTTTTTTATAACAAAGGTCAGATTGATGACCAGCGAAGAGTTTCTGTCGATTTGGAAAACTGCAAAATTGATGAGGTACTGGCAACAGTCTTTGGCAAAAATGCTGTTAATTATGAAATTATAGGTAAAAATATTATTGTCAAATCTGCAGAACAGTCCGATTCAAATTCAGCTCAACAGGTTAATAAGAAATTAACAGGTAAAGTTACAGATCAGGCTGGTGCCCCACTTCCAGGCGTAACTGTCATAGTAAAAGGAACAACAGTAGGCATTACTACTGATGCAGAAGGCAAATATTTACTGACGCTACCTGCAGAGGCAAAAACAGTTATCTTCTCTTTCATCGGGATGCAAAGTCAGGAAGTCAATATTCAAGGTAAGAGTACAGTAAATGTTATACTTAATCAGGAGACTATCGGGCTTGAAGAAGTAGTTGCAATCGGTTATGGAACGACTAAAAAACAGGATTTATCAGCGGCAGTTGCCGTTGTTCAGGATCTGGAAAAATTAAAAGAAACGCCACAGTTAAGTGTTGCCTCAATGATACAGGGACGTGTTCCCGGAGTCACTATTGTCAATCAGGGAGGGCAACCGGGTGTTGATCCGGTAGTCACCATTCGGGGAACCGGATCTAAGACTGAAAGTGTGTTGTATGTTGTCGATGGTGTTCCTGATGCTCCATACAATCCCGAAGATGTTGAATCGATAACGATCCTAAAGGATGCGGCATCGGCAGCTATTTACGGTGCAAGTGCAGGATCAGCAGGGGTAATACTGATTACCACCCGCCAATCAAAAGAGGGAAAACCTTCGATTGAATATAATGGTTTTTACGGATTGAAATCTGCATGGCAATTACCACAATCCCTTACCGCACCTGATCAGGCTAAAGTTGCAAATCTGGCCGCCGCAAATGCAGGACAAACTCCTCTTTCGGGCTGGGATATTTCATTAAATCCTTATGCACAGGTTACGCGTACAAACTGGATGTCCACAATTTTCCGAACTGCCGCCATTCAGCGCCATACCGTTACAGTCAACGGCGGTACAGACAAGCTAACCACGATGTTTCAGGCCAAGTTTGAAAATGAAAATGGAACATTGGTAAATACCTACAGTAAAAATATCACACTGCGTTTCAATTCAACATACAAAATCAATAAATACCTTAAATTAAAAGAAGATGCCTTCTGGATCAATAATGATAATCGAGGTACAGATACCCAAAGCGGATACACCGGAACTATTCTTTCTGCTATCTATATGCCCCGATCTGCCACCCCTTATTATTCAAACAGGACTTTCGGCGGAGTAGGTCCGGTTGATTCGCCCTACCTTGGAATATTTGGCGACGTGGTAAATCCTCTGGCAAGCTTACTAAGGAACCAGGCATTTGTTAGAAACAGCACTCTTCTTTCGACTTCGGAATTGCACCTTAGCGATGTGATCAAAGGCTTGGAAATTAATTCCAGGTTTTCATACAAAGCCTATAACTCCTTTTACAAAAATTTCAATTATTTGCGCCCGGAACCTGGAAAACCTAATAATCAAAATAGCCTCGATTATAACACTGCCAGGGATTATCACTGGATTTGGGAAAATACCATCAATTACAACCGGGTATTTGGAAAACACAACTTAGGGTTGATGGCCTCCACCACTTCAAAGGAAGATGGCAGCAGAAGTTTTGGACTTGCCGCGCGTGATTTCGCCAATGAAGCTGCATGGGCACAATTTTTAGTGAATGCTCAGACTTTTGATCAGGATCGCCCGTATGATGCTCAATATGAAGATCGTAATCTTTCGTATGTTGGACGTGCCGCATACAGTTATGCTGACCGCTATTTTGCAACCGCCAGTTATCGTCGGGATATCGCAGGACGTCTTGCTGTTGGCAATCGTGCTAAAGATTTTCCGGGTGTGACAGGTGCATGGAAAGTAACCTCTGAACCCTGGTTTAAGGTTTCTCTAATTGATTTGTTTAAAGTCCGTGCAAGCTGGGGAAAGATTGGCAACCTGGGTTCAATCGGATTATACTATGGTTATCCGGCTTTAACCGGTGACTATACGTATCAGATTGGTTCCGGCGCCCCTTATTCACCTGCAGCCTATGTTGCCAATGCCTATAATCCCAACCTTACATGGGAAACGACTGAACAAACTGATCTTGGGATTGATTTACAGTTACTTCATAAGAAATTAAGTATTACATCAGATTATTTTCAGAAAAAAACATTTAACCTGATTAAGCAGCAGGATACTCAGTGGACTACAACTTATGGTGTTGGTGCGCCACTGATTAATCAGGGCGACATTTCCAATAAAGGATTTGAGTTTGCTGCCAATTGGTCAGACAAATTCAGGGAATTAAGGTATACCGTTGGATTTAACTTCGCTACTTTGAAAAACGAAGTTACCTATATCGATTCAAATCCAACATCTTACTGGGCTCATACCGATGCGTGGAGAGGTATTCTTGCCCCGTTCCGTTCAACAGTAGGCCAGCCTTACTATTCTTACTGGTTAGTCAAAACAGCTGGCATCTTTCAGTCAACTGCTGAGGTAAATGCTTACACAAAAAATGGTGCACTTATTCAACCCAATGCAAAACCGGGTGATCTCAAATTTGTAGATGTGAACGGTGATGGGAAGATTAGTGATGCCGACCGTGTCTATATGGGCAACGCCTTTCCGAAATTCACTTATGGATTTAATACAAGTTTTAACTGGAAAAATTGGGATTTAAGCCTGTTTGTTCAGGGTGTTAGTGGTGTAAAATTATTCAATGCCTTAAAAGAAACTACACTCAATGCCTCTGAACAAGGTTACAACCGTTGGGACAAGATTCTGACAGCATGGTCACCTTCAAATACCAAATCATCGATCCCTCAAATCAGTGCCAGTGATGCAAATCAAAACTTCGGAACGCCTTCAGATTGGTATCTTGAGAATGGTAACTATCTACGTTTAAAGAATTTATTGATAGGCTATACCTTCACTAAGACCCCATGGAAAGGTTCATTGAGATTGTATCTCAGTGGGGAAAACCTTCTGACATTCACCAAATATTCAGGTATGGATCCTGAAGTCGGAGGCGTAGGTCTTGATGGCGGGCAATATCCTGTTTCAAGAGTTGTGTCATTTGGCGCAAAACTAAATTTCTAATTCTAAAAAATCAGAAAAAATGAAAAATATATATTTGATCTTAATTTCCCTTGTATTTCTCACATCCTGCAAAAAAGAGTGGGTCGACACAAAGCCATATGGA
>TBL_comb47_HYPODRAFT_10005024_pt1 | contig 14979 bp, 14 predicted proteins | sample TroBogypolimnion_40_FD_10682 | JGI IMG/M metagenome (IMG submission 10682)
GGGATTGCGGTAGGAAACTGCGCTAAATGCCATGCAATAGTCAGCGCATAGGGAGATACACCTTTGGCATCTGCCATTGATTTAAAGCTACCGATCTGCCCCGTACCCAACTTGGTGAAGTTCTGCCCACCACCCAATGGTGACCATGGAAGGAATGCAATTCCATACTCGGTGCAGATATCAATCACTTCTGCCCAATGATGGTAGTTAGGACTGTATTCATTCTGGACGGAGATGATTCCGCCTTGCTCTGGCGTGCCACCGGCTTTGATTGCGTGGCGCAGCATCGGAGCGTTCACATTGCTCAGCCCAATCTCCTGCACATAACCATGATCTTTAAGAGTCATGATGTTCTCAAATTGCTCCTCGTACGAAATAGATGGATCAGTTCGGTGGTGCTGCCACAGTGGAATCTTTGAAAGCCCCAACTTGTAAGCCGATGCTTCTACCGCTCGATACAAGTAATTGCGCGTGGCATTTCTGCCACCTCTGCCAAACATCGTTCCGTTGTTCTCACGAGTGATTCCGGCTTTGGTTGTAATAACGACCTTTGCCTTTTGCTCCGGTGTTCCACCCCATGATGCAAATGCTTTGCCAACTAACAACTCGTTGTGACCCATTGTGTTCCACGATGGTGCATAAATATCAGCAGTATCGAGCAAAGTAATTCCTGCATCGAGGGCCGCATGGATCGTAGCAATCGCTACATCAGGTTGATTGATTAAATCAGGGTTGCGATCGTTTGGAAACGACAGAGGCATGCACCCCATACCGATTGCGGATACAGTGAAGGGGCCGAGTTTGCGCTGGGGGATTTGAGAATTCACAATCGAAGCGTATAACTAATTCTCTAAGAATCTATTGCTTGAATATAACCTTGATATTTAATACGTTTGCTCCATGGCTAATGAACCCAAATCTGATTTAACTATCGAGCTTCTATACCTGCAACGTTGGCTTGCTGAACGCCACGAGCGGGCAAATGAGGCTCTCTCATTGCGAGCTATCACTATTCTCGGATTTTTAGGAGTAGAGATCGCCGTATTTTCCGTGGTAGTACCGAAAGATTTCCAGTACAAATTAGCTGTAATAATAAGTGGTTTTATTTCGGCAATCCTTTTTCTAGGTGCCATTGTTTGCTTGTCGATGGTTTTTCGCGCTAAAGAATTTTATTGGCCATCTCACGACGAAGTGGAATTGGCATTTGAGCTATCACCAGAAGATCAACTAATTTGTTTAAAAACGAATTTAACTACGCCTAAAAATAGGAAACTAGGGATCTTTGCAAATTTAGAGCGCGAGAATCGCCAAATGGAAATTCCGTTTCGTTATGCGGTCCGTTTTACACTCGCTACTCAATTTTCGATTGTCGTTCTGCTGGGAATAATGTGGGGGAGTCGCATCTAACCTTCCACAGAAATCTGCTTTAGATACTCACCGTAAGGTGATCTCTTGTAAAACTCCACGGACGCCAATAATTCCTGAAGATCGATCCAACCATTTTTATACGCAATCTCTTCGAGACATGCGAGTTTCATTCCTTCACGTTCTTCAAGTGCACGCACGTAGGAAGCGGCATCGTGCATCGAGGTAAATGTTCCTGTATCTAACCAAGCAGTTCCCCGAGGCAATTCAGTCACGCTCAACTGCGACAATTCTAGGTAAGCTTTATTCACGTCCGTTATCTCAAGCTCACCACGAGAGCTTGGTTTGAGACTACGCGTTATTTCTACAACTTGATCATCGTAAAAATACAGGCCTGGAATGGCAAAATTAGACTTAGGTGAGGTTGGCTTTTCCTCGATAGAGAGCGCTTTACCATCTGATGAGAATTCGACAACTCCAAATCTCTCTGGATCTGGGACCCGATAAGCAAATATTTGTGCGCCATCGATATTTCTATATCCCTCTGGAGAAAGAGTACTTTCAAGCCCTTTAAAAAGGTTGTCGCCCAAGATTAAACAGACGGGCTTACCTGTGATCTCCTCCTCGGCAACCAAAAATGCATCTGCTATGCCACGTTGGACTTCCTGCACTAAATACGTAAAGGAGACACCAAATCGTGCACCAGTGCCAAGAACTTTTTTATAAGCATTCTGATCGTGAGCAGAAGTGATCATAATAATGTCCCTTATACCGGCAAGCATGAGCGACGATATTGGGTAATAAATTAGGGGCTTGTCATAGATGGGCAAAAGTGGCTTACTTGTACTAAGGGTGGTTGGAAGTAGTCGAGTGCCAGCACCCGCGGCTAGAACAATGCCTCTCATACCTTAATCTTAAGTGATTTTCAAAATCATGTGTTGGATGACCAGTTAGTCTGCGCTCCAAGTGTAAGATGAATGTAGCTGCAATGGTAATTCCTCTATAATTAAGAAATTATTGGCAAAGTTGGGGGAAGCATGCATAGTCAGTCTGTTGGGGATATATCCCAGTACTCCCATATTGTTGTCGGCTCTGGGTTTTTCGGTCTTACAGTCGCAGAGCAATTAGCTTCAAAATTAAATACTCCAGTTCTCGTCCTTGAAAAACGGCATCACATAGGCGGGAATGCTTATTCTGAATTTGACTCAGAAACTGGAATTGAAATCCACACCTATGGATCTCATCTTTTTCACACTTCTAATGAAAAAGTATGGGAGTACGTGAACCGCTTTACTACATTCACTAATTATGTTCACCGGGTTAAAACTAAAAGTAAAAATCAAATTTTCTCAATGCCAATCAATCTTCACACGATCAATCAATATCTTGGCAAATCTCTCTCGCCAGATGAAGCAAAAAATTGGGTAAAAGAGTGTTCAGCAGAAATTACTGCTAAACCCGAGAACCTTGAAGAGAAGGCCATCTCCCTTATTGGTCGTCCGTTATACGAAGCCTTCATTCAAGGTTATACGCAAAAGCAGTGGCAGACCGATCCAAAGCAACTTCCTGAGGCGATCATTTCGAGATTGCCTGTCCGATATAACTACGACGACCGTTACTTCAATGACACATATGAAGGTTTGCCAACAAACGGTTATACGGCCTGGCTTGCAAACATGGCTAATCACCCAAAAATTAATGTGGTGACAAACGTTGACTACTTCGATCTAAAACATCAAGTGCAGGAAAACCAAAAGGTAATTTATACCGGACCGATTGATCGCTACTTTAATTACTCGCAAGGCGTCTTGGGGTGGCGCACGCTGGATTTCAAAACCCAGACTCTCGACATTGAAGATTTCCAAGGTACCTCAGTTATGAATTATGCTGATTTAGATATCGATTTCACGCGCATCCATGAATATAAACATTTTCATCCCGAGCGCACATACACTCCAAATAAAACTATCATTACGCACGAATATTCTCGTTTCGCATCACGCGATGATGAACCGTACTATCCGATCAATACAGAATCTGACCGAGCCATGTTAACTAAATATCGCGAACTGGCAGATAAAGAACGTAATGTCTACTTCGGAGGACGTCTAGGGCGATATCAATATCTAGACATGCACATGGCAATTTCGAGCGCCTTGGGGTTGGCCGAAGAATTGATAAGTGATTCGAAAAGTTGATGATGGAAACGTTACTTCAAAAATTTTGTCCGCCGCTGCCTGATAAACCATTACGACTTTTTTACTTGGCTACCAAGGAGTCAGGCGAGTCACACAAAGTTAGTACAAACACCTATTTCAACCGATTTTCAGCTGGTCAGTGGGCGGAAGCTTCATCTTTGCAAGAGGTTGAAGTCCGAATCACAACCGATTTTGACGGAGTGCTTGAAATCTGCGGGTTATCGCTTGATGGTGAATTTTTATTGTTTAGAGCCCACTTTGTTTCCGGTGAAACACTAATAAAGAAATTCAATCCACTAGGTTTGAAAAGTGTTTGGGTGGACTTCTATTCCGAGAAGTCAATTGCACCCGAAGGTTTAACTATTGAGTATCACGCATTGAACTCAAGTTATCAACCAATACTATCGACGATTGCAATTTGCACCTACAACAAAGCGGCCTTTGTTGAAAGAAATATTAAATCTTTAGTGCGAACGCTAGACACTAAATTTATTTCACATATCTTTATCGTCAATCAAGGCGATGAATCACTTGATCTAGAATCTAATTCAATTGTACAAGTTTTGCAGCAACCCAACCTTGGCGGCTCTGGAGGATTTGCAAGAGGAATCTATGAATTCCTAAAAACTGATTCCCAGGGCATTATTCTTATGGATGATGACATCGTATTCATTCCCGAGGTTCTCTATCGAATACTACGTCTTGCTTCTTTGAGTGGAAATAGTTTTGCAGTATCAACCCAGATGCTTAATTTGTATAAGCCAAATACTGTATGGGCAGATTATGAGATTGTAGATCTCAAGGCCCTATGGAGCGCTCCTCGCGGAAGATTACAATTCGATGCAAACTTAGCGCCGGAATTTCAAAATGAAGCTAATATGGTCGCGTGGTGGTGTGGTTATTTTCCTAGAACTTTTGTTGAAAAGGCGGGTCTCCCACTTCCAATTTTTATTCATTGGGATGACGCCGAGTATTCGCTCAGAATGCAAATAATGCCAAAATTCCAAGTTAAGACGATTTTTGGATTTGGTGTTTGGCACGAGCCATTTGATTCGAAAGCACAGTGGGGTTGGATTTCATATTTTGACATCAGAAATGCACTAATTGGTAGCTCAATTCATGGTGCGAGTTTTTACAGTTCATACAAGAAAGTCATTCAAACCCTGTGTGTGACAGCTTTATCTAATCGCTATCAAGCTAATGCGGCGATTTGTGCTGGTATTCAGGATTTTTCAAAAGGAGCAGCATCTCTGGAGGGAAATCAAAGAGCTCGTGCGATGACTGCGTTTGGCGGATATACCGATTCCCAAAGGGAACGAAGCTTAAAGGCTGAGAATTTAGAAAATGTAGTTATGAGAACTCCTCTAGTTGCTTTGCTTGGACATTTTTTCCGCGCACTTTTTTCAAGAAATGCAGACATGATGTCTGCCGAAACTTCTTTAAAATTTAGCCCCGCCAGGGCAATATCCAAGACTCAAGAGACTTTGATTTATAGTCCTTACGGCGGAATCGCTGAATGTATGAGTTGGGACTCTGCAGGGGCAAAGTCCACCTATTTGAATTCTTTCAAGATAATTATCAGTTTCCCATTCAAATGGTTTAAGGCCAAAAAACACTGGAGGGCTCATTTTATAGAACTGACTTCTGGAGAAAGTTGGCAGTTAAGGTGGCAAGACAATCAATAAAGTTTATGGTGTTGTTGTAACCCAAACAGATCCCGCCTTACTGACCACGCTCATTTCTCGCTTGAAATCATTGCAGCTTGATCGTGCAATTTTAGTTGTTAATTCTGAAGGTGCACCATCCATAACAGATGATGGAATTATGCGAATAATACGAACCGGCAAGAATCTTGGTGGCGCTGGTGGTTTTGCTAGAGGCATGGAAGAAGCACTTGCACTCGGTGCCACATGGGTGTGGACTTGTGACGATGATGCGCTGCCGTCGACTGAGAACTTAGTTAGTGACTTGCTACAAGTTGCCAAGTCAAATCAACTTGATCTGGTGGCCCCAATTATTGTTTCACCCGAAAATTATTCACGTTTATCGTTTCCGTTCAGAGATCGCTATCGACGTATCTGGGATGTGGCAAGTCTTACAAAAGATGTTATTTTCAATCAAGCTCACCTCTTCAATGGAACCCTGTTCAATTCGAAAATCTTGCAGTCTGTGGGACTGCCTGACGCCAGGCTATTTATTCGTGGTGATGAGCAAGAGTTTTTATTTCGCATTATTCGAGCAGGGTTTAAATGTGGCACCGCAACCAAAAGCGTGATCATTCATCCATCCGGAGAAAATGATTTGTTTCCCGCTCTTTTTGGCATCTTGAGGATTTCTGTTCCATCTTCCGCCTTTAAATTTAAGTACCAAACTCGAAATCGAGGTTATCTGACTCGTAAATATGCGAGGTTTGATTGGTTTGTGGTCGATGTTCTGCGTTACACAAGCTTCTTCCTAATCCGTAGACACCCATCATTCAAAGGTTTTAGCGTCGTTTTATCACTATATGCACGGGGAATACTTGGTTATATAAATAGTGAGCCTGATTTAGACCAGCCAGATTGGAAGGAAATCAACAGCTTGCGTACGCGTTAAAACTTTGCTTTCCTTCTGTTCCTTATCCTAACTTCAACACCGGGAAGAAATGCAAGACCGATGGAGCCTATTAGGCCAATTCCGGACAACACAAACCCACTTTTCCAATACGGTGGGCGGTAGTAGATATGAACAACTGTTGAATTACCATTTGTCGCGATGGGTATCTTCACCAATCTGTTATCAAGATTTCCGGCCATCTGAACTTTCCCATTAATGCTATATCGCCAGCCCGGCATGAAAATATTGCGTAGAACCAAGTATCCACTTCCATTAACTTCATAATATTGTGAAGATTCGTCCTCGCTCGACTTAATTAACCTCAGTAATTTAATCGCCGGGGAGGAATATGTTACCGAACCTACTTCACTTTCTGGCTGGGGATTCGAATATATATTAAAGTGTGAACTATAGGATTTTGCGATCCAAGATGGAAGGTCCCTGTCAACTTGAGACCCAACTGGTCCATTCTCTGCAACAATGCGATTCACAAACAATAATTGCAGCCAAGTTCGTCCAGTTTGTAATTCTTTAGAACTTAGAAAATCCACTGACGCCGGACAAACTTCGCCTCGATAATTCGAGCATAAGGAGTTGTCGATCCAATTGTTACCTACTTGGTTGTTGTATGCAAACCCTGAAAATTTTGCAACTAATGTTTCTGTATTACCGGCATAGATTTTGTCCTCTGTGATGACATTGGGGCCACTATAATCTTTCAAAATCATCGTTCCTGGTGAATCAAATGTCTGTTGAGTTACCAACTTTGTTGGCGCTCCCCAATCACCCATATCAGGATTTGATGGAAACCGTATTAATAACAAGGTTGTTAATAAAAGAGTAACACAAGTAAAAATATAGGAGGATTTTTTTATCCGTCCTGTTTGGTAAGACCGAATCCAATAGTAAGTGGAAAAAATTGTAATGACTGCATAAATAAGATACCAATTTAGTCCCGTTGGGGATTTTGAATATCCCACTGCTAGAGCAGCAACTGTCAAAGTTACTAAAATAACAATTCGAGTTGATTGAATTTCCATTGCGCCAAATTGCAAGATACAAGCCAGAAGTATTGGGATAGCGACTGTTCCCAACATGAAGTACCTAATTGGCCATCTAAAGGGACCCACATCGCTTGGAGTTTGGGTTAAAAGAATCGTTACAAGGCTCAGGATAAGACTAGCTAGAACTCCCTTCTTCAGTACAGTTTTTTTCGTTAATTTGAACAGAGCAATAATTGGAAAGGTTAGAAAGGATATGTAGAAAAGTGGTGCCTTTGAAACTGTAAACCACATGTGCGCGTCCACTCCTCCGAATGGAAATGAAGTTAAAAGAAAGCTGCTTAAATTAGGAACGCCAAAAGTAGTATTTATAATTACAGAGTTTCGACTCATGAATGGGATTTCTCCGTAAAACCAGAGCCAGGGGACGGCCGCTATTAAGAGTCCACAAGTTGCACTAAACAACTTCAATACGGCGCTTTTGAAATCCCTTTCCAGGAAGAATTCCTCAAATACGAGAACTGCAATCAATATCGGAGTTAGTACTAGTGCAAATGGATTTGCTTGCAAAACAATTTCGGCAACCACCAACGAAATGGCAATTAAATTAGTTCGACTCACTTTGGCATAAATTAGGCCCCACAACCACGGGACGAAGGCCAGAAATTCGAGGTAGATTACCCAATCTGCTTCCCACCAATATAGATATAGACTAGAGGAAGTAATGATTAGTGCGACAATGGACGTATTATTCAATGACAAACCGATTCGCTTGCCCAAATAGATAATTCCACAAACCATGATGCAGTTATAAAAAAGTACGTTAAACAAACCTAGGACATTCAGGCTATCTATCGATCGAGTCAAAAATTCAAAGAGTATGGTTAGAGGATTACAAATCTGAGATTGTATATCTGCGGTAAAATTTCCGCTCGAACCAGCGCCGGGATTCAAAAGTGGGATAAGGTTATGCAAGTTCCGATGTAAGCTTAAATAGTGCATCTCGGATAAATATTCACTTTGCGAATCATCTATATAGAAAAATCGCGTATTTTTGAAAAATATAAAAATCGGTAGCGACAATGCAGTTAATAGATTAAGCGTTGCAATGTTGAGGTGAATCTTTAATTTTTTATAACCTTGTTCGAAACTATTCAATTTCATGTGCACGTTCAGCTCTGACCGGTCAAGAGGCTTGAACTTGAGTTTTGTGCCATGCGAATCAGAGTAGACCTTATTTACAAAAACTTCAATATTTTTGGCCATCCGTTTGGAAATCAAGCACTACTTTTAGTGAAACATGTAATTAGACCGCATTTAAAATATACGCTTCCGGTTTACAAATTTTGGGAGTGAACTAATTTGGCGCATTCGGTTTTCGGCATGAGTTGGCTGAAAGACTTTGAGATTTATCATTTTTTAACTCTATTTTTGGTAATAAGTTCAGAAATTCCTTCAGCTAGTCCAATCACGGGAACCCATCCGAGCAATTCCTTGGCCTTACCTACGTCCGCCTCTGTTGTAAGAGCATCACCTTGTCGCGCTGGGGCGACGGAATATGGTAAATCGAATAATTCGGCTAAGTCTAAAATGGAAGTCTTTTGCCCGCTACCAATATTGATAACCTGATTTCTGAATGTGCTTTCCAAAGCCAGCCTATTAGCCCGAGCCACATCTTTGACATGAATGAAATCTCGAGTTTGTAATCCGCCGCCATCGAGGACAACAGATGATCCTTCTAATTTCTTTTTTAAGAAAATCCCCATAACTAATCCGTTTTTTTCATCGCTAGGTTGTCCAGGACCATATACATTGAAATATCTTAAAGTCAGTGTGGGAATATCATAAAACTCATCAAAAACTCTGGTTATTTCTTCGCCCGCGTACTTTGTAATTCCATATACGTTGAGCAGATCTGGTGGCAACCCTTCCTGTTGTGGACCTGGTTGATTGCCGTAATATGTTGATGAACCGCAATATACAAATTTTTGAACATTCACTTCTGATGCGGCTTTAAGTACGATGCCGGTTCCCAAAATGTTACTTACGATACACTCCTCCCAAAGTTCATTTGAGGGAGCGCTGCGAGACATAGCTGCAGTATGCAAAACGTATTGAACTCCTTGCATAGATTGCGTAACTACTTCAACATCGGTAATTTCTCCTAAAATATATTCTACTTCTGCAATTTGATAGTCCGGCTTTTCTCGGTCTAATACTTTAACGTTGTATCCGTGGGCCAGTAATTCAATCACGGTGTGGCTGCCGATGAAGCCACAACCTCCAGTAATTAACACAGTTTTTTGATTATGGTTCATTTGAGTGTTTCCCTTGCTTCATCAAAATCGGCGGAGGAATTTATTCCAAGTTTATCTTCTTGCTTTGCTTCAATTACATTAAGTACCCAATCATTTAAACTGAGTTCCGCTAGAAAAGGAAGGAAGTTTCTTTCTTTTGTCACCGCACTGAGAGGTGTGGACTTAATATGTCGCTCCCACGCTTCGATTAGAGTTTTTCTTGCAGTTAGGGCAAAGCAACCCACGTCTGTTAGGCCATTTTTGCCAGTTGTGTCTCCTTCTCGTTGCTGCAATATATTCTTCAATTTTCCGAGTTCAATTTTGTATTCAACATACGGATTATTCACACTTATCAATGGAATTGTCATTCCGTTTAGTGACTGCGCAGCCGAATGTGCCTTAATTGAGCGTTCAATGGTTTTTTCCGTCAAACCAAATTGATCAGCCCAAGCTATAAAAATATTGTCAAATCTTAATATATGATCCCTTGCTGAAAATATTGCATCGCCCATTCCAGTTGGATATTCCTGCACTACATATGTCAACCCATCCAAAGTGGGTAAATCCGGATGCTCGATCATTGCAGGACTTACGATTGCCACAACTTCATCAACTCGAGGGGAGACTTTCTTAATTGCCATCTCCAATAGCGTCCTAACTCCGTCAGGTTTTACGAGTGCTTTAGGTACATCCATTCCCAAGCGAGAGCCTTTCCCGGCCGCAGGAATTATCGCTACAAAGTCGCCCATTAACTCTCCATTTGCAAATGTTGGATGAAATCCGAAAGTGTAGTGAATTGTGCATCTGAGGGTAGTGGTTTCGACCCAATTCCCACCACAAGAATCCCCGCCGATTTGGCGGCGATGCAACCAACACTTGAATCCTCCACAGCGATACAACTCCAGGGTTCGATTTGAAGTTTACTTAAAGCCTGAAGGTAGCCTTCTGGAGAGGGCTTCCCCTGCTCAATATCAGAACCAGACACGATCAATGGAAATTTGTCCAACAAACCCACAGCCGATAATGAAACTTCGACACTCTCGCGAGAACCGGACGACACAGCAGCGATACCGACCTTCTCCTTGACCAATAAATCTACGATTTCAAGGGCACCTGGCATCGGATTTGCTGTGCGCAACGCTCTTCGTGCTAATTCTTGTTTCTCAACTTGCAATTTTGAAGCCATTTGGTTGCTGAAGCCTAAATCAACAAAAACCTCATGCGTTTTGTAGCCCAAATAATTCTCATACCAAAATTCATTCCGTCCATGCTTTGCTAATACAGACTTAAAAGCTTGAGCATGAATTTCCGATGTGGCAACTAATGTGTCATCTACATCAAACAGAACCGCTTTGATATTCTTCAACCTTATATCCATAAAATTCGCCACAGATCTCTCAAGCCGCGGGCTATTGCTCTAACTCCTGCAGACTCACCTGAAAAAGCTCTAAACTTTATTTCAAACTCACCGGTAGGCACATTATTTTCCCACAGTAAAGCATAGAATTGCAGGAGCGAAGTACAACTGGACTTTGTCAAATTCTTCATAGCGGTCGGCAAGTTCCCCCTATCGATAACAATTGCGCGACTAAAAGGATCTGCAACGCTTTTTTTAAATTTTAAATTAATGATTAGATCGACAGCCGCTCCACCAAGCGTCGCAATAAGTTGATTTAACTTGCGTTCTTCAAAAGAAGTTCTTCTGGCCTCAACCCAAGAACTTCTAGTTTCAAACCTGTTTCCAGAAAGTACGGCCTTATTTGATTTTGCTATGACATTTAAAGCATTTGCCAGATCACCTAACGAATACGCTCCGTGCCCGGTGACCCCAATGAAATAGCGAGTGTCACTCGTTTCTAACCAGTCTTGAATTTCACTAATTAGGGTTTTCTCAACTACCTTATTTTCAGAATATTTAAATTCCAATTCTAGATTTCCCGGCCAAAACAATTCCGAAGTTTCTACGCGAATTGACTGTTCTCTCACCGACTGAGAATTTTGAAGCGAAATAACCAACATGGCATCTTCGTTAGTTGCTGTTCCCATATTTATTTGTAAAGTATCACGAATCGCTTTATATAGCGCATATCCAGAATGGACATTATTTCGCTGTCTATTTCTGAGGTCATGACAAGAAATATTAATATCTGAAAATTTGGAATCTGTCGGCAAGTCAATGCCTAAACGAGAAGTATTGTCAACAAGTACATCGGTTAAGAGATCGTTCATACTTCCTGCATCGCCCCAATAATCTTGAAATTTAGTAACTAATAGGTGCAAATTCCAATTCTGTATGTCCGCATCCCAATCAAGATTTGCAATGAGAATTTTGCGTACATCTGACGTCGGGCGCCACCCTGAATGTGCCAACACTTTATAGGTTGGAAATAAGGAAGAATGCTGGGTTCCAGCTCCGTAAATGATCAAATCAGCATTATTTAATTCTAGAAGAGCCTCTTCTGTAGCATTTGGAATTCTTTCCATTGCTTTCAACATATTTTCGATTTCGTCGATAGAAAGTTTGTGATTTTCTCCTAGATTGTCATCCATGAAATCAGATGGCATCAAAAAGAGGTTGCGAATTTGACTTGCACTTTGAAGAGATACTATGGATGCTTCATCTTTTAAGACAGTTCCATCTTCCAAAAGTCCGATAAGGTGAGTTCCCTCATTTGAAATAGAAACTATTTTGGCGTTCACACCGATTAGATCACATAATTTTGCATTTGCTGCTTGGAAATTAGACCCATGCGCAAGGTAAGCTCCTGCGTATATAAGATTACCGATGGAACAATCATCAAAATTGAACCCAATTTGGTTTGAAATTAAGTAATTTAAAAAATGTTCGATGTACTTTGTTAATGATGTTTTTCTGCTGTCATTTGTTCGTGTCCAGAGACTGTTGAAATTCTGATCTGCCACTAAAAGATCCTCTAGATGTTGAGGAAAATTTACAGTTTTGTATGTTAAACGATGTTCAAATATATTGCTAATCGCATATTGTGCCTCACCTGATTGAACCAACGTTGATACTAAATTTTTTCTGAAATCGGAGGGTCCCAGAAACCCTGGAATTGCCCTCCTTATTTCTCCAGTGGATAACCCGTCGTCGTAGGCATTGACAATTAAAGTTTATTTATTTTCTGGCCACCGCAATAATTCCTGTATCAGAGTATTGCTTCCACGTCCTCCACAAAATAATACGATATTCACTTCTTGCTTTCCTGATACCAGTTACCTATAGCATCAACACTTTTTTTCTTAACAATCAAATAGTACTCAAGGCCCAAGTAAGTTAAAAACAGGAAGCGGGCAATTCCATCTCGCACTAATCTAGTATTTGATTTCCCCTGAGAGCGCTCTCTGTGATTTACCTGAATCCATTTGATGCTCAAGTTCGTCTGAGATAGCATGGCGGTAATTTCTCCGCTGTAATTCATGCGAGTTGCTCTTAAAGGCAGAGCTCTGAGAACTTCGCCGGGTACCAGCTTAAATTGGCAATTAAAGTCTTTTGCTCTCGTTTTCATCATGAAATTTCCGTATTTGGTGGACAAATACGAGAAAAGGATATGTAGCTTACGATCAGCTTTTTTTCGATACCCAAAAACGGCATCATATTGATCTTTAAGGTTCATGAACATATCGCATATCTGTTCTGAATCAAACTGACCATCACTGTCAATTAAAACGACATAGTCACCTCGTGTCGCTCTTATTGTTTTTTTTAAAGCGATTCCGGCCCCTCTGTTGACTGTATTTCTAAGCAAAATTAGATTAGGCAATTGGTGCATCATGTCTTGAATAATATTGACGGTCGAATCAGTACTTGCGTCGTCGCAAAGAATAATTTCGTAACTTGACCACAGTTCAAGATCGATGCCTTTTTCGAGGGACTTTGCCCAATCACAAATTACATCTTTAATTAATGCAGACTCATTGAATACGGGCGCAACGAGAGAAAGGAAAGGCCTATTCATGACTGTACCTTAATAGTAAAACCTCAAAATTTCGGTCTACTTATCAATTTAATGCCTACTCATTCCAGATAAGTAGTCACTCTCAAGAACCCCCCCCCCCAAATCAACCACTGGACGGATAAGCACCCTTAATCCGTACCAGTAATTCCGCTCCGTTATCTAGCTGGATGAAGAAATTAGTCATATGCCGAACATTATAAATACTGATCACAATCTTCGTCTGGGTAAAGTTCGTGGGCCACTGCCGAATTAAAATGGCCTCCACAACCCGTGTGGCCTGACCGGGTTTATTTTGACGTTACGTTAACCCCCCCCGGGGGGGTAAAAAGAACTGGCTTACTTAATTGCTCAAGACGTGATTCTTGGACATCTTGTCTATCTTTAGCTGCGGCAGCATTTAGCCTCTGTATCTGAGCAAGTTTTAATTCTCTATCAAGACCATGTTGTGAATCTTTCCCCGATTTAAAGTGTTCGTTTCGACTCTTGGCCACTATCAGCAAACCCCCTTGAAACTTATCCGCAACACCTGGTAAACAGATGCTTGCAAGGTGGAGTTAGCTGATAACAAGGTTTTATCCGGCATAACGGCAATCCACGACATCCTTGTTACCGCGTTCATCAATATACGCCTGTAATTGTGAGAGGCTGATGTATCTGTTCCTCCCCACTTTATTTGCGGCAAGTTCATGACGCGAGATCAATGCATAGATAGAGGAAGTTTTCATACCCAAAATCTCTGCGGCTTCGGCTGGGGTTAAATTATTGCGATCCATGTAAATCCTTTCGTTAGATCGCAATGGTCTCAATTAGTGATGATCTTGTAAGGCTAAACCCAAGGAAAAAAATTGGCGGGGAATTGAGTGCTTTGCACTACTTAAAGACTAGATAGCTATAGCAGCTAGTAGTTGGTACTGATATTAAGTCTCTAGCCCTAGCCTCACCTGCTCTAACCACTAGACCTATGATGCCTTCGGCATTTAATATCCCCCTCGCATTCCTCCTTCTCAGCACTAGTCCCAATCCTGAATCTCCGATTACTTAGGAGGACGATTGCTGTCGGAATGCTCGGGGTTCGTCGGCCAGCCAGAAGGTCTTCCATCCCGACTCTCTGCTTTGCCTTTCTCATGCTTCAGATACCGCTTATGAAACTTTTTCTGTTTAACGGCTCGGCTCATTTTGTGGGGTTTGATGATTTGCTTAGCAATTTCACTACTAGGGATATGCCAGACATCTTTGCTTGATAGTTCAGCCTTGATTGCCCCTTTACTAATCATCTGTAAAACCGTTTTTACCGGTAGACCCATTAATCCGGCAGCTTCTTCTAATTTGTAATGACGGTCATGGTTAGGTTCTGGAACATACATATCTCTATTGCCTTTCTTTCATAGATTTATTTGAGTGCGGAAGCACTGGGATTCCCCCCCCCTCATTTGAAAAAAGGACAGGGCTACGCCACATAACCCTTCTCAAATGAGAGGAGGCTTTGGTGCGGCGTGCACAGTGACTCTTCACAATGTGAAGCAAAGCCCTGGCTGGGAATTAGTCA
>TBL_comb47_HYPODRAFT_10005025_pt1 | contig 14978 bp, 17 predicted proteins | sample TroBogypolimnion_40_FD_10682 | JGI IMG/M metagenome (IMG submission 10682)
GCTTTTAACTCTAATCATCTCATCCCATCTTTCTGGCAGCATTTCTTGATGCGACATGAAGGCAATTGTGTGCGGTTTTATTTCACAGCTTGTAACTTGTTCAATCAATTTGTCGTTATTCAGATTAAAATAGATGCTACGCAAGTGATCCAAATAAATCTGGACGAAGAATGGATTGTCCCACTTCTTCACTACTTTTCTATTTGTGGCTTCTTTCAAAGCCCAATTATGTATTCCTTTTTCTAAATTGGATGCATGTTTTTCATTCCCGCCTTTTTTTAAAAAGAATGGACATAACTTGGCAGCAACATTAGCTCTAAATGTTTCAGGGTTATCAATTGTTTTAACAGGCATTCTTACTTAAATTATAATAGGATATGTTTAAGTGATAATAAATAAATTCAATTTTTTCTAAGTTTACGAAACCTTTCACCGCTTTGCTGTAGGTGGAGAGGCAAAGAGGCAAAAAGGCAAACATTTAGATCTTCTTCAAGAAACATTTTAATGTCTTATTTTCTTTGGCTGCATACAAAGGAAATCGTCTTTCCGGGTGTTTTCTTAAATCCTTTCGCAGAGATTTGTAATCTGTTTTAGCTTCATATTGCTCCGCTTCCAAATCATAAATATTAATGTATACCGTTTTTAGTGATTTTAATGCTTGAGTTTTGGTTTCTTGTGGTTCCAAATTTAATTTAATTAGTGCATCATTTAACCATAATAAGTCATTTAGTTTTTGTTCCATTCTAACACTTATTTTCTCCCTTTCTATTTCAATTTCTTCTATTAAATAAATAACAAATTCATCAACTATATTCATTTGTTCATAATCTTTATTATTAATAATTTTAAATATGTCTTTAAGCTTGTAGCTTAGTGACGATAATCTATGTTTCAAATCAGTAATCAATCTATTATATTGAGTATCCATTGTATTATTTACTAAAATGTCTTTATATAGATTCTTTATATCTTATATCTTTATTTAGACTTGTCATCTGTATCTTCTTCTGAGCTACTATAATCATAAGCATCTTCTGATAATTCAGATCCAATCTCTTCTAACAAAAGAGGAATATCTTGTTCTGGATCTGAACTATCATTGATATCATCATCATCGTCATCATCCGTATCGGATCCAGAACTTGTTCCTGAATGCTCAGAAGACGACTCCGTATCTACTACAAATCCGTCCTTTAAATAGCCGCCTTTTTTGGTCTTTTTTGATGCAGGAATTGCCGCTAATTCATCCTCTTCATTATCATCTTCAGCCATGGTTACTGCCAAATTTTCAAACCCGCCAAATAATTTCTCATATATTTTATTCCACAGATCAAGAGATAAATTACATAATTTCTTTTCTTTAGTTGGTTCTGATACAGATGATCCTACTAAAACACATGCACCAAAAAATAATTTGGTATCAATTGGAGGAGGAAAATCGTATTTGTTTTCCATGTTGGCCTTACCATCCAACTTTCCATACATTGCAATATTATATTTTGTTCCGTCTATTTTTACAGTCCAAACAGTGTGCTTAATAAATCCATCTGCCTTTTTAAAACCACCCTTTTTAAATAAATCTTCTTCCTTGTAATCTTTTATATTTAATGGTTTTATTATTCCAGATTTTTCCACAATAACTACAGTCAATGATTGTTTCATAATTATATAAATATATATGCAATAGGTTTAAATAGTTTCTACAAATATATTATAAACTAACAAACCAAATGAAAATTTATGTTACTAATATTAATCCATCTACGATTAAACCGGTCTTGAACAGTGGCAAACTTGATAAATATATATTGAACCAAAATGGATACAAAAAATATGAACTAAATTCCGAAGATTTTGGAACACATATAATAGATTATTCAAAAAATAATGTAGAAAATATGTATAGAATAGAACCAACTTTAAACATGGATTTGCATTTTATTAAAGATTATAAGGATCTTCCTACTTTGTTAGTTGATCAAACAAATTATGTTTATATTCCTGTTGTTTCTCAGTTTCCTGTTAATTATGTGCTTACAAAGATGACTTGTTTTGAATATGTCTTGAATAAAAAATCAGCAGTTAAATTGGTTATAGAATGTTTAATAGAAAATAATAGTGATTTATTGTCTTCTTCATTTGGTTCTTCGTTGAATAAAGAATTTATTCCGATTAATTTTTATTTTACTTCTTCTTCTTCTTCTTCTTCTTCTTCTGATAAAATTGATGATAATTTATTAGAAGAAATCAATATGTTTTTATTAGAGCTTAACTAATATTTTTATATAATATGTTTAGTTGGATCCTACAAATTTCAATCATATCAATCATATTTATTTTTTTGGTGCATCATCTATTATGCTTTTTTAAATCTACATTAACTGTTCCAAAAATGAAAGATTTAGTAAATTCTCCGGTTAAAAAATATCAAGATATTTTTGATACAATTAAAAATACTAATACTAATAACTATGGAAATAAGTATTTACCTGATCCTAATATTAGCGATTTAAGCTATACTGATATTAATTTGTTACCTACTGAAAATTCAAATACTAATATGAAGGATGAATTGAAATCATTTCTCAAAAAACAATTAAACAGTGTCTCTTCTGAGTTAGATCAGGGTTCTAACTCTAGTTCTAGCTTTGGATCATCTTTTTAGATATAAAATTATAAGGATATAAAGATATTTACACAATCATTAATATTAACATATGGATCTTTCCAGATTTAATATACAACAATTAAATCAAGATTTTTGTAATGCTGAACCTTTTAATCATGTTATAATTGATGATTTTTTTAGTGAACCTTTTTTAGCTTCGGTTTTATCGGAAATTAATAATTATTCTGATGAACAATGGTATGATAAAGCAAATGCATCAATCAATAATGAACCTGATAGTATTGTTCAAAGTAAAAAAATAGCATTAACTGATTATAATAAAATGGGTGTAAAATCAAAAACTTTAATAGACTTGACTAGAAGTGAACAATTTATAACATTTTTAAAAGAAGTGACTAAAATTAATGATTTAGAATATGATCCACATTTATTTGGAGGGGGAATTCATAAAGTATCTACTAATGGTCGTTTAGCAATTCATAGTGATTTTAATATTCATCCGTTGCTTAATAAATTTCGCAGATTAAATGTTTTAATATATTTAAATCAAAATTGGCAGTCTAATTATCATGGTGAATTAGAATTATGGAGCAAGGATATGCTCAAATCGGATATTCAGATTGCTCCTATTTTTAATCGCGTGATCATTTTTCGTATTACAGATGACGCATTTCATGGACATCCGGATCCATGGTCTGCTCCAAATAATATTCCCAGATTATCTTTTGCATTATATTATTATACAAATGATCGCCCTGAAAATGAAAAAGCACCTTTTCATTGGGCTTTGTGGCAAAAACGACCTAATGTCGGTTACTAATATTATTTCATCTTTATTTCATCTTTATTTCATCTTTATTTCATCTTTATTTCATCTTTATTTCATCTTTATTTCATTATAAAAAAAGATATAAAGATATAACAACATATACTATAATTGTAATGCATAAATCTCATGTTTTAAATGCCGTTGAAATTTTAACGGATTTTCCTAATTTTGAACTTTCTTATGAAACAATGATGCATAATAAAGTTCATAACTCTGATATTATCTTAGCTATTCCTGATGGTCTCAAATTTTTCGCGTGGTTTACTGAATATAATCATGAAAATGTGTGTTTCATTTTTGATGCTATTAATCGCACTCATGTTCAGATTGCTGTAACAAGCTTCAATGATAAGCTAGTTTATGGAGATGGCACTATATTTTACGGCACCATATTTAAGTATAATGATGTTAGTTGTTTCTGTATAGAAGATATTTATTATTATAAGGGTCTGTGTGTAACTGATAAATCATACTTAAATAAATTGCAAATAATTAAGACATGCTTACAAAATGAACTTTCAAGTAATGCACTAACTAACAAATTCACTGTATTTGGTCTACCTATTATGAATACCAATTTCAATGCATTATTAAGAGATATTGATTTATTGCCATATAAAATTAGTCAAATACAATTTCGCTATTTACATTTCCGAAAAATATTAGTTATTAAATATTACAAACCAAGAACAGATGATCGTGATCGTGGTCCTAGAGACAATAAAGGTCCTGTTATTTTTAAAGTATCTCCGCAAATTCAAACTGATATTTATAATTTATTCGTATATAATGATGGCAAAGAGGAATTTTTTTCTGTTGCCTTTATTCCAGACTATAAAACAAGTGTTTTAATGAATAAATTATTTAGAAATATAAAGGAAAATCAAAATCTAGATGCATTAGAAGAGAGCGATGACGAGGAAGAATTTGAAAATGAAAAAGAAGATAAATTTGTGTTTTTAGATAGATCATTTAAAATGAATTGTGAATACAATTATAAATTTAAAAAATGGGTTCCAGTATCTTTGGCCGCAAGAGATAGCAGAGTTACTTCTTCTAATAAATTATAAATATGTATTGTATAAATATCTCTTATATATGTATAAATGTTTCCTGGAAAAGATTTAGTCAATTTAGATGCATCACATTATGCTGGTTCCGCATTTACCAGCACTGTAGATCCTAGAACAGTAAATCCTAATGTATTGTCTGCTCCCGGATCTAATATACTAGCGGCAAATGCATCTAGATTTGTCGGCGGCAAAATTAACCGTAAAAAAATAAATAAAATATCTAGAATGTATAAGATGAGAGGCACCAAAAGACAGCGTAGTAGTAAAGCTAGCCGAATGAAAAGTCGCGTTAGAAGTAGATACAGTAGTAGTAGTAGTAGACGCAGCACTAGACGCAGCACTAGACGCAGCAGTAGTGCTAAAAGAGGAAAAAGTAGAAGTCAGCGAGGCGGCTATGCTCAGTATCAAAATAACATGCCATATACCCCATCTTATTCAACTGGAGGACTGTTATCTCCATCTTTAAGTGCACTAGCTAATCCAGTGCCTTATCAGTTACTAGGCAAATCTCCAGATAATTATAATCACTTTACAGGGCAAGGTTTTCCAAGCAGAGGTTGGCATTAAATATTATTTTTGTAATATATCTTTATATACTTATTTGGGGAATATACTATATTCTGCCATAATTTGTTAGTTTAACTTTTATTTAATCTATATTAGGTTAAATAAAAGAAATGAATTGCATCTTTATATGTCTATTCAACAATCCACATTATATTAATATGTTGTATCTTTTGTTAGATAGTATTCATCTTTCTAACGACAGTTATACAGAAATCCTAATATATACGTCGACCAAATTTATGAACATTATCAAGCAATCGCCTTTTTTTAGAAAAGGCCTAATTTGCTTTGAAATCAATGATACCTATGGATCTGTGGAAAAAGCGTGCAAGGCACGTCTAGACCTATTTGAATTGGCATCTGTCCAAAAATACAACAAAATACTCTATTTAGATACTGATATAATTGTAAAAGGAGACTTAAATAGTGTGTTTGATGTTTGTCAAAAAGACCAATTATATGCTTTAGAAGAAGGTTCTATTATGGATGACTCTGACTTCTGGGGTGCAAGTCTTTTTCCTAAAGATTTAAATGCGTTTTCTAGTACTGCGTTTAGCAGTGGGATTTTGTTATTTAATAATTCTAAAAAAATGAAAACCTTTTTTAGAAACGTTAAGCAAGATATGATAAATAGACCTTTCAAGTTTTACTGTCACGATCAGCCATATATTGTTTACAATGCCTTTAAATATGATCTATATGATAATCAATTGTTAAAAGAGTTTGTTGTAAATAACGACCATGATATAAATAGTAGCAAAATAATTCATCATTTTCCCGGCGATCCAGGCATGCATCGCGATAAATTAAAGCACATGTTTGCGTTTTTTCTTGGACTAAAATTGAACAAAACATTGACCAAAACATAGTTTTCTAATTTGTCTTTAATATGATATATTTGTAATATAACATTATCTTCGCCATATATATATATGATATTCAATTTTGAATTGTATAATATTCCTTCCTTTTATTCACATGTAATTAATGGTATACTTCTGCTACTTACTTTAATTATTTTATATAAATATTATTCTTCTGTTAAACATATTGAAAAATATAAGCTCATTAATATTGTTCTTCTGTTATCTATTGCATTCGGCATTCACAGTATATCTCATCTTGGACTAGAAAAAATCTACGGTTACAACCCTTTTAAATAAAAAATAGTTCGGATGTTTTAACTCCATAAAAGTTTGTCTGCGTAATAACCATTTGAACCTTTTACATGTCTGTCTTTTTCATGTCGGATTTTATATAAGCGTCTCCTTGTTTTAGCGTATTTCTTGCCTTTTAGCTTCATATACGTGGGAAAATCGTTCATCCCCGCGGCGCCAATGCTGGCAATTTTCTTCCCCTTTTTGTAAACATCTATCTTCTTGGTCTTGTTAGTTGATCGTTTCACACTTACTCCTATCTTTTTCGCCTGTTTTAAAGTATATTTCGTAATTGTATATGGCATTTATAATAATAGTAGAATATTATTATAAATTTTTAAGCATTCTTGTCAATAATCACTTCTTTTGTAATGTTTCTTATTATTTTCTCCAAATTTTTGGATTGCTCTTCATCTGTGGACCCACCCATTGCTGTAAAAATCATCTCTTGATATTTATCATTCTGTTTTGACTCTGGATTATTATATTCTGGATATTTCTTTTGCCATTCAAAAATTTGGTTTATATTTTTATTACTTACCTTCTTCACCGCCTTTGTTATATTGGATTTATCATAATCCTCTTTTGTCCATTCATCATTATTTTTTATGTAAAGCGTCTCTCTTTTTGCATCACTGCAATGAATTGGTCTCATGTTTATATCTAGCTCGTTTAGACCATTTATGAATATTCTGGAAACTCCTTCTGTATATCCGGTCTTTGCCATCTCTTCTAAATCTTTTAGTTTCACTACAAGTGAACTAACAAAATCTGTAAGATTTAGTGCATCCTTGCACGTTTCATTCAAAAAGACATTCAAGTTAAAGTTGTTTGTATTGTTAGTTGTGTTGTTTACAGTATTGTTATTTGTTGTACCCGCGGATGCCGTCATGGTTTTACACATGTCTAAAATCATCGTTTTTAATTCAGAATTTTCCTTTAATATTGTCATCATCATTTCCTTATCACTTATTTCCTTGTCTTTGTTTTTTAAAGTTATACAGGTTTTTTTATGACGAGATAATCCAGAAAGATATTTATAATTATGTCCACAAACGCATGTAACATTTACAATATTTGATTTTTTATCTATGTTAATATTATTTAACATTTTTAAAGTATTTTTATGTTTTATGGTATTAATATGATCATCATAATGTGATTTTTTTGAACAGTTTATATTGCAATGACTACATTTGTATTTATTTGTATTATTAACCGTATTATTTATACTTGAAACTTGTATAGGTTTTGGATTCGATATATGTTCTATTTCATTTAGAGTTGCATTTAAAGAAACAATATATTCATATTCTTTTTGTCTAACCTCCAAAATATTTTTACAGTTATAAATATTAACTACTGTCATCAACCAATTAGACCAATTACCATGTTCTCTTATTGTTTTGTATAATTTTAAATTAAAACTTTGTGATTTGACATTATTACATGTTTGTTTATGTGCATGTTTTCTCTGAACAAAATTAGTTGTATAACCTACATATGTATCAGTAATCAATTGATCTTTACATATAATTTTGTAAATTATAGTATTTGAATAATCTATTTCAACCTTGGGCATAATTATTTATATATAATGTTTCTAAATTAAAATTGTATATTTATCTTATTAATACTTTTAGTCAATGCTTATCATTTTTATCAAATCATGATTTTAGAGTATAATAAAATAAATGAACTTTTTTTTCAATAAAACATTTATTTATAAACTCATTTATGGTAATAATATAACATATATTTATATGTTATAATTTAGTGGCGGAAGGGTGCTAAATACTTATCATTTTTAACCATAAGATTATCATCTGCCTTAATTTTAAAATATTTTATAAATAAAATATAATATTTTTATGGTAACATATATTTTCACTAATTTTTAAATATGGGACCATTATGATAACAATCAACTTTTCTACATTCGGATTTCAAAGGCTCCTTTGGGATTCCCATTTTGGACATTTATAAATGTCCTTTTTCGAAAACCAAAAGTAGAATTTTCTTTTTTCTTGTTACCATAAAAAATCCATGAAAAAGGAACATACATTTCCAGATGATCCATGGTCTTATTTCTAAATACCCTGATGTATTCTTCATTTTACATATATTATAATATATGTAAAATGAAGAAATTAGTTGCAAACAAAAAGATTATTTTAGTTTAGAGATTTTCCCTGAAGAAAATTTTATTTTAAAATCTTATATTTGTTTTATTGAAAGTTCCCCCTCAAAAACTTATCATTTTTACCAAATGATGATTTTCAAATTATAATAAAACAAATATTATTTATATCATTACCATTTATGCTATATAATATACTATGTATTATATATTAATTTATATCTAGGCAGAATTACGGTCAATAAATATCATTTTTAACCATAAAATTATCTTCCGCCTAGATTTTAAAATATTATATAAATAACATATAATATTTTTATGCTAACACTTTTTTTCAAGAAATTTCTAAAACGAGACCATTATGCTCACAAATCACTTTTAGCGATTCGGAATCAAAAGCTCCCCATGGCTTTTAAAATTGGACATTTATAAATGTCCTTTTTCGAAAACCAAAAGTAGAATTTACTTTTTCTCTCTTACCATAAAAAATAGGTTAAAAATGAACATATTTTAACAGATGATCCATGGTCTCAGCACAGAAATTCTAACGGAGACCATGTTTTAAGGCAATTTGAGGCAGCGATCCTCGCCGGAGATTTTTTGAGCAAATATTATAAAATATTTGTATTATTTTTATACATGTTTAAAATCATTGTTTTTAATTCAGAATTTTCTTTTATAATTGTTAACATCATTTCCTTATCACTTATTTTATTATTTTTGTTTTGCTTAATAAATTCTATAAGTAAAGTTTTATCTATTTTTAATGATTGATGAGATACACATTTTTGTTTATGTTTTGATAATCCTTGACTGTATTTATATTTTTTACCACAATTACACGTATAGTTGTTAGTTTGTTTATGTTTTATTTGATGTTTATCAGTTGATAAATGCCGGTTATAATTAAATTTAGTAGTACATGTATAGTTACAAATTTTACAACAAAAATCATTAATATTTAGATTGTCAATTGGAACCGGACTTGAAATAAGTGCAATAGACTTTTTTATTGGTAAAGGTTCTATACTATTAAGAGTTGCGTTAAGAGAAATAAAATATTCTTGTTCTTTTTGTCTAGCTTCAAGATGATCCTTGCAATTATAAAAATTTACTATTGTCATTTCCCAATTACACCAATTTCCATTTTCTCTTATTGTTTTGTATAATTTTAAATTATAACATGGTGATTTAGGGTTATTACATGTTTGTTTGTGAGCATATTTTCTTTGAACAAAGTTTGTAGTATGTCCAATGTATAAATCCTTTATTAGAGGATCTACGCATACAATTTTGTAAATAATCGTGTTAGAATAATCAATATCCACTTTAGGCATATATATATTAATGTAGTATATCTTTAAGTTATAATCTTAAAATAATCTTAAACCTCGTTATGATACTATAATAAACCACAATTCATTTCTTTACAGCCAAAAGACATTTTCCTGATCCAGATCCTTTCTCTTTTTCTTCGCAGTCATCATCTGAATTATCCTCATCATTTTTATTAGAATATGTTGCCGTATGACCAGAAATGCTTTTCCATTTTCTAGTATCTTTATTATAATTATGTATATCGCAGCCAATTATATTATAATTATTTTTCTTATAATATGCTTTCCTTTTAAGCCATTGTCTTTGAAATACATCATGATTATCAACAATATCATAAATAATAGGATCCGAAAATGCATGTTTTGCACGCAATACTCGTCCAATAGTTTGAACTATATCTGTTTTAGGTGTTATTAAAAATTCCGCATTCAAAGTGGGAATATCAAGACCTTCATTTGCCATGGAATAACTGGCTAGAATAATTTGTTTTGTTTCTGAATTTTTTAATTCTTTTTCGCTCATTCCGCCAACATAATAGCCAACAGATGCCAAATTTTTACACACAAATTTCTTGTAAATATAATGCAATACATTTAAATTATGAGACAATACGATTGTATGCAGCTGATTTAATGGTTTAATAAATGGATTTTCAATATAATTTTGTTCATATTTTAATACTTTTTTACAAGTAGGACATTTTGGTCTTTCTTTAGATGACTTTTGGTTTCCATCAGGACCGATAAAATAGGTAATATTTTGTTCAGCATTTTCTTCTATTTTTTGTAAACAAGGCATACAATATTTCACTGATCCGCAACATGTATTTTTAAGCAAATAATTACTGTTTTTTTTGCATATTTCACAAGAAGGGGTTGCATTGTCCATGTCTTGTTTATATTTTTCAATAATATGTTTATCTATGTTGTCAACTTCAATAAAATCAGTTAATAACTTTACAACAAATTCAGTTCTTCTATTATAAGAACATAGTTTTGAAATCATAGAGCTTATTTGCGGTTGCCCTTTAAAATCAAGAATTGTTTCATTAAATTCATCATCATTTGTTTTATAGGTCACTGCTCTAATTTGAACAGTATTATCTGCTTTTTTTTCAGCCTTATGTACAACAGGACCCAAAAACATTTTAAATACTTTTGTGGTGCCATCTTTTCGGTTCATAGTAGCAGATAATCCAAGCATATATTTTGTTACAACTTTAAATAATGCATTTGAAAATGTTTCGCTGGAAATATGATGCACCTCATCAATAATTGTTAATCCGAAGCTATCAAATATAGATGAAGGATATTCTTTTAAAACCAAACTTTGTAACATACATAAAACAATATCTTTATTGTCAATGTCAATAATTTGCCCCTGAATTTTCCCGATCCTTGCTCCTGGCAGAAACTGTTGAATACGTTCAATCCATTGGTTCATCAAAAATTCCTTATGAACAATTACAATCGTCTTTTTAGCTAGTTGAGATAATATGTAAAGAGAACTTGAAGTTTTTCCCCACGCACAATAGAGTTCAAGCAATCCACCACCACCCCCGCTTGATACATGGTCTAAGTATTTTTGCGTAACAGGTACCTGATAATCGCGTAAACAGCCAACAAATTGTATATTAATGTCGTGACCCTCTGTGAGCTTATATTCTGCGGCTGGGCCGAAGATTTCGTCACCATAATAGCGAGGGATATAAAGCTTCTTGTCGGATTCGCGATAGGCTGGAAAAGATTTTTGTAGTTGAACTGGAGAACCAGGGACATATGGTTTTACAGTTAATTGTTCTTTTATAAAGGTCTGTTGTTTAATTGTTAGTTCAGATTTAAGAATAGTATAGCCTTTTTGGCCGAGATAACTAGTAAGATTTTTAGGAATTTCTTCTATTATTGGTTTTTCCTTAGTAAGTAGTTTCATTCTATATTATTTAGAGCAATATATTTAAATCAGTTCTATATAGAATGTAAATAGTTTTTTTAAAAGTATAGTATATAAGATGGAATATATTGATAATTTGCTTGAAAAAAGAAATATGTCGCAATTAATGTTGGTTGTATTATTTATTATATATTTAATTATTGGATATAAAATTCCGGATCAATTAGCAAATATAATAGATAGTTCCGCAGGAAAGATAGTAGTTGCATTAATTGCATTGTTGTTATTTGGATATTCCAATCCGATTTTAGGTGTTTTAGGTATAATGGTAGCATATCATTTAATAAAAGCGTCATCTGAGAAGACAGGGATGTCCGCGTTGGAGCAATTTTATCCGACAGAGGAAAAGAAGTGGAGTCCATTTACGGCAATTCATCAATTTCCATATACACTAGAGCAGGAGGTGGTGAAGGAGATGGCATCACAAAAATTCAATGCTAATTTTGTAAAGGCACCTTATAGGCCGATGTTGGATGACACTCACGATGCGTCTTTAATTATAAAGGCTTAAAGAGGGAGACCGACAATATAATATATTGAAAGGGGCTTAAAGAAATAATATTAGCCGCTAGCCGCTAGCCGCTAGTTGACATAGGAGTCGTTTTTGACGGGTTGTATGCATAGACAATAAATCTAATAATGACAATTATGACTAAAAATATTATACACCCAAGAAACATTTGAAAATACATATTTTGCATTATATCTTGAGTAGTAACAGCGTCCGCAGAAGATCCGCTATCAGTTATAATAATATCTTGTTCATCTGATTCGCCAACAGGTTGACAATCAATATAAATTTGGTCTGATCCAGCTCCGTTAGAAGGTCCTTTTTCATTGAAAAATAATCCCGGTCCGGTTTTAACGGTATAGGAATTTTCAGAAATGACTTTTTGTAAACCTTTTATTACCTTTTCAGCTAATCCAATGGCGGAGTCGGAAGGAAATATAATATATTCAACTTTATTGTTTTCACAAGGTTGAAATGGCTCGGTTGCCGTATAAGAAAAGAATGGTTTTCTAGGCACAAATGCATTCAAATTAAAAATAGAAATTGCAACCGTGGTTTTTTCACCTTCAGCAGGGGCATTAGAAGCCATTGTGCTGATAATATTGGTTAAATTTTTACTATTGGTGGCGCCAGTATTGCTAGATTTTATAGGGATACAAACAAATAATGGATTAGACCCGGATGCAGAATGATGAATAATAATAAATTCGCCATCCGCTTTTGTTCCATTAAATGAATGGAGTGAAGGAGAATATATTCTGAGTTCTTTTACATCATAAGAAGAAGAATTATATGTAACAGGAGGTGAAGAAGACGTTTCATATGCTAATGAAATATAATCACCTCTATTTGTAGCAATACATGAACTGTTATTATAATGAAAACTAAATTCACATTTAAGGTCGCATTTTCCGACAATACTTTCTCTGTTAATATCTATTGGTGCAGTAGCATTGGGACAACTCATTTATAATATACATTTAAAAAAAGTTTATATTTTAAATATATTTAGCAATTTAGGTGCGTTAAATTCCGGTTTTGCTTTGCCTAACATTTTATAAAGGAATAATGAAATTGACTAAAGCTAGAATACAAAAGGCTATAAAATCTAATAATCAAACAAGGAAAAAAATCAAACATAACAAAAAAATACTAACGCATACAAATACAATTTGTATACACAAATCAAGACAATTTAACTTAAGACATAATACAGTAAAGAATTGGACATAAATACACTTAAATCAAGATATCTAAATCAACACTAAATTCTATATCAATAATTTTGTAAATAGGACAAGTTGTAAAATCCTCTTTATGGTCTTTGAAATAATCTGTGATGATATCTATATCTTCTGAAATATACTGTTTTCTTTTGTTAATGCTAATAGTTATATATTTTAGTTTTGTATATTTTTTTGCATATTTGTGTAAAATAAAATCCATATGAGTTGTATTTACAGAAACCCAATCGTATGCTTCAGAGACTGGTTCAGGTCCTTCATAAATATAAGTAATTTTCATTATTTTTGGATCTTCTTTTTCTGTAGTAATAGACGACATTGTTTGAATTGTTATATTATTTGAATTAGTAAATAATATAACAATTCAAATAATTTCAATTTTTTATATCGTGCCTTATATCGTGCCTTATATCGTGCCTTATAAAAAAGGCAAATATTTAATCGTATCATTTTCATATTTGGTAACTTTAAATGCCTCATTATTTCCCTCTACATAAACCGTATCGTCAGAAAAAATTTCATCTACTCCATTTTCATTTAATCCAGACTTGCCTTTAACTGAAACAGGTAGTTTTACATTATTATGCTGATTAGATATAGTATAATATTGCCATAAGCTGCGTCTAGTAAATAGAGGTCGTCCCATTAAAGGTAAAATATTATCTTTACTGGATCCATTTAAAGGTGTTAAAATGCCGATCTGTCTGTAACTGGTATCAACCGCAGTAGTAGAAACATTAATAGGCACCATGTAACGCTCATCTCTTAAAGGCGGAGCATATGGATTTACAAGAACATCATTATTGTTATAAGGATAACTAGGTAAATTAAAAAATCCTGAGTTAGCATCTTCATTCGTTCGTAAATTGGTTGAAATGTTAATATTTTGATTTTGTTTTTTTGAGAAAAATAAATAACATAATCCTATTAAAATAATCATAATAAATATTGTAAAATTTTCAAGACAAATTACACCAGGAGGGCACTTCTTCATTAATATATTCATATATTATTTCTTATTTTTTATTTTTTTTGTTCTTGTCCACCTAAACTGGTAGCCATATTGGCTAAATCACCAAACTGTGTCATATCAATTCCAGACATCATTTCCTTTGCTTGAGATATCATAGGTACCATATTTTGCATGGTATCAAATAATTTTTGTTGTTGAACCATTAACTTTTGTGTATCCCCTGTAAGTTTATTTATGCCATCACTGCCCAAAATTTTATCTAAATTATCGTATGCACCTTCTAAAGTAGAAGCATAGTCAATGCGAGACTGACCATTTACTGGGGCTGCATCGCTGAAAGCTGAACCATTTTTGGAATTATGAAATCCTGCCTTTTTGGAAGTTCTTGTAGAATGGGCTTTAAACGTTTCGGGTTCTGTTGTTTTTTTATTTAAACTGCGATTATTTGGATCTACAATTGGATCTTCAATATCTTCTCCCTCCTCTAAATTGTTAGTTTTTTTCGCATTAAGTTTTTCTTTGGCGGCATCTGTATTTCCAGTAGATTTTAATGCTTTCAATCCATCG
>TBL_comb47_HYPODRAFT_10005026_pt1 | contig 14976 bp, 12 predicted proteins | sample TroBogypolimnion_40_FD_10682 | JGI IMG/M metagenome (IMG submission 10682)
GCAGGGACGGATCCCTGGACCAGACTGGAGGGGGGGGGACGGCGCCGAAGGGCAGGTTCCTGCCGTTTCCAAGGGAGGCGGGCGGAGGTTCGTGCCGAGAACCCTCCAAGGTGGCGCCGGCTCGCTCCACGTGGTCGCGCAGGGACAGGAAGATTTCCCGCCCGGGCGGCATCAAAATGAACAAGCTGCCCATTCATTTCGACCCATCCGGCCGCAGGAGCGAAGGGCTGATGGTTGATTAAAAACTGGAAATAAACATAGTTAAGACAATGGCGCAGAATATGCCTTCTGCTGACTTGACGACCGGTCCGGGAGTCGTCAGCTACGGCCAGCAACCCGCATACCCCAAGGAACCGGAATATGCCATTCAATCACGCTCTCCTCTTGGCCGCCCTCTGCACTGCGGGGGTCGCCGCGCCGGTGGCCACCAACCTGCCCGCCTCCTTGCGGGCCCGGATCGAAGGACACAGCCCTGAGCTGCGCATGCCCGACTGGTCCAGCGACCGCGCCGAGGTGCGCGAGTTCTACCGCCGCATGGGTGGCCTGGCCTGGGTGCGGGACGGCGCCGCCACCCCCCAGGCCCGGGCACTGGCCGCGAAGATGGCGGCCGCGGGATTGAAGGGCCTGGATCCCCTGGAGTACGATGGCGATCGCTGGACCGAGCGGATGAACGCCCTGTCCGCAGGGCCGGCCCAGGAGGCTTTTGATGTGGCCTTCACGGCCACGCTCATGCGCTTCGCGACCCATCTGCAGATCGGCCGGGTCAACCCGGCCAAGCTCGAGCAGAAGGGCAGCGCCGTGGCCAAGCGGGTTCCGCTGCCTGAATTGCTGGTGGAACTGGCGACGGCCCCGGATCCCGGGGCGCGGCTGGAGCAGGTTGAGCCGCGCTACCTGGGCTACCGGGCGCTCCTGGCGCAGTTGCCGCGCTACCTGGACCTGGCCGGCAAACCCTTCGTCACCCTCCCCGCCTTCCGCAAGCGGGTCCACGGGGGCGCCTATGCCGGCGCCGGGGCACTGGCCGAACGGCTGGCCGCCCTGGGCGACCTCACTGCCGAGGGGGCCAAGGCCCTGCGGCCGGGCCAGTACGACCCCGCCCTGGCGGAGGCGGTGAAACGCTTCCAGGGAAGGCACGGCATCAAGCCGGACGGCATCCTCGGGGGCAAGACCCTGGCCCAGCTCAACGTTCCCTACACGCAACGGCTCGACCAGATCCGCCTGACCCTGGAACGGTGGCGCTGGATCACCGTGGATCCAGGCAAACGGCTCATCTGGGTGAACATTCCTGCCTTCAATCTTGCCGCCCTGACCCCCAAGGAGGAATCCTACACCTGGGATATGACCTGCAAGGTGGTTGTGGGTGACGCCTTCCAGCATGCGACCCACGTGCTCACCGGCAAGGTCAGCAAGGTGGTGTTCCGTCCGTTCTGGAACGTGCCGCCCAGCATCGTCCAGCACGACATCCTTCCCGCCTTGCGAAAAAATCCCAGATTCCTTGTGCAAAACGGCTTCGAGATCGTCCATTGGTATGAGGACCCGGGCCCGGTGGTGGCGCAGACGCCGGCGGCGATCCGCTCCCTCGCCGCCGGCAAGCTGCAGTTGCGCCAGCTGCCAGGCAAACGCAATTCCCTGGGCCTGGTGAAACTGCTGTTCCCGAACAACCAGGACATCTACCTGCACGACACGCCGGCCCAAGGCGGGTTCGCCACCTCCCGGAGGGACGACAGCCACGGCTGCATCCGGGTGGAGCAGCCGGCGGAACTGGTGGCCTGGGTGTTGCGGGACGATCCCGCCTGGGACCTCGGAAAGGTGCGGGCGGCCATGGCCGCCGACGGCCCCTCGGTGCAGGTGGCCGTGACCAGCCCGGTGCAGGTGATGATCGTCTACGGCACCGCCACCGTGGATGGTTCAGGCCGGCTCTACTTCTACGACGACATCTACGGCAACGACCAGTTGCTGAAGGAGGCTGTGGCCGCCCGCGGGCCCAAGGGCTGAACTACCAGGTGCGGACCCGGCCGGTGTCCACGTGAATGAAGTCCAGGTCGCGGTAATAGCCGACCCCGCCCCGGCCCAGGGCGATGGCGGCGTCCCGGAGTCGGGCCGTGGCCATGCCGGGGAGCCGGATATCGATGGCCCGGGCCTCCATGTGCAGGCTGTGCTTGGCCACACCGGGGCGGGCGGCGCGCAGGGCCTCGTTGCTCTCGGGCGAACGGTAGGCCGAGATCACCTGGAATTCCGCCTCGTCCCGGCCCACCTGGTGGGCCAGGTCCCGGAGGATATCGAACAGGGCCGGGTCGAAAGGGTGCTGGCAGGCGTTGCGGTGGTCGCACAAGAAGCTCTGCAGCTGGTCCAGGGCCTCAGGGACGGGGACGTCGCCGATCCGGTAGACCAGATCGATCCGCTTGCACGTGTGGGTGTTGTAGAGCCTCAGGTGGCAGGGGGTCGTGAGGGAGACGGCACCTGCCGTGGCCGGGGCCAGGAGCAGGAGGGACGAGGCGAGCGTGGGCCGGACCCATCCCGTGCGGACACAAAACGGTTGCATGGCAATCCCCTCAAGTACGGCTTTCCGCCATCGGCAGCGGGGTGCATGTTGATTTTACCACCAACGCCAGAACCTCCCGTTCCGACCCTCCAATCCGTCGTTCGTGGGGCGCAATGGCGTGGATGCCGGCACCTACGGTGGTGGGCGACGCCATGGGCAAACGGGACGCGAAGTTCATCGGAGGTACCGCGGCTTTGGGGGCTCTGGTGGGCCTGCTGACCGACAAGAACCATCAGGGGAACCACGCCCTGGGCGGCGCCGCGGCGGGTGCCGCGGCCGGAACCGCGCTGGCCGCGGGAACGGCCGACACGGTCATACGCATCCCTGCGGCTCACACCGTCACCTTCTCCCTGACGATGCCTGAGCCGGTCCACCTTCGCCAGTAATCGCTTTCGCGCACCCGGGCCCTGGCCGCCCGGAGCGGGGGGTTCTCGGCCCGGGCCCGGGCCGCGCCTACTGGTCTTTGCGCTCCTCCATGGGCGCCATCCCGATGCCGGACAGCTTGGCCGGGGAAGGGTCCGCCCCAGCCGCCATGGCCCCCGGCGACATCTGGAGCGCCAGGGAATCCTCCAGTTCCTGACCCATCTGGCGTTTCCGCCAGGCTTCCCGCTCGGGTGTGTCCAGCAGCTCATCCATGGTCATGGGCTCGTCGTGATAGCGCCTCGGGGTCTGCGGCCCGGGCTCCGCGGCCTTGGTCTCCGCCGCCGGAGCCGCAGCGATGGGGATCCCTTCCGCGGCGCCGGCCGGTTTCGCTCCGGGAGCGGGCCGGGCCGAGGAACCAGGCCGCTTGGCGTCCCGCGCCTCGGGATTGAACGGCCTGTCGAGATCGCGGATCAGCCGGTCCAAGGGCAGGCAGGCCCCGCCGGCGGCGGGCAGGAGCTTGCCCGCGCTTGCGCGCAGGAGCCCCCCCAGCTTGGGCGCCGCGAAGAAATTCGGCGTGTCCTTGCGCAGGTCCCGATAGTCCCTCATGAAGGCCAGGAGCTCGGCCAGCTCCCCAAGGCCCAGCATCGGCTCGGTCACGCTCCAGTACTGGGCGATCCGCATGGCGCGCTTCTCGTCGCCCCCGGAAGGGGCCCCCACCGGGCCCACTTCCGCGTCCATGGCCTGCATCATGCCAGCCATCAGGATCCGGAAGCCCGCTTCGGACTCCGGCTGGGCTTTCTGGACCAACCCGAGGAAGGCCTTGGCCAGGGCCTGCCATTCGGTTTCGGCGGCGTCGGCCCCCTTGCCCAGGTCCAGGGCGCGCAGGACGCCCTGGCCAGGGCACTGGGCCACCACCTTGACCCGGGCGGTCTGGTCGGTGCAGACCGCCAGGGCATGGCCCTGGAAGGCCCAGGTCATGAGGTTCTCGCCGGTGGGCAGGCAGACCAGTTTCAGGCTGCCCCGGACGTTCTGGAAGTGGAAGCCCTCCGGCGTCACCATGCAGAAGGGCGCCGCCAGGCCGGGCGCGGCGACGGCCACCAGGGCGGCGGGGAGCAGGCGGGTCCTGAGGTTCATGGGTATTCTCCGGCCTCCGCACCATAGGGTCGGCCCGAGAGGCAGAATATTAATGCACAATTACACGGAGAGGTTCCCTCCCCGGCGGCCGGTAGCTGTCCAGGGCCGCCACAATACCTACGGGTAGAGTTGGAACGCCTTGCGCGCCTGCCTCCACCCGGCTTCGTCGGGGGCGGCCAGCGCCTCCAGGTCTCCCGGTCCGGCCGCGGGATCCTCCACCCAGCGCCGCAGGTCCTCGCCGCCGTTGATCAGGTCGATGGCCAGGCGGTCCTGTTCGTATTCGTAGGGGAAATCCCGCCAGAGCTCCTGGTCGGGCCTGAGCCGGCGCAGGGCCTTGAACGCCAGCGCCATCAGGCGCCAGGGGCGGAACAGCCCGTGCTGGTAGGCGCGGTCCTCCACGTGGATCTGGACCCCGGCGCAGAGCCGGCCCGCGTGCTTGTGGAAGGTGGGCTCGAACCAGCAGGGCCGCAGGCGGCAGCCCTGCATCCACTCCGGGGCGAGGGCGGCCATTTCCGCCAGCAAGGCCGCGGGATCCAGGTCCGGCGCGCCGAACACTTCCAGGGGCCGGGTGGTGCCCCGCCCTTCGCTGAGGACGGTACCTTCCAGCATCACCGTGCCGGGATAACAGCGGGCCATGCCCAGGCAGGGCGCATTGGGGCTGGGATTCACCCAGGCGCGATCCAGGAGCGGCCAGCCGCAGCCGGGCGCCTGCTCCGGATGCCAACCCTCCATGGGCACCACCTGGTAATCGACCTCAAGCCCCAGGGTCCGGCAGAACCAGCCGCCCAGCTCGCCCAGGGTGAGACCATGCCTCATGGGCAGCGGGCCCGCGCCCACGAAGCTCTCCCAGCCGCGCCTGAGCACCGGGCCTTCCACCGGCCGGCCGATGGGATTGGGGCGGTCCAGGACCCACACGCTCTTCCCGCTGGCCGCGGCGGCTTCCAGAACGTAGCGGAGGGTGGTCAGGAAGGTGTAGATGCGGCAGCCCAGGTCCTGCAGGTCCACCAGCAGCACATCGAAGGTGGCCAGCATCGCCGGGGTGGGGCGGCGGACCTGCCCATAGAGGCTGAACACCGGGAGGTGGTGGATCGGATCCTCGTAATGGGGGGACTCCACCATGTTGTCCTGCTTGTCTCCGCGCAGGCCGTGCTGGGGCCCGAAGGCCGCGCACAGGTTCAGGTCGGGCAGCTGGGCGAGCGCATCTAGGGCATGGGTCAGGTCGCCCGTCACCGAGGCCGGATGGGCCAGCAGGGCCACCCGCCGTCCGGCCAGCGGCCGGCGCAGGGCCGGGTCTGCGAGGAAACGGTCCAACCCCGTCTTCATGTCTGGGCTCCTGGGTGCAGTTCAAGGGCGAAAGCCGCCCGCAGGTGGAAATCCGGACGGCCCGGGCCATGCTGCAGGGCCCAATGGGAAAGGGGGCCGTCCAGGGGTTCGAGCACCGCCGAGAGCCCGACCTCCAGCCCCAGGCCGGGGTCCAGGCCGTCCAGGGCCACCACCGCCTGCAAGTCCAGCCGCCCGTGGGTCCGGTGGACGGTGATGGCCGGCTCCAGATCCGGAGCCGGACACCCGCCTTCCCGGTAGCGCCGGAACCGGTACGCGGCCCATTCGGTGCTTGGGGCCAGGTTGAGTTCCCAATAGGTGTCCTGTCCCGGCCTGGCCAGGAAGGCCTCGAAGCAGGTGTGCTCCCAGAGCCGGTCGGTCCGCCGGGGCGCGCAGGGGGCCGGGAACCGCAGCCGGTCCAGGTCTCCCCGGAGGCTGAAGCCGATCGCCAGCCGATGCCCGTCCAGCAGGCAGGCTGTGGCTTCCAGGACTTGGACGGCTCGGCAGGGAGCCGCCGGGTGGCAAGCCAGGACCGCGCTTCGGCGGCACCGCGGATCTGGATTTTGGGGCATGACGGCCAATTCGGGTCCGGAAGAGATCTCCACCTTATCAGGCGGCGGCTACCTTTGTTCCTGGACGGATGACCTGGATTGAGGTGTACGAGGCCCGAGGTGTGCGAGGCCGCCGGTGCCATGTCAGAAATGAACGAATGCTCCTTCATTTCGACATAGCCAACGGTGGCCGAAACCCTTGGTTTTTAATAACTAGTTTTTAATCATATATTTAACAAACGGTATTGAATTTGCGTGAAGAGATTTGAAATTCCGAACGCCTTGTTCAAAGGTGATTTGCCGCCAAGCTGAGCCGCGCGTCCCCCCCCGACCGGAGACCTAGATGTCAAATCCACTGTTTTTCCGAAACACCATGACCTCACCCTGGGCCCCGGTCGGTCTCTCGGTCATGCTGCTGACGCTGGTCGCCTGCAACGGGAATGACGCCCCGAAGCCGATGCCCGGCACTCCTACGATCAGTTCGGTCGCTCCCGCGGACGCGAGCCTGGCGGTGGCGGTGACGGCTCAACCGTCCGCCGTCTTCGACCAGGCCATGGCCCCCCTCGGCCAGGGGAATTTCACCCTGATGCAGGGGGTCACCACCGTCCCTGGAACCGTCACCACCAGTCCTGACGGTCTGACCGCAACGTTCGCGCCTTCCAGCTGGCTGGTGGCGGGCAGCGTCTTCACGGCCACCGTCACCACCGGCGCCATGTCGTCGGGCGGGACCGCCCTCGCGGCCAACCACTCGTGGAGCTTCACCACCGCGGGGACAGCCAACCTCACCCCGCCCACGGTCAGCTCCACCGACCCGGCGGCCAACGCCCCCGGGGTCGACCCCAGTGCCACCATGGCCGCCACCTTCAGCAAGGTGATGGACCCCCTCACGATCACCTCCGCCAGCTTCACCCTGAAGCACGCGGGCACGTCCGTGCCTGGCGACCTGGCCTTCGGCATCGACGGCGCCACCGCGTTCTTCGCTCCCGCCAGCCCGCTGGCCGCCAGCACCACCTATACGGCCACCCTCGGCACCAGCATCAAGGACCAGAGCGGGCTTGCGCTCGCCGCCCCGTTCAGCTGGAGTTTCACCACGGCCGCGGCGAACACCAACCCGCCCACCATCACCTTGACCAACCCCGGCGCCAACGCCAGCGGGGTGGCCCTCAATGCGCCGGTCACCGCCAACTTCAGCAAGGCGATGGACCCTGCCACGATCACCGGTTCCACCTTCACCGTGCAGCAGGGCTCCGCCCCGGTGGCCGGCAACGTGGTCTACGGCCCGGGCGCCAGCGCGACGTTCACGCCTTCGAGCCCGCTCACCACCAACTCCCCCTACACGGCCACCCTCACCACGGGCGTCAAGGATCTCCAGGGCGACGCCCTGGCGGCCCCCTTCACCTGGACCTTCAACACCGGCGCTGTGGCCGCCAGGGGACCCGCCGTGGTCAACCTCGGCACCGCCGGCAACTATGCGATCCTGGCCAAGACCCAGATTTCCACGGTGCCCGACTCGGTCATCACCGGCGACATCGCCCTCAGCCCCGCGGCCGCGAGCTTCATCACCGGTTTCTCCCTGACCGCCGACTCCACCAATGTCTTCTCCACCTCCCCGCAGATCGTGGGCCATGCTTTCGCCGCCAACTACGCGGTGCCGACGCCCACCAACCTGACCACCGCGGTGGGCGACATGCAGACCGCCTACGTGGACGCGGCGGGCCGGGCGACCCCCGACTTCCTCAACCTGGGCGCCGGCAACATCGGCGGGCTGACCCTGGCTCCCGGGCTCTACCACTGGACCAGTTCGGTGACCATCCCCACCAGCGTGACCATCAACGGCGGCGCGAACGACGTCTGGATCTTCCAGACCACGGGTGATCTCATGCAGAGTTCGGCCACCCGGATCATCCTGAGCGGCGGCGCCCAGGCGAAGAACATCTTCTGGCAGGTCGCCGGCCTGGTGACGGTCGGGACGGGCGCCCACTTCGAAGGGACCATGCTCTGCAAGACCCAGGTCACCCTCCAGACCGGCGCGACGATGAACGGCAGGATCCTGGCCCAGTCGCAGGTCGCGCTGCAGCAAGCCTCAGTGACCCAGAAGTGAACCCCCTCACCAACAAAGGACACGCAATGAAAATCACCGCATTGGCAACCCTGATCCTGCTGGGCGCCGGCATGTCCCTCGCGGCCCAGGAAGGGCAGACCTGGGCGACGATCCAGGGGGGCGAAGCCTTCCGCAGGGACAGCAACGTCTACCAGAACGGCATGGCCTATGGCGTGGGCGGCGGCACCTGGTTCTCGGACCGCTGGGGCCTGGACCTGAAAGCCCTGCGCACGGTCCAGCCGGCCCGCTATTTGGGTTATCCGGACACCCATGAATACCTGGGGCTGGGATCCATCCTGTTCAAGGTCTGGAACACCGGGAACCAGTGGCAGCCTTATCTTGCCGCCGGCGCGGGAGGAAGCCGCCTGCACGCCCCCTATGCCACCGCCAGCACCAAATTGAACGAGCACGCCGGCGTGGGCCTCATCGGACACACGGATTCCGGCTTCACCCTGCAGCTGGACGCCAAGGTCTTGAATGTCAGCACGGATCATGGCGACCACTTCCGTGAAGTGCTGACCCTTGCCGGAATCGGCTACACCTGGGGCCGGGGCCACGCCGTCGCGGCGGCTCCCTTGAGGGTGGCTGAACCTGAACCGCTGCCGCCCGTGGCGGTCCAGCCGCCTCCGCCGGCAGCCTTGCCCCCGCCCCCGCCTCCCGCACCGGCGGTCATGCCCCCGCAGCCTTCGCCGGTGGTCGTGGTCCGGCCTCCCGCGAAGATCGTGCTGGACGACGCCCGCCTGCATTTCACCAACGGCAAATCGGACATCGATGAGGCCGGCCGGGCGGCCATCCGCGGCGTGGCCCAGGATCTCAAAGCCTATCAGGGCCCCTATCGGGTGGTGGTGACCGGCTACGCCTCCCATACCGGCGGCAAGGCCTTCAACCTGCGCCTCTCCAGGGAACGCGCGGAAGCCGTGGCGAGGCTGCTCCGGGAAGAGCGCCTGCCCGCCCAGGACATCACGGTGGTGGGCAAAGGCTGGGACGATCCCATCGCCGACGAAGCCTCGGAGCTTGGCCAAAGCAGGAACCGCAGGGTCGAGGTGGAAGTCAGGACCAAGGACCTGAACGTGTCCACCCATCTTGTGGATGAACAGATCCGCAACACCCCGGCGCCCGTGAAGCGGATCAAGCCCAAGCACAAGGCCGGCTCAAGCCCCGCTTGAAGGGGAATTCAATAGCCTCGCCCCGGCTTCACTGCTGAACGTGGATCTGCTTGCGCAGGCTGCGCACGCCATCGGACAGGATCAGTTCCAGGTCCGTGGCGTCCGTGGCCAGGTCGATGGAGCCGTTTTCCCCCATGCCGATGATCAGGCCGGTCCGGGGATCCCGGATCATGACCTGGCGATGGGTGCCATGATCCCAGCCCAGGTGCACCACCCCCGGGTTCCAGGCCATGGCCACCGGTTGCCGCACCGTGCCCGCCTGGGCCGAGGCCGGGGAGGGCCGCCCGGGCGCTCCGGAGGCGAGGCTGGCGCTCAGGCCCCCGCCGGTGACCCTCAGGGCGGCCAGCCCGTCCTGCAGACCAGGCGTCATGGGGATGGTGAAGGCGAAGGAGCGGTAGTCTTCACCGGCCGGCAGGTCCTCGATGGCCTGGGGCTCGAAGGAGACGCTCCCCAGCACCTTGCCGGCCGCATCGAGGCACTGCAGCGTGTAGCCGCCCGGGGCCGGCGGGGTGGAAACGCCGGGCACTTCGAAGGCGGGCAGCAGGGTCAGGACCCCGTTGCGCAGGTTGCCCCGCACCAGCAAGGCCTGCTGGGGGGCGGAGCTGGCCTGGGCGGCCGGCGCCAGATCCCCGCTGCGGAAATCCAGGATGGCCTTGTAGTTGTAATCACTCACCCAACCGGGGGAGCAATAGCCCATGATGTCGGTGGTGCGCTGGGGATCGATGGGCTTGGCGGCCGCCACATCCAGTCCCTGGGCGCCGATGAGGCCGTCCGCGTAGGGATAGTCCAGGTCGGGGCCGGCCGCGCCGCCGCAGGGCGCATGGCGGCGCCCCAGGTTGTGCCCGATTTCGTGGGCGAGGATTTCCGGAAAGTTCTCGCCGTCGTCCCGGCCTTCCACGTCCGCCACCAGGCAGGAACGGGCCAGGTTGCTTCCCCGTTTCCCGAAATCGGCCAGGCCCAGGAGCTTGTCCCCGGGCGAGAAGTTGAAGGCGCCGCAGTAGTAGCGGAGGTTGTTGGGGGCATCCGCGAGGCGCTTGGCCTCGATCTGGTCCCTGACGTCGGCATAGGCCCGGATGTCCGCGCCGGGGCCGAGGTTGGTGGTGGTGGCGAACGGCGGAGCCACCTGGACATCGATGACGGAAACCGGATAGATCCTGCGGATGCGATCGGCCCAGGCGTCCGGGGTCCGGCCGCCGAGGTTCACGTTGCCCAACCTTCCGCCGCTCTGCACCGGCAGCAGGGTGATGCCCAGGGGCGGCGCCACCCGCACGTCCAGGGGCATGGGGGCCCCGTTGGGGGGGAAGCTCAGCCCCACCGGATCCAGCGCGGGGAACTCCGGACCGGGCAGGAGTTCGGCCAGGACGGTGCTGCCGGGCTGGATGAGGCCGCCGGGGATGGCCATGTTCCAGGACTGTGACAGATCGCCTTCCTGAAGCGAGGTGGGGATGGCCGGGCCCGGGGCGTTGATGATCTCGGTGAGCACCGGATTGCCGCCGGCGTCCCGCAGGGTCACCCGCACCTTGGGCTGGGCCTGGACCTTCTGGTTGGCCTGGACGAACACCCGCAGGAAGCCGTTCCGGCCGGCCACCAGCGGCACGCTGCCGATCTTGCGCTGGGTGCCCTGGGTCAGGTACATGGCGGCGATGCGCACGCCCAGGGTGCCCACGGCGCCCATCACCGTGAACGGTGTGGGGCTGGAGACGCTGCCCCCGGCGGTGGTGATGGTGATGGGCGCGCTGGCCGCGCCCAGCGGGACCAGGACCGTGAGCCCCTCGATGGAGGCGTCGCTCACCGCCGGGGCGGGGATGGCGCCGAACCGGACCGACTTCAGATTGTCCAGGAAGCCTCCCTGGATCACCACCGGCGTGCCCTCGGGGCCGCCGAAGGGGAAGATGTCGCTGATGACCGGGGGCGGGACGGTGAGGGTGAAGGGCGTGCCGGGGGTGGAGACGGTGCCGTTGGGCGACGTCAGGCTGATGGATGCCGGCCCGGGCGTGCCGGCGGGGACCTTCAGGAGCAGCAGGCTGTCGTCCCAGATGAAGATGGATTCAGAGCAGTCGATGCCGCCGATGGCGGCTTGGTTCACCGTCGCGAGGTTGCTGCCGTGGATGGTCACGATGGAGGTCGCCCGCCCCGAATCGGGGGTGAAGCGATCGATGGCCGGCGTTCCGGTTCCGGCCGAGATGACCGTGAACTGCCCGGTGAGGGTGGACTGGGTGCCCCAGGCGGTGGCGGCCGTGATTTCGGCCTGCCCGGCAGGCAGCCCGGAGGGGACCGTCACCTTGAGTTGTCCATTGTAAGCGAAGGAGAAGCTGGCCGGCGCCCCGCCGATGCTCACCGAACGCACCCCCGCCAGGCCTGCGCCCGACAGGGTGACCGAGGTTCCCGGCGCCCCTCTGGGTGGAGACACAAAACGCAGGACCGGGGGCGGTCCCGGGGTCGGGTCGAGGGTGAAGCGGAAGGACGAGTCCACAGAGCCGGTGGCGCCGGTGACCGAGATCGGCCCCGACTGCGCATCCGGCGGCACGATGGCCTCCAGTTGGAAGTCGGCGACCACCCGCACCGGAAGCCGTGCCGGCACGCCGCCGAAGCTGATCCGGGTCGCCCCGGCCAGCCCGGAACCGAACACGTAGACATAGCTGTTCGGCCGGGCCGAATCCGGGGAGATGCTCGACAGGGTCAGGGCCGCCGGGGGGGCGCCCAGGACCTGGAAGGACTGGGGGGAGGGCGCCGCCCCGGAAAGGTTCCAGATGCGGATCGTTCCGCTGGCGGCATCGGGGGGCACCGTGAGCTGCAGCAGGGAATCGGTCGCCCCCGACAGGACGGTGGCGGCCGCGCCGCCGCCGAAGCTGGCCGAATAGACGCTCGAGAATCCGGACCCGGTGAGATTCACCACGGTTCCCGGGGGGCCGGAAAGCGGATCCATGCCGGTGATGACCGGGACGGCGGCGGCGCCGGTGACCTGGAAAGGGGTCGGGGCGGCTATCGCCACGCCGGCGGCGGAGAGGTTGAGGGTGGCGGGACCGGGCGGCAAGGAAGCGGGGACCACCAGGCTGATCCAGACGCCGTACGTTGAAACGCTGTCGATGGCTGCCGGCACGGCTCCGAAGGATGCCGAAGCCTTCTCGAGGTTCGAGCCGAAAACCGTCATGGACGATCCCGGAGGGCCGGAAGGGGGAAAGAAGTACAGGATGGCCGGAGCCGGCTCGGTCGTCACTTCGAAGGCCTGGGCGGGAGCGGCGACGCCTGCGGGCGTGGTGAGCTGGATGACGCCGCCGTTGGTTCCGCCGGGCACCAGGATCTGGAGGTAATTGGCCGCCGCGGCCTTGATTTCGGCCTGGACGCCGCCGATGGTCACCGCGGAAACCTGGTCCATGCCGGACCCGGTGATCGTCACCACGGTCCCGACCGGGCCGGAGGCAGGCTTGAAGGCATACTGGCTTGCGGCCGGATTGGAAGGCGGAACGATCTGGAACCGGACGGCGGAAACCACGGGGCCGGCCGGGGTGGTGATGGTGATCGGGCCGGAGATCGCGCCGGCGGGAACCGTGACATTGATCTGGATGTCGGAGATGGCTTCGATGGCCGCACTGGCGTTGCCGGCGAAGGTCACCCGGGTGGTCCCGGTTAATCCGGATCCGGCCAGGATGACCTGGGTCCCGGCCGTCCCCGAGGCGGGAACCACATCGGCTATGACCGCCGCGGCAGGGGCGGCCGGGGCGGCGCCCCCTCCGCCCCCTCCGCCGCAGGCGAAGCACAGGAGCGCGGCCGCGAGGGCGAAAGCAGCGAGCAGGGGCCTGGTCATGGGAAACCTCCAGGGGAAGCCTCCGGGCAGGAATCCAGGGGCTGGATGGGTTCGTGCTCATCAATATAAATAATTTCTATAAATGGCCAAGACCCGGTTCCCCTGGATAGGCCGGTCCGGCCCCATGGGCTCGACGCCATGTGCGACCGGACTGATCTGATTTCAGCGTTGGGCACAACCCGCCAGGCCTGCCCGACGATTCCACGCGCAATGCAGAAAAAACTTATAACAATCAATAATAACACTATTTAGATGGAATCTTCGGATCGAGGATGCAAGAATTCCACCTCTTCACCGGAGGTTTACATGAAACTTTTCAAACCGATTTCTTTGCTTTGCATCATTCTCGCGGGTGCCAGCATCGCGCCCCCCGCCATGGCGCATGCCCCCGCCAGCGCGACCGAGCCGAACTGGGTGGCCCTGGTCGGGCCGCATCCCCAACTGGGCAGCAAAGCTTCCCAGGACAACTCGCCGTGATGCTCTGGCTCCGGAACAACCGGACCCCGGCGCAGATCGCCCAGGCCCATTCGCAATGCTCTCCCGACCTGGGCATCTGGGCTGGCGTCCTGGCCCCGGGTTTCTAGGACGCCTGCTCGGAGTGGCAACCCAGGAAATAGGTTCAGGGCATGGGCGATGCCCACTGGGACCCGCATTCACCATCCCAGCTTGAAGCGCCACCGCCTGTGGCCCTTGGCGCTCGCCGTGCTGTTGCCCGGCATCATCTCCACGAGGATGGGCGCCATGGTGTCCATCAGGCTTTGGGCGAACGCCTCCATCTTGTCCCACTCGGCATCGCACACCTCCAGCCGGACCTGGTAGGGCAGGGAGCCCGAGGCCTCCTCCCAGCCGGAATGGCCCAGGTCGGCCTGCTCCTTGGCGAAACAGAAGGCGACCGTGATTTTCTTGTTGTATTCCATCTCCTCGTCCAGGAACTGGGCCTGCAGCCGGCGCAGGTTCAGGATGCCGTCCCGGAGGCGGCGGCGGTTCTGCTTGTAGGACTTCCCGGATTCCTGGTCCTTGCGGTACTTGCACAGGACCAGGCTGGCGCTGTCGTGCAGGGTCTCCAGGGCGGTTCCGACCCGCTCCCGGTAGTTCCGCACCTCGTCCTGGCTGGCCAGTTCCTTGGCGTTCTGCCGATACCAGGCGTCGGTCTTGTTCTGGCTCCAGGCCTCCCTATGCCTGTGCTCCCGGTGGGCGGAGTGGGCCCGGAGGGTGTGCGGCAGCTTCCCGGGACAGCGGGACTCGGGGAAGACCTTCTGGGCGGCCAGCACCAGGGCGTCCACCCGGGCGGCTTCCCCCTGGGCGGTGGATTCCGCCTTGGCTTCCTCCTTTGACTCCCCGGCAGCCGCTCCGTCCGGGGCCGTGAGGTTCAGGGCGGCGAGGGTGCCGTTCAGGGATGCCAGATCGGTGAGGTTGGAGGCGGCCTGGTCCGCCGGCAGGGATTGGGTCCCATTGTGCGGTCTGGCCTTGATCAACGGGTGGTGGACCGGGCCGTGCTGCATGATCTGATGGGTGGCCAGCAGGGCGCCGCCGGCCAGGGTGGCTCCCAGGACCAGGCCCTTCCGGCTGAGGGGCAGGTTGCCGGCCTCCAGGGGCAGGGCCCACGGGGCCGCCAGGGTCAATGCTGCCAGGCAGCTGATGGTTCCGAGGGTTGGTTTCGCCATTCCGGGCTCCGGGCGGGGGAATCGATTCCCTGGTGATTAATGGTGAATATGCGGATTCGGTTCCCGGCAGCCGCGCCTTCGGCCGAGCCGGCACCCTGGACCGCGCGGCCTTGAGCCGGCGGATTGCGCCCTGTCCACCATCGCGATCATCCTGACGATCCCTCAGCGCACCTGGCCGGCACCGGCGCCGGCCTGACCCGGCGCGGCCGCCGGGGCATCGGCCAGGGTGATCCGCTGCTCCGCCACGTTCACCTTGCCCCAGGCTGCGTCGCGATCCACATGCATAGGACGGAACCGGCCGCGGCCGCCAGGCCGGCGCCGGCGGCCGAGGTC
>TBL_comb47_HYPODRAFT_10005027_pt1 | contig 14976 bp, 10 predicted proteins | sample TroBogypolimnion_40_FD_10682 | JGI IMG/M metagenome (IMG submission 10682)
AAAACAGAAGGAGAATCCCAAACAGCAGCCCGATTTGAGGCCAATTCCAGACAGTTCAAACTCGTTATAGACGAACCGCCTGTATTGGGAGGAGATGATCACGGAGCCAATCCGGTAGAGTATCTGCTGGCCAGTTATGCAGGCTGCATCAACGTAGTGGCGCACCTTACCGCCCGGGAGCTAGGCATCAACATCGAGAAACTGAGCATTGCCATCACCGGCAACATCAATCCTGCCCGACTGCTTGGCCAATCAGATGCCGAAAGGGCGGGATTCAAACAGATCGATGTAGCCTTTTCACCGGTCACGGATGCCTCACCGGAACTGACTGCAAAATGGATCTCCGTCATCAAGCAGCGTTGCCCGGTGAATGACAACCTCTCCTCACCCACTCCGCTTAGCTTCAGCCTGGTCGGGCAAGCGTAAGTTGACTGCTTCGTGTTCAATGAGGACAGTGGTTCCTGTTTCAGGTATGCCGGTTTCCGATATCCGGCCGGCATATCTGCAACTGAACCCCGAATGATTGAACGCAATAAATAATTGAATGACCTGACCATCTCTGACCTATCCGCTGAGCCACTGTTTCCCATTCTAATTCTGTTTACCTTTGGTGGTTGAAACCGTATCCATTACTATGAGGTACTTTATTAAAAACATGGTATGCAACCGTTGCATCCTGGTGGTGCAAAAGGTGTTTGATGATTTGGGAAAGCCCCCTGTTCGCATCACCCTGGGGGAGGTCGAAACTGAGGAGCCATTTTCTGCGGAGCAACTGGTTCGGCTAAGGAGTACCCTGGTCGGCTTTGGCTTTGAACTCATTGACGATACGAGGAGTCAGCTGATTGAGAAAATAAAGAATACGATCCTAAAACTGGTTCGCGACAGCGATACCGCCGTCAAAGTGAATCATTCCAGTTACATTGAATCTGCCCTGCATCGGGATTATGCCTACCTGAGTGCCCTCTTTTCCGAAGTGGAGGGAAGCACCATCGAAAAATACATCATCCACCAGAAAATAGAACTGGTGAAGGAGTTGCTCGTATACGACGAGTTGACACTCAGTGAAATCGCGCTCAAAACAGGGTACAGCAATGTCGCTTATCTGTCGGGCCAGTTCAAGAAAATTACAGGATTGACTCCCAGTCATTTTAAAAAGGTAAGGGAAAATAAGCGAATCCCGCTTGATAAAGTATAAAAGCCAAAAATCTTATAAACATAGACGGAAATTTCATAACAACCGGCAGCTAATCGGGTTGTACTTTTGAGGAAAATTATCGGATATGAGACCAACGATCAAAAAGAGCTTCCCGGTTACGGGATTGGGATGTGCCTCCTGTGCCATTCATGTGGAAGGCGAGCTCAAGGCCCACAAGGGAGTCATCAGCGTAGCCGTCAACTACGCCAACGCTTCCGCGACGGTCGAATTCGAATCCGGCACCACCAATGCCGAGGAGCTGAAATCTTCCGTTCAGGCCATCGGTTATGACCTGTTGACAGAGGCAGAGGGCGAAAATCAGCAGGAAGAAATTCAGCAATTACATTATAAATCACTGGTCAGGAATACCCTGGGCGCCATACTTCTGGCCCTGCCCATCGTTGTGATCGGGATGTTCCTAATGGACCTACCTTACGCCAACTGGATCATGCTGGCCTTTGCCACTCCCGTAGTCGGCTGGTTTGGCAGGAACTTCTTCGTCAACGCCTTCAACCAGGCCCGGCACGGCACGGCCAACATGGATACCCTGGTTGCTTTGAGTACGGGGATTTCCTATCTCTTTAGCACCTTCAACACTGTTTTCCCGGAAATATGGCACACCAGAGGCATTCATCCACCCGTCTATTTTGAGGCTTCCGTTGTCGTTATCGCCTTCATCCTGCTTGGCAAGGTATTGGAAGATCGTGCCAAATCGAATACCTCTTCCGCCATCAAAAAACTGATGGGTCTGCAGTCCAAAACGGTACTCGTCGTTCAGGAAGATGGATCAGAAATGGAACTCTCCGTGTCGCTGGTGAAGAAAAATGACAGATTGCTGGTCAGACCGGGGGATAAAATTCCTGTCGACGGAGTGGTTCTTTCCGGCAACTCATTTGTGGATGAAAGCACGATCACAGGCGAGTCGTTCCCTGTCGAAAAAATGAAAGGGGAAAAAGTCTATGCCGGAACCCTCAACCAGAAAGGCAGTTTTATTCTCATTGCAGAAAAAGTGGGCGGCGAAACCATCCTGGCGCAAATTATCAAGATGGTCAGGGAGGCCCAGGGCAGCAAACCTCCCATTCAAAAACTGGCAGACAAGATCGCCCAAATCTTTGTGCCCGTTGTGATGGGGATTGCCCTGTTCACTTTTGCCTTGTGGATGCTTTTGGGAGGTGAAAATTCACTCACGCACGCACTGCTGGCGATGGTCTCCGTACTGGTAATTGCCTGCCCGTGTGCCCTTGGACTCGCCACTCCTACTGCCGTGATGGTGGGGATAGGAAAAGGAGCCGGATTGGGAATTCTGATCCGGGATGCGGAAAGTCTGGAACTGGCACACAAGGTCAATGCAATTGTTTTGGACAAGACCGGAACCATCACCGAAGGCAAACCTGCGGTCAGGGATCTATTCTGGAACATCCCTGAGGTGGAACGCGAAAACTATGTATGCATTCTCTCTGCCATCGAATCCATGTCGGAGCATCCGCTGGCAGAAGCCGTCGTCGATCATTTCAAAGAAAATGCAGGAATCCGCCTTTCCCTGGATCATTTCGAAAGCTTGACAGGCAAAGGCGTCCAAGCTGTTTTCGAAAAAGAATACTATACCATCGGGAACAGAAAATTGATGGAAGAGCAGGCAGTTGACCTCTCCCGGAGTTGTGAAAATATCATTCAGCAATGGGAAACAGAGGCAAATACGGTGGTTTATTTTGCTGCCGGTCATCGCCTCCTTGCCCTTATTTCAATTGCTGACAAAATCAAAGAGAGTACAAAAAAAGCCATTTCCGGATTACTTGCAGATGGCATAGAGGTATATATGTTGACAGGTGACAATCAACACACGGCCAAAGCAGTCGCAGACAAAATCGGGTTGCGCAATTTCAAAGCGGAAGTGATGCCCTCCGAGAAGGCAGACTTTGTGAAGACACTGCAACTTCAGGGAAAAACGGTCGCCATGGTAGGCGACGGCATCAATGATTCCCATGCGCTGGCACAGGCGGATGTAAGCATTGCGATGGGGAAAGGGTCCGACATTGCCATGGATGTGGCCAAAATGACCATCATCTCCTCCGACCTGCTGCTCATCGCCAAGGCCATCCGGCTCTCCAAACTTACGGTGAATACCATCCATCAGAATCTGTTCTGGGCATTCATCTACAACCTGATCGGCATACCGGTTGCAGCAGGCATCCTCTATCCCGTTTGGGGATATATGCTGAACCCGATGATTGCAGGGGCAGCCATGGCACTAAGTTCCGTTTCGGTGGTCAGCAACAGTCTGAGGCTGAAATCAAGAAGACTGGGCTAGAACCAATGTGCCCATAGGAGATAGCCTGAAATTTTCGATTTGTGATTTTATTTGTTCACTTTGACGACTCTTCCGGATAGTTTGGGTTGATAAATGACAAAAGTCTTCAGGTAGCTGATCATGGTTTGAATGACCTCCAAATGGGTTTCCCGTTTCCAGTCAGCTTTCGTAAAGGCCATAAAGCCATCGCCTCCGGCGGCAAGGAAATTATTGGTCAGAACCTTGTAAATTCGTTGATCCTCCAGTAATTTGCCATGCAAGGTGCAAAGCACCACCCTGTGCCCCCGGGACAAAGAATCGCTGTAATGAACGACCATTCCTTCCGAAACCTGCAACACGCCATTGGTCTGATCTGCGGAATGTTCAAGCAGTTCACGGATGAAGGATCCTTTCAATTCCAGCTGTACAACGGTATTCGGGAAAGGGAAAGCTGCTATCAGGTCACCACGGGTCACCTCCGGACCCGCAACATCCTCACGCAAACCGCCACTGTTGATGAATGCAATCTCGTAATCCGGAAAAGCGTGCAGCATCCCGTCGGCTACCATGTTGCCCAGCGTGGATTCTTCGCCGTAGGACCTCAGCAATGGCTGGGAAACAGAGCCAACTTTCTGTCCTGTAATCTTGTCGAGTCGCTTCTTCCATTTTTCTATGCACTGTCTGGTTGCCGGATCATCAGGTGTTTCATCCTCATAGAGATAATTCAGCGAATTCTCACTGTTGATAATTTTTTTCAGTTTGGTATCGTAATGCACGACCAGTTTCCCTACCTCCAGACCCAGTGCATCGGTTGAAACAATGAGGGTGCCATTGCTGACCAGGGGCTCAGGTGTTCCCTGGTGGGCATGCCCGGTGATCATGATGTCGACCCCCTTGATCTTGGCTGCAAGATCGATGTCCCGCTGCAGGTTTCTTTTTATGTCGCCTGATCCCTTGGAAGATTGCCTGCCGGGAATCCCCTGATGTACCAGCAGTACAATCAGATCAACCTGCGGACGGAGTTGGTCGATGTATCGCCGAAGATAGAACTCCTCATCCCTTGCATCAATGCCTTGGCGCATCGTATCTGCCACGGTATCATAGAAGGCAAATTTCCCATGAAGACCAATGACGCCGATGGACAATCCATTTTTCCGAAATATTTTAAACGGATGGTTCCAGATCAATTTGCCCGTCTCGTGGAGAAACAGATTGCCATTCAGGATTGGGAAAGCAGCTTTTTCAAATTGTGTCACCATATTTTGCCAACCGTAATCAAACTCGTGGTTGCCAATGCAGGCAGCATCAACAGACATATTGTTCATCACATCAATGACTGCTTCCCCTTTCGTCAGCGAACAAAAGTCAGGACCCGTAAAAAAATCGCCTGCATCGAAATAAAAGGTGTTGGGATCTGCCAGTTTATCCCTTTTAACTACCGTAGCAATCTTTGCAAATCCGCCAACTTTTCTGGTTTCACTGATCCAGCCCATTTTGATGGGTTCAAAATTGGCATGAAGATCATTGGTGTACAAAATGGTAATTTCTTTTTGCACCTGCTCAACAACCGGTGTGGGTTGAGCGAAACAAACCCTGACAAAGAACTGCAGCAACCACAAAGACCAAATTCTTCTTTTCACGTGAAAATATTTTTGTAATGTTCGTTTAGTTAATGCAGCTATATAAACGCAAAATCAGCCCTTTCTCCAAACGGCGTTTCCTGCTCAAGGTTCATTTGTTGCAGCATTCAATCCGGTAGGCAAATTAGTTGGGGGACTTACCGAAACGCGTTGATCCCTACTCCCGACAGAATTTGAGCCAACGTTGTGCAAGTTAAGTACTGGTTTTCTGCTTTCCATTCCGAACAGGTTGCGGTCGGAAGTCCATTGTCGGCAATGCCGCTAAAGTTCCAAGCCCTCATTGGTGAACAGATTGTGCGATTTCAGGATGGAAATGGCAGTAGCCAGGCGCTTCTCCAGTTTCTTTGCATGGGTGATATCTATAAAAGTAATGACCAATCCGTCAATGTGATCGTTAAGTGTGCGGTAAGGCATGATCCGCACTGTGAACCAACCTTCGTGTCTCGTTGGAACATCCATCTCCCTGAAAACAAGAGTACGCAATACCTCTTCAGAATGCTCCTCCATCTCGGGATATTCCAGTTCGGTCACGAGATCCGTAAATGGACGGCCTACATCTGCAGGTCTGAGTTTAAAAAGCTTTACCAGCTTATCTGTAAAACGTCTGATTTTCAACTCTTTGTCAAGAAAAAGCGTGGCGATGTCTGTGCTGTTGAGCAGGTTCTTCATGTCATTTTCCGCAATCATAAAATCCGCAATCTTGTTTTGCAACTCGATGTTGACGGTTTGCAACTCCTCGTTGAGACTCTGCATCTCCTCTTTGGAGGTGGTGAGTTCTTCATTGGCAGATTGCAATTCTTCGTTAGTGGATTGCATCTCCTCGTTGGTAGATATCAACTCCTCCTGGGTGGTCTGCATCTCTTCGCGGGTGCTTTGGAGCTCTTCATTGGCCCGTTGTAATTCAATTTCCAGCTTTTGCTCATAAAAAGTAAAGTCATGGCTTTCGCTGGCCAATTTTCTGGAGGTTGCCAAAGATGTTTCCTCCACATCGGCAAAAACGATCATGATGTTACTTTTCATTGCATCCGGCCTGTCAATAAGTTGGAAAGTAACATCTACCAGTTGAATCTTCTCCCCTGTAGCCATTTTAAGCTTGTTGAACTTGATAGGCTCATAGTACTGCTTTACCTTGCGGATAGCTCCCGGGAGAATGTTTCGCAATCCGGAACGGGCCATGTCGTAGATGTTCATGTTGGCCCTTCCAGCCGCCGGTTCAAGGTACTTGCCTGTTTTGCCCGTTATGTAAAGGATTTCGCCATCTCCATTGATCAATACGCTGGCAGGAGCATAGCGCTGCAGGACGATCTGATCTGCAATAGACTGAATATCAAAATTTTTCTGAACTTTCACCTCTTCTGCTTTTCGTCTGGGATAGTGAAGAAAAGAGCTGGGAAAATCAATCAACTCTCGGGAAACCGGAACCGCCGACCTTCTGTAGAGTTTAAGTTTTGCATCGATGGGCGTAAATTTTGCACTCTGGGAACTCTCGTTCTCTGCACTGCCCAACAACAAAACACCACCTGAATTGAGGCTGTAATGAAAGAGTTTGATCAATTTCTTTTGCAGCTCCGGCTCCATGTAAATGAGCATATTCCTGCACATAAGTATTTCCAGTTTGGTAAAAGGCGGATCTTTGATCACATTGTGGGTGGCAAATACCACCATTTCCCGAATGGCTGTGTTGACGCGGTAACCACTCCCCTCCCTGGTAAAAAACTGACTGAGGCGTTGGGGCGAAACATCCTTGACAATGTTACCGCTGAAAATACCCTTCCGGGCGATGTCAATGGCCTCACTGTCAATGTCTGTGGCAAAAATCTGAAGTTTCAGGCTCTTCTCACCTTTCAGCTTTTCATAAGCCTCCATAAAAATGATGGCCAAGGAAAATGCCTCTTCTCCTGTCGAACAGGCAGTGACCCAGGAACGGAGGGTATAGGTTTCCGGCAATTCACGGAACAGGTCCGGCAAGATGCTCTCCTTTAGTTTATCCCAAACAGCCGTATCCCGAAAAAAATTGGTCACTCCGATGAGCAATTCATTGAACAAAAGGTCCAGTTCCTCCGGATTTTCCTGCAAAAACCGAACATAAGCAGGCAATTTTTCAATCTTGTGAACATTCATCCGCCTTTCAATCCTCCTGATAAGCGTATTTTTCTTGTACATGGAAAAGTCATGCCCGGTTTGAGAACGGAGCAATATCATGATCTTTCCCAGGTTGCTTCTGTACTTGTCATCCAATTCACTTTCGCGCTTGGCCTGAAGATTGGATTTAAGAAATGAGATCAGTTTGATGGGCAACTCCGCTGCCGAAGCCACAATATCAATGCTATTCTCCTTGAGGGCACTTTTTGGCATCCCATCAAACTTTGCAGTAGACGGATCCTGAACCAAAGCAATGCCATGCATCTCCTTGATGGCTTTCAACCCCAGACTTCCATCGGATCCCATTCCGGAAAGTACCACTCCTATGCTCGATTCCAACCTGTCCTCTGCCAGTGATCTAAAAAAATAATCAATGGGAAGACGCAATCCGTGAGATTCGACTGGGACAAAAAGATAAAGATATCCGTTTAAGATAGACATGCTCTTGTTTCGCGGTATCACATAGATGCAATTTGGCCGCACCTCGAGGTGGTCGGTGACAAGCAACACGTTCATTTCTGTGGTACGCTGCAACAATTCGGGAAGTATACCAACATAATTCGGATCCAGATGCTGAATCACGACAAAGGCCATACCGCAGTCGACAGGAACATTCCCAAAAAACTGTTCAAGGGCTTCGAGTCCACCTGCTGAAGCACCTATGGCCACAATTGGAAAATCACTGACCACCAGGTCTTCATCTGCTAAAGAGAGTCGTTCATCCGGTACTTTTTGGGTTTTTCTTGATCCCATTTGCAAATATTTGGAGAAAGAAATAAAAATATGAATTCAATAATGGTCAAATGCCCAATTGGCCATTTGTGGCACCAGCTACAACACCTAAAATTAGCAACTATTTTTAAATTATTCTATAATTCAATCCGAAGGCGCAAATGCCGAAGGGAAAGTGAATTCGCCCAATATCCGGACCTGTGTCGTACGATCCTAGCGGGAAGTTGTTTGGGATGTAAGATTCAGGCAATTTTTGCCGAGGTGGGAATGTTGTCCCCATCTAATCCCGAGAGGCAAATGCAAAATTAGCTGGAAGGAGACTATTCGTTTCGGGGTTCATTGTTTTCCCTGGAAAACCCAAGGGCCAGCGTCTTTGAAAGGGTATTGAGTGCCAGGGACTGAATGGTTTGGCTGTTTACAAGACTGTTGATCTGATTCCTGATCAGACCATATTGTTCGTGTAACGGGCAGGGATTTTGCGCATCACAATTTTTCAGACCAAAACCACAACCCACAAAGAGTTCATCTCCTTCGATCGCGACAATGATGTCTTTCAAGGGTAAATCGCGTTTCTCCGGATCAAGAAAAAAGCCACCTCCCTTTCCCTTCACAGATCTGACAAATCCCTGTTTGGCCAACCGTTGAAATATCTTTGCAGTAAAAAAATAGGGAGCTTCTATTTCGTGGGCGATCTCGGCAACACCCGGCCGGCGCTCCTTCAGGTTCTGCAACCGGATGTATACCATCCCTCTCAGGGCATATTCAGTCTCTTTTTTAAACACGGCCGGTAGGTTTATTTATTGAGTTCGGATCAAAAGTAAAAAAAAACAAATCAATTTTAAATATTAAAAGACCTTTTTATCTTTTTATAAAAATATTAAATATATTTGCATCGGATATTTGAAGCAGAACCACCAACAAACATTTAAAAAAATGGAACGCGCCACACAAAATCTGGAAAACGACCACCAGCATATCCTGAAGTTGATAGCTGTGATGGAGGAGATGGTCAGGCAGGGAGAGCCCAATATTACACACCTCGAAGAGATGGTTGAACTGATTCGCAAATTTGCCGATGGCCTTCACCACGCCAAGGAGGAACTTTTGCTATTCCCACTGATGGAGGAGAAGGGATTCTCGCCGAAACAGGGACCCGTAGCAGTGATGCTGATGGATCACGAGCAAGGCAGAGGATTTGTGAAGAGAATAAGAGAAAATATCGACCTGTACAAAGCAGGCCAGGCCGGTTCTATCATACTGATTTACTCCAATATGCTCGGATATGCAGAACTACTTACCAACCACATTGCCAAGGAGAACAACATTCTCTTCCGCATGGCAGACAATGTATTTACCACGGAAAACCAAAAATACCTGCTCTCGGAATTTTCAGTTGTTGATGCAGGCACGGAAGCAGGAAAATCAGGAAATGATTACATCGGTAGAATTGATGCACTTGCAAAGCAATACCTAAAAGCACAAAAAGAACAGTAATCCATTATTCATCAAAAAATCAAGCTTATGACACCAAAGAAACTATGGATCGGCTTCACCGCCGTAATGACCATCTCCTTTGCCGTTCTGATCTACTACGGAATTGAGATCTACAGGGAGGCACCTCCCATCCCCGATAAAGTAGTTACGTCGGATGGGACGGTGCTTTTCACCGGAGAAGAGATCAAGGATGGCCAGAATGTCTGGCAATCGATGGGCGGTCAGGAGATGGGTACAGTCTGGGGACACGGTGCCTATCAGGCTCCGGATTGGAGTGCCGATTGGCTGCACAAGGAGGCCCTATTTATACTGAACAAACTGGCACTCAAAACCACCGGTAAAACTTATAATGAGCAAACCGAAGAAAATAAGGCAGCACTGAAAGTAACACTGCAGCGAGAAATGCGCAATAACAGTTACGATCCGCAAACAAAAACGATCACCATATCTACCGACAGGGCAGAAGCGATCGCCGAAAACGGAAAGTTCTACAGCGGATTGTTCACGAATGATCCTGTCCTGCTCAAACTCAGACAGGCCTACAGCATTCCTGATAATGCCATCAAATCACAGGAGCGGCTAAAACCGCTGAATGCCTTCTTCTTCTGGACCGCATGGGCTTGTGTGACGCAACGGGTCGGACAGGAGATCACCTATACCAACAACTGGCCTTCGGAGGAGTTGGTGGGAAACCACCCCACAGGAGCCCTGCTGCTGTGGACCGGATTCAGTGTGATCATGCTGCTGGCCGGCATCGGCCTGATGGTATTCTATTATGCCCGCCGTAGGGAAGAAGCGTCAGATGAAATCCCTGCCAAATTCCCCCTCGCCGATTACGTGCAGACACCCTCTCAAAAAGCTACAGTAAAATATTTCTGGATCGTATCCGCCCTGTTCCTGGTTCAGGTGCTGGCAGGGATCATCACCGCACATTATACGGTCGAAGGCCAGGGATTCTTCGGTTTTCCATTATCCCAGTGGCTTCCCTACTCCGTCTCCCGAACCTGGCACATCCAGATTGCCATCTTCTGGATCGCCACCTCCTGGCTGGCTACAGGATTGTATTATGCCCCAGCCATCTCAGGGATTGAACCCAAATTCCAAAAACTGGGCGTCAACGCCCTGTTCCTGGCGCTATTGGTCATCGTAGTGGGATCACTGATTGGTCAGTGGATGGGGATCATGCAAAAATTGGGTTACATCCAGAACTTCTGGTTTGGCCATCAGGGATACGAATATGTGGATCTGGGCCGCTTCTGGCAGATCTTCCTCTTTGCCGGTCTATTCATTTGGCTGTTCCTGATGGGACGTGCCATCTGGCCGGCACTCAAGGTCAGGTCTGAAAGCCGCAACCTGCTCATTCTCTTTCTGATCTCCACCATCGCCATTGCGGCCTTTTACGGTGCCGGCCTGATGTGGGGACGTCAAACCAACCTTGCCATTGCGGAGTACTGGCGCTGGTGGGTGGTTCACCTTTGGGTGGAAGGCTTCTTTGAGGTATTTGCAGCAGTGGTAACAGCCTTTCTATTTGTCAGGATGCAGATCCTTAAGGCAGCCACAGCAACCACCGCAGTGTTATTTTCTACCGTCGTCTTCCTTTCCGGAGGCATACTCGGTACTTTTCATCACCTCTATTTTACCGGAACACCCACAGCAGTCATGGCTCTTGGAGCAACTTTCAGCGCCCTGGAAGTGGTCCCACTGGTACTCATGGGATTTGAAGCTTACGACAACCTCAGGTTGCATGGCAGCAATGTATGGATCAAAAAATACAAATGGGCCATCAACAGCTTCATCGCGGTAGCCTTTTGGAACCTGGTGGGAGCCGGCATCTTTGGGTTCCTGATCAATCCTCCCATCGCACTCTATTACATGCAGGGACTCAACACGACCGCCGTTCACGGCCATACCGCACTGTTTGGCGTCTATGGCATGCTGGGTATCGGTCTGATGCTTTTTGTGCTGAGAGACATGGACAAGGATGCAGTCTGGAACGAGAAATGGTTGAAATTCGCCTTCTGGAGCATCAACATCGGATTGGTCGCCATGGTCCTTTTCAGTCTTCTTCCCGTGGGACTTGCCCAAACACTGGCAAGCGTAAAAGAGGGATTGTGGTACGCACGTTCGGCTGAATTCATGCAACAACCCTACATCCTCACCCTGAAATGGATGAGAATGATCGGTGATACCCTCTTTGCCTTCGGCACCATTGCCCTGGCGTGGTTTATCTTCGGACTCAAGGGCGGTTGGTCCATTCAAAAAAAGTGAATAAGGTGCACTAGAGTGACTAAAGTAATGGACTCAGCACCCATTTTCACTTCCCGCAAGCACTTTAATCATTTTTGCTCACTTTAGTCACTCTAGTACACACTCTTTGGTAACAAATATTTCACATTTCCCCTTCGTACCTATCATTTTTTTACCTAATATTGCAAAAACATTATAAAATGACAACGATCAACCTGCATACCGGCCATCACCATCTCTTGCCATAAGGTAAGCTGGAGTTGATCATTCTAAAAATATAGAACAAATCATTGGCAGGCTTACCACGAAAAGGTAAGCCTGCTTTCATTTAAAACTATGGAAACAACGCTGCGCATCGCCATTCAAACCAAAGGAAGATTGAACGAAGACTCGATACTCCTGCTCAATGAGTCCGGGATCAAGTTGATTGACGGAAAGAGAAGACTCATCTCCTCGGCCAAGAATTTTCCGCTTGAGGTACTTTACCTTCGCGACGACGATATTCCCCAGTGTGTGGCCGATGGCGTGGCCGACGTGGGTATAGTGGGCAAAAACGAGATGGACGAACAGAAAAAAGTGGTAGAGGTGATCAAATACCTCGGCTTCAGCAAATGCCGCCTCTCCCTGGCTCTGCCCAAGGACGTTGAATATCCTGGTCTCCAATGGTTCAACGGGAAGAAGATTGCCACCTCCTATCCCGCCATCCTGAAGGATTTTCTGGATCAAAACGGCATCCTTTCTGACATCCATTTCATTGCAGGCTCCGTGGAGATCGCCCCCGGCATCGGACTGGCTGATGCCATCTTCGACATCGTGAGCTCGGGTAGCACGCTGGTCAGCAACAGGCTGAAAGAGGTGGAAGTGGTGATGAAGTCTGAAGCCGTCATGATTGCCAATCCCGGGCTTTCCAAAGAGAAACAGGCGATCCTGGACGAACTGATCTTCCGGATCGAATCCGTCGAAAACGGAAGAGGCAAAAAATACATCCTGCTCAATGCTCCCAACGAAAAAATGGAACAGATCATCAAGGTATTGCCTGGAATGACCTCCCCCACCCTGATGCCACTGGCAAAACCGGGCTGGAGCTCCCTGCACTCCGTCATCACCGAATCGGAATTCTGGGAAGTAATCGGCAACCTGAAAAGAAACGGAGCAGAGGGAATTCTCGTATTACCCATCGAAAAGATCATCTTCTAATCCTTGTTATGCAGATCTACCAAAATCCGTCCAGGGAAAAATGGAACCAACTGACCGCCAGGGCTACCTCCGACTACTCTGAAAAGCTTGCTGTCGTGGAGGAGGTGATGCAGCACATCCGGCAGCGCGGGGACGCTGCCATCCGGGAATATACCTCGAAATTTGATCGCGTATCCATCGAAACGCTAAGGGTGACGGAAGCCGTATTGAAACAGGCCGAAGAGGAACTGGATTCCCAACTTGCACAAGCCATCCGTTTGGCAGCGGCAAACATCCGAACCTTCCACGAAGCGCAAAAAACAGTCACCAACAAAATTGAGACCTTTCCGGGCGTCAGTTGCTGGCAGAAGAGCCACCCCATCGAAAAAGTGGGACTCTACATTCCGGGCGGATCTGCCCCCCTCTTTTCCACCGTTTTGATGCTCGCCCTGCCGGCCCAAATCGCCGGATGCAGGGAGGTCATCCTTTGCACACCACCCGATCCTGCCGGGAAAATACATCCCGCCATCCTTTTCGCAGCCCAACTTTGCAAGGTATCGGCTGTCTTTAAAATCGGGGGCATCCAGGCCATCGGAGCCATGGCCTACGGTTCTGAATCCGTGCCGAAGGTCCACAAGATCTTTGGTCCGGGTAACTCCTGGGTCACTGCAGCCAAGCAATATATCTCCCTCAACACCTGCTCCATCGACATGCCTGCCGGACCATCCGAACTGGCAGTAGTGGCCGACCATTCGGCGAATCCTGCCTTCGTGGCCTCGGACCTGCTATCCCAGGCCGAACACGGACCGGACAGCCAGGTTCTCCTGATCACGACCTCGGAGGAGGTGGCTGAAAAAGTCGCTGCCGAAGTGGACCTGCAACTGGAACGGCTTCCCCGGAAGGAGATTGCGGCCGCTGCCCTCGCCCACAGCAGGACCATCGTGCTTGCTTCGATGGAACAGGTGATGGATTTTGTCAACAGTTATGCACCTGAACACCTGATTCTTCAAACGGATGATGCGGCCACGCTGGCTGCGAAAGTGACCAACGCAGGCTCCGTGTTCATCGGCCATTACACGCCGGAAAGTGCAGGCGACTACGCTTCGGGCACCAACCACACCCTTCCGACCAACGGTTGGGCCCGATCTGTGAGCGGACTGAATCTGGAAAGTTTCTGCAAGAAGATCACTTACCAGGAAATCTCGAGAGAGGGATTGCAGCAGCTTGGCCCCGTGATCGAAACAATGGCGGAGGCCGAACTGCTTCAGGCACATAAAAATGCTGTCACACTCCGGCTCAATCACAAAGACTAACCTGGTTGCCATGGAAAACCCAATCATTATTTGAACAATTGCCAATTCATCAGCATATTAGCACATTATGGAATTCTCGCTTCAAAATATCACCCGCAAAAACATCCTCGCCCTGCAACCCTATTCCAGTGCAAGGGATGAATATACCGGCGAGGCCTCTGTTTTCCTGGATGCCAACGAAAATCCGTTCAATGCACCCTGGAACCGGTATCCCGATCCGCGGCAGCTGGCCCTGAAAACAAAGCTGGGCCAATTAAAGCACATCGCCTCCGAAAATATCTTTCTGGGCAATGGCAGCGACGAACCCATCGATCTGCTTTTCAGAGCCTTTTGCGAACCCGGTACAGACAATGTGGTGGCCATTTCCCCCTCCTATGGCATGTACCGTGTGGCCGCCGACACCAACAACATTGCCTACCGGGAAGTCTTCCTGGAGGAGGACTTCTCGCTGAAAGCAGACAAATTGCTCTCCGCTACGGATGCCTTCACCAAACTAATCTTTCTCTGCTCCCCCAACAACCCTACCGGGAATGCCCTACAGCAAGAGGAAATACTTCGTATAATATTCGAATTCAAAGGGTTGGTAGTGGTGGATGAAGCCTACATCGACTTCTGTCCGGAGAAATCGCTGTTGTCCACACTGAAGCAACATCCGAACCTGGTCATTCTTCAAACCCTCTCAAAAGCATGGGGACTGGCCGGAATCCGGCTCGGAATGGCTTTTGCCTCCCCCGAGATCATCGCCATCCT
>TBL_comb47_HYPODRAFT_10005029_pt1 | contig 14971 bp, 10 predicted proteins | sample TroBogypolimnion_40_FD_10682 | JGI IMG/M metagenome (IMG submission 10682)
GAGGGCCATCGAGGCGGAGCAACGGGCCGCTGCTGCCGAGGCCGAGCGTGCGGCCCGCCGCATCCGGCTGGCCGGGGAGCAGATGCTCGCGGAAAGACTCTTCAACCTGGCGCAAAAGCTGCTGCCCCACTTGCGGAATGTTGAATACGACGCACTCTTTGCCCGCCTGGCGGGAGAACTGCCACCCCGTGACTGGGAAACCGTTCAGGTTAACCCTGCGGATTTCGAACTGGCGGCCTCGCAATTTGCACCGGCACGGATAGTCCCGGACCCCGCCATCAGCGGCGGCATGGATGCGCGGGCCAAAGGGGGGGAGCTGCGGGTGGTCAACACCCTGGAGAAGCGCCTGGAACGGAGTTGGGCCGAATTGCTTCCCGTGGTAATTGAGGAGGTGACAAAAGGTGCGTGAGTCGGCGGCATTCCTGATTGAGCCGATCCAGGTCGGGCATCCCACCGACTACCTCCTGGCGAGAATCGCGAGCCGCAGAAGGGAGCTCGTCACCGACTGGTTTGCCATCCCGGAATCCCCTTTAACGCCGGAAACAAAGGATTCCGCGCACAGCCAGGTCTGGGCACGGGGCATGTCGGCGGCACTGGCGCGAGCTAAAATGCGGCAAGAGTTCCGCTGGGTCTATCTTCAGCTGGACCAGGGGATGAGGAGTACCCTGGCTCCGCTTTTCCTCTGGTTCGAATTGCGCACCATACTGGTCTCACTTCGTCTGCGCCGCGGAGGCGAGCGGGAGGTAGAGAGCATTGCCGACCTCCTTTCCGGCAGCCTTCTGGCCAAGCGGGTGCGGCAGCTGCTTGGGGATCCGGCAGCCGGTGCCGACGACTTGGCCGATCTGCTGGAGGCGGTCGCGGAACCAGGCCGCGGGCTCGGGGCGCTGTACCGGGGACAAAAAGGAAGGGAGTATGAGGAGCTTTTCCTTTCTCTCTACCTGGAGCGGACGTTGCGCCAATCGCTCCATCCGGTCCTCAGGGAGTTTTTCGTTGCGGCCGCCGACCAGATGAACCTGCTCACCATGGCCAAGCTGCTGCGCTGGCAGGTCGAGGAGCCGCAGCCCTTCATTCGGGGTGGGACCCTTGCCACGAGACAGCTGGAAAAGGTACTGAAAGGTGGCAGTTTGGCAGGGCTGGCTGCTTTGTTGCGCCCGCAACCGGGCCCGGAGGGGCTGGCGGTGCTGCGGGATAACCCGGAGCATTTTCTTCTGAGCCGGCTGACGCGCAAGGTCGCCAAGCTCGGCAGGGATCCCCTGGGGGTCGGCCGTATCCTGGCTTACCTCTGGGACTGCACCATAAAGGCACGCAATGCCGGGGTGGTGCACCACGCAGCTTTCCTGGGAGAGGAAACCCTCCACGCGGAGTTGATCGGGTGAAGAAAATAATTTTCATAACGCCCCCGGACGCACGCTACGGATTCAGCCTGACCGGCGTCAGCCAGCTCATTGCGGAACCGGGAGAGGCCGAGGGGGCCGTCGACCGGACCATGGGCGATCCGGACTGCGGCGTGCTGGTCCTGGACGAGCGCCTGCTGTCGAGCGTGGACGAGGAGCGCTTGCAGCAAAGGGAAAAGAGGTGGCCTGGCGTTCTGGTAATACTCCCTGCCCCCGAAACGGGGGGCAAAGTGGCCGAGGATTACGCGGAGCGCCTGATACGCAGGGTGATCGGGTACCAGGTGAGATTGACGCCATGAAAGGACGCATCCTGGGCATAGCGGGGCCGACCGTCAGCGTCGACATCCCCGGGCTGAAACTCTACGACATGGTCCAGGTGGGAAAGGCCGGTCTCACCGGGGAGGTGGTCCGTCTGGAGTCTGGGCACGCTGTGGTGCAGGTTTACGAGGATACCCGGGGACTTGCGGCCCACGAACCGGCGCTCGGCATGGATGTGCCCCTCACCGTTGAACTCGGTCCGGGACTTCTTGGCGGTATGTTCGACGGTCTGCAGCGTCCCCTGGAGCGTCTGAGGGATCAGGCCGGACCATTTCTCACCTCGGGGGCACCGCTCTTGCCTCTGGACCGCGGCCGCGTCTGGCAATTTGTTCCGGCCAGGCAGGCGGGAGATGAGGTCAGAGCGGGCGAATTGCTCGGCGAGGTACACGAAGGATCGCTGCTGCACCCGGTAAGCGCTCCCTGCGCGGGGCGCATCGCCCGGCTCTGCGCCGGTGATTTTACCTTGGGGGAAAGCCTGGGAGAGATGGCTGACGGCCGCGAGATTCCCGTCATCGTGCCGTGGCCGGTCCGCAAAGCGCGCCCCTACAGGAGAAAACTCTCCCCCACCCAGCCGCTGGTGACGGGACAGCGCATCATCGATTTCCTCTTTCCGCTGGCCCTGGGCGGGACCGCCATCTTCCCCGGCGGCTTTGGCACCGGTAAGACCATCCTGGAGCAGGCGGTCGCCAAGTTCGCCGCTCTGGACATCGTGGTGTATGTGGGGTGCGGTGAGCGAGGTAACGAAATGGCCGAGCTGCTGGAAGAGTTCGTCACCCTGGACGATCCCCGCAGCGGCCGGCCCCTCATGCAGCGGACCATCGTCGTGGCCAACACCTCCAACATGCCGGTAGCGGCGCGCGAGGCGTCCATTTACACCGCCGTCACCATGGCCGAATATTACCGCGACCTGGGCTGCCACGTGCTGCTCCTGGCAGACAGCATCTCGCGCTGGGCGGAGGCCCTCCGGGAGATATCCGCGTCCCTTGAGGAAATGCCGGGCGAGGAGGGGTACCCAACCTATCTCACGTCGAGGCTGGCCGCCTTCTTCGAGCGGGCCGGGGTCGTGGAGACCTTGGGCGGCAAGGTTGGCTCCCTTTCCATGATACTTTCCGTTTCGCCCCCCGGCGGCGACTTTACCGAGCCGGTCACCCAGGCTTGCCTGCGGGCGGCCGGGGCGTTTTTCATGCTGGATACTTCGCTCGCTCAGCGCCGGCACTTCCCCGCGATCAACTGGTTCCAGAGCTATTCCCTCTACCAGGCGGACTTGGTCGCCCATTTTGAAGCAGAGGTTTCCTCGCGCTGGGGTGAGTTGCAGCGCAGGTGCCAGCAGCTGTTGCAGCGCGAGGAGACCCTGCGCGAGGTGACCGAGATCGTCGGCGTCGAGGGGCTTCAGGACTCCGATCGCCTGGTCATGAGCGTAGCCGAGCGGATCAGGCAGGAGTTTCTCTGCCAGAACGCCTTCACCGACGATGCCTTCAGCGCGCCGGAGCAGACCCTGGCGCGCATAGCGGAACTGATCGGGTTTTACGACCAGGCGGAGTCGAGACTGCAGCAGGGGGTGCTGCTCGAGGAGCTGTTGAAGGAATAATAGCCTGATAAGCGCCTATCTTCCGCTATAAAGAACTTCTCCCTCCCCTTCAAGGGGAGGGTCGGGGTGGGGATGGGGAGCCCTGAGACCCAGAATCCCCCATCCCCCTCCTGTCCTCCCCCTTGAAGGGGGAGGACAGGAGGGAGAACGTAGTTCGTAGAACGTAGTTCGTAGAACGTAGTTCGTAGAACGTAGTTCGTAGAACGTAGAACGGTCTTTCCGAGGGGGTTTATGCGCTTATCCGAGCACAGCTACCGTACCGTCTCCTCCATTCGCGGCCCCCTGCTTTTCGCGCAGCGGGTGTGCGCTGCACGCATCGGTGAGGTGGTGAGCATCAGCTATCCCGGCGGCGAGACCGCGGAAGGTGAGATCCTGAAGATCGACGGGGATAACGTTTTGATTCAGGTCTTCGGAGAGACTCGCGGCCTCGATCTCGGCGCGACGCTGATGTTCAGCGATGCCGTCAAAAAAGCGCCCCTTTCACCGGAGGTGATCGGGCGGGTGTTCAACGGCTCCTTTCTGCCGATCGACGACGCACCCATGTTCATCCCGCAGCACTGGGCGCCGATCACCGGGGCTCCTATCAACCCGACGGCGCGGGCCCGCCCCGAGGAGTTCATCGAGACGGGAATCACCGCCATCGACCTCCTCAATACCCTGGTGAAAGGGCAAAAACTGCCGATCTTTTCCAGCGCCGGTCTGCCTGCCAAGGAGATGGCGGCGGCCATCGTGCGCAATGCACGCCTGTCGGGGGGAGGGGCCTTCTTGGTCGTGTTCGTGGCGCTCGGGCTGCCCCACCACGAGTACGCCTTCTATATGGATGTCCTGGCCGGGATGCAGAGCGCTTTCGTCGCGTTCATCAACCGGGCCGGCGAACCGGTCATGGAACGACTCTTGGCGCCGCGCTTCGGACTCGCGGTCGCCGAATACCTCGCCTTTGTGCAGGGGATGGACGTGCTGGTCGTGATCACCGATATGACCAATTACTGCGACGCCCTGCGCGAGGTCTCCACGGCCCGCGAGGAACTCCCCGGCAGGCGCGGCTATCCCGGCTATATGTATTCCGACCTGGCCTCGCTCTACGAGAGGGCCGGGCGCATCAGGGGGAGGGCCGGGTCGGTAACTATGCTGCCGGTGGTGACCATGCCGGAGGACGACATCACCCACCCGATACCGGATCTGACCGGTTACATAACCGAAGGGCAGATCGTCCTCTCCCGGGAACTGCACCAAAAGGGGATCTTCCCCCCCGTGGACCTGCTTCCCTGCCTATCCCGGCTCATGCAGCATGGGATCGGCAAAGGGCGCACCCGTGAGGATCACCGCACGGTCGCTGACAGCCTCTACAAGCAGTACGCCAAGGGGCGCGACCTGCGCCGCCTGGAGTCGATCGTCGGGCGGGAGGGGATGGTCAAGAGCGACCGGAACCTGCTGGGCTTCGCCGACGCCCTTGAGCGCGAGCTGCTGCACCAGGGGGGAGAGCGCCGCGACATCAACGCCAGCCTAGATGCCGGCACCGCCCTGCTGCAGCACTTCGGCCTGACCACAGCGCGCAGGGACGCCGAGCCCTGAAGCGTGGGGAGGGGAGGCCGAGCGCTGAAGCGGGGGGAGGGAGCCGAACCTTGAAACCCCAGGGACTCCGAGCCCTGAAATGCGTGGAGGGGAGGCCCCCAGTGTCAACCTGCGGGCTCGCACCTCGTACCCTGGCAACCTCGCATCTCGTACCCTGGCAAACCTCGCACCTTGGCACCAAGGATGTGCTCCATGATCCATCCGACCCGAACCAACCTGCTGCTTCTGAAAGAAAAAACCCGCTCCGTAACGGGCAGCGTCGCTATCCTGAAGGCGCGCCGCCTGGCGCTCATCAGAGAGTTTCTCGCCATGTCCGCTCCGTTCCTGCGTTCCAGGGAAGAAATCAAGGCCACCTATGCGCGGGCTTTGGCAGAAATGCACCTCGCCCTGGGGCATGAAGGCGAGGAATTTGTGGCGTCGCTGGAACAGGTGGCCGGGAGGGATTTGGGCGTTGAGATCGCCGAAGGTAGCGACCTGGGGCTAAGCTACCGCGAGGTAAGGATGCAACAATCCCCCGTCAGAGCCCCGAACCAGCGCGGCTATGGTTTCCATCACACAACGCCCCACCTGGAGGAGGCTATCGCTCATTTCGAGGCCATCCTGGCTGAGATGCTCGAGATTGCCGCTTTTGAAAGCAAGATGAAGCGGATCGGCGACGAGATCATGCGCATATCTCGGCGCATCAGAGTGCTGGAGGAGCGGATTCTGCCCCGTTTGCATCACGATATGAGAAAGATTGCGCAGTACATAGGCGAGCGCGAGCGCGAATCATTCTACCGGCTGAAGCGTTTCAAGGAGATAATGGCAGAGGGCGGGGCGTTCTAGTGCAACCAGTAAAGCAGGCCCTGCATCGAGATGGCATACACCCGGTAAGGCTTGGGACCGACGAAGACCGTGTTATCGATGAAAATCGTCGGCGTTCCATAAAAATTGCTGTTGGCGATCTCGTTTAACTGTTTGTCCACACGGTCCTCCGTGGCCGAGCTATCGAGGCATCGGTTGATCTTGCTCGAATCCAAGCCAAGGTCGGCAATCGCCTTTTGCACAAAAGCCGGTGAGTCCAGATTTGCTTTGTCCGTGGCAAAAAGAATGTCATTGAGCTTCCAATACTTCGTCTGATCCTGCTGATGTACGCAGAGCCCAAGGCGAGTCGTCAAATCCGTCTTCACCTTCACCGGGTAATCTGCAAAGGTGAATTCGGCCCCGCTCCTGTTGGCCAGGTCCCTGATCTCCGGATACACTTTCCGGCTATAATCACAGGCGTAGCAGCCGATCATCACGATCTTGTGCATGGCACCGGGATGAAGGACCGGAAATCCGGACAGATCGACTCCTTTCAAGGTGACATTGGTCAGGCCCGGCGACTTGAGGTTGCACGTGGTTGAAACTGCGGATACCTCATTGCTTTGCCCCTTCGGATCCAAGACACAGAAGGCGCTCTGGTTTAAACCGTTGCAACTCCCCGTGACATAGAAGAGATACATCCCGCGTATGGCAAACAGGCTGCTGCCGAAGATCAGAAGAAAGAAGACCCATGATAACAACTCGAAGTTCTTGTTCAGCGCCCGGGCCGCGGTCTCGGAGCGGTTAATCACACTACCAAGGATTCTGGACTTCATCCTTTCGTCGAAACCGGTCGTGCAGGGGCGCAGGGTGACCCTGCGCAAGACACAATCCAGCGCCTCTTTGGCAAGCGTCCTGCTGCTCGCGCTAAAGATACCCAGTAGGCCCAAAACCATGAACGCCAGGATGCAGAACATAGGCTAAAGTACCCTGCTGATCTTATGCAAGCTGTCGACAAAAAGCTCAGCTTCTTCGAGTGTGTTGTAGAAATACAGGGAAGCCCGCACCGAGCCTTCGATCTTGTGGGCGTTGAACCAGGAATGGACGCAGTGCTGCCCCGAGCGCACCATGATGCCGGCCATCTGGTCCAGCATCAGCGCGATGCGGTGGGAATCGACCCCTGGCAGGTAAAATGAGAAAATCCCGCCCCTTTGCTGCGGGTCGTCCGGGCCGATCAGCCGTAACCGGGGGATGTCTTTAAGTTGATCGGTAATGAATTGGTTGAGGAGCAGGTCTTGCTTCTGGATGGCCGCAAATCCGATGCTCTCGAGGTACTTCACGGCCGCGCCGAGGCCGATGATCCCGGCGTAGTCCTGCAAGCCGGCCTCGAACTTATCAGGCGGGGGGAGGAATTCACTCGAGTCATATGTGGTGGAAAACACGGTGCCTCCGCCGACCAGGAACGGCTCCAACTGCTCCAGCAGGCCATATTTACCGTACAGGACCCCGGTGCCCGAAGGTCCCAGGATCTTGTGGCCCGAGAGTGCCAGGAAGTCCACCTCCAAGGCTCTCACGTCGATTCCGGCGCGTGGCGCGGTTTGGGCTGCATCCAGTAGCACGAGGGACCCGTTCTGGTGAGCCATCCGGATGATCTCACGTGCCGGAATGCTGACCCCATCCAGGTTGGAAGTGCCGGCCAAGGAAACAAGCCGGACCTTTCTGTCCAGCAAGTTCTCATAGGCCGCCAGGTCGAAGCTGTTGTCTCTCTGGGAAGGGACGATCTTCAGGATCACCCCTCGTTTTTGCCTCAGGCTTTGCCAGGGAAGCAGGTTCGAGTTGTGTTCCTTGTCCGAAACCAGCACTACGTCGTCTTTTTGCCAATCAAGCGAATTGGCGACCAGGTTGATCCCCTCGGTGGTGTTTCGCGTGAAGACAATCTCCTCTTTGCGGGAGGCGTTGAGGAAATTGGCCACCGCAACGCGCGCCTGGTCACAAGAGCGCGTCACCTCGTCAGCCAGCCGGTGCATGCTGCGTCCGCTGCAGGCAGAAGATTGTAGGTAGTAGGCATTGATGGCGTCGAGAACCGCCCTCGGGCGCAGGCTCTGGCAAGCGTTGTCGAAATAGGTAATAGCTTGTTTCCGGTCCCGTGGCTCAAGGATTGGGAAGTCCTGACGAACTTTTTTTAGGTCCATGTGAGATCCCACCGAGGTACCCGGCCGTTTCCGAGTTATGAGTCTACGACCTGGGCCGCACTCCAGAATGCCAGTAACTTCACTTATTTCTTTCTATCAGCGAGAAGGACCACCGTAGCCAGATGACGAGCTACTCTATCAAATCTATAGCAGCTCTGTTGGCGTGTGTTAATATTGTGAATCGGTTAGCCCATTTGTCAATCTTCAAAATTTGGTGGTAGCTTCCGCGTCTCCTCCGAAACAGTGATGTAAGCTTACTCGCTCTTGGTTCAGACATGACAGTAACGTCGCGGTTGCGGGCCACACCGTTAGTGGTCCAACGGGCAGGTAGGTATCTGCCGCTTAACCCGCTTCTCTTCTTAAGGCGTTGCGATAAAATTTGGGAAAACAGGAGGGATTTATGAATTTGGAAATACACGATGTGCAAATCGAATATCCCGAAGGGTGCAACATCATCATCGGCCAGACACACTTCATCAAGACGGCAGAGGACCTGTACGAGATCATTGCCACGACCGTGCCGCAGGCCCGTTTCGGGGTCGCCTTCACCGAAGCGTCCGGTCCCTGCCTGATCAGGACCGAGGGGAACGACCAGGAGTTGGTCCAGGGATGCGTGACGGTCCTGAAGGCGATCGGCGCCGGACATATCTTCTGCGTACTGCTGCGCGACGCCTATCCCATCAATGTGCTGAACCAGATCAAGTACTGCCCGGAGGTCTGCCGGATTTTCTGCGCCACTGCCAATCCGCTCCAGGTTATCGTCGCCTCCACCCTCCAGGGTTGGGGCGTCCTCGGGGTGGTTGACGGTTTCCCGCCCAAGGGAGTAGAGACGGACGAGGACCGGCAGGAGCGTCGCGACTTGCTGCGGCGCATCGGTTATAAGTGCTGAGGGAATTCCGGAGGCCGCTTGGGAGTCGCCGGTTCAGACCTACGCCGGTTACCGGGGAGATGAAAGATCTGTCGTAAGCGTGAGCATGCCCGACCTGGAAAAAATGAATTAAGAAGGCCGCCTTCCTCTGGGAAGGCGGCCTTCTTTCTGCTGCCCTGCGATCTGCCAGCACACGATGGCAGCCGGATCTTATGGGTTTTGGAGCGGCGCTGGCGGTCGCTCCGCTATGGTGAGGTTGCTGATGAACAAATTCAGATGGGGCGTGATCATCTTGATACAGTGCAAAGAACCGCCTTTAATTGCTTTTAGCGAAAAGCAGGAGCATTTTCCCGACATCTGCACCCACGTCATTGACATTGTCGGTCAGGAATTTTTCATAGCTACCACCAAACAGCCCAATTCCCGAGCCCCGGGCATGTTTGAATTTGACAAGAGTCTTGTTGCTCTTAGTGTCGATCACTTCCCCTACAATTTCGACGGTTGTTTTGCCGGCGCCAAAACTTACGAAATATCTAAGAGCTTGGGAGCCAGGGTCCATTTTCGTGATTTTCCCCTTCACCATTAACGTGCTGACGTCTGCGCCGCTGTCCGAAGCAGTCATGACCTGGATTGGGCTGCCAGCTTTGATCACGTTTCGGAAACCCCCGGTGAATATTGCCGAAGATGACTTTAGCACCGTGGTTACTGGTTCAAAGGTGTTTTCATCCGATTTTGGTAAAGGCGTTGCTTCGGTATCGAGGTTAGACACTATTATCCCGGTGTATCCATTCAGGTTGAAGGGTTGCACAATTTCAACCTCGTCGATAAGGCCATTCCAATTCTCCACGGTCCCTGTGGTCATCGTCAGGTTGGTGGCATTGTGAGCGCATGCACAAAGCAGAAGCAAAACTACGGCACTAAGCAGATTAGATAGAGGCCTGATGCAATTTTTGTACATGATCTCTTCCTCCTGTTTGAGTGAATGTTTCTTCCGAATGGCACTGGTCGGGTACCCCTAATTTGGTGTCACCCTTTCGAGCACTTGTTGTTGTGATGTGGCGTAATAAATGGTCGCCACGTTTACAAAGGGTTAGGATTGAATGGTTGTTTAAGGCCTTAATAATGTACTACGAATAATGTTATACATCAATGATATTTTCTCGAGAAGGTCAGGGCAAAACGAATCTGCTCCTTCCCCTCCGCACTTCACTTGGTGACTTCATAGTACTGCACCGCCAAAGCACGCCTGGCCGGAGCTATCGCCATGAGCTTTTTCAGCACATTCCTATACAGACCGGTCTGTTTAGGGAACTGGGCAAAGACGGCCTCCTTGAAATCCTTTTCCACGAGATCAATGTCATCCTTTGTGGCTATGACCAGAATTGCTTCGCGTGCCGAGGGGTTTTTAGACAGGTTGAAGAGCTTCAGCTTTCTGTGGCTCCCCATTGTTTCTGGATCGGGGATGCGTATCATTTCGCCTTTCTTCACCAGACGGTCCAATTTGAGCCGGTTCGGGAGCAGAACCGCGATCTTGTCATCCTCAAGTATGTTGAAGATCGTTAGGTGGGCATCCTGGCCGGACTGTACGGTTATCTGCATCTCATCGCCGCTTTGATAGACCGACCGGTTCAGGACCAGTTTGAGGGCAAATCCCTCGTCCCGATTCGGATCAAGCGCCACGAGCCCCTTCAGGTGCACCCGCAAAAGCGTCCCAGGCGGCTCGTCGGTCCGTTTTTGGACCTGCTCCTGCTCCCACTTCACCTCCCTGACGTCCTTAACCCAGGCATAACTCTGCGCATTCACTAAAACGGCGACCATCATGGCGTCTTTTACCAGGGTTTCGCTCAATATCTTAACTCCAGCCACCTGACTGATCACCTGGGCCTTAGCGCGCGCCAAACAGAGAATTTCGGCCTGCTGCGGGGTCATATCCTCAATGAAGACCTCGCCGGCGTTCGATCTGTTCCAACCAGAGGTCCACCTGATTTATTAAATCCGTGTTCCTTCTGCCGCTCCCCTTAACGAGTCTGAAGCCCGGTTGTGAACTTGCTGTCCAGACCGTTTATAGATGATGCTGGACTGTCATTCGGTACTGGAAAGTCTGTTTCTTGCATGGTGCCCATGCATGGGAGGCTAGGGTGCCGGGCCTCCCCCCTGCCGCCAGGTAATGCCAGTGCCTTAATGGTAATACCCCTCCCGGCCATTGGGCCTTCTGGCAGCACTCTCCCAACGGTTTGGCCGGCTGTGCAACTTTTGCAAGCTACTGCGTACTCCTGCTGTGGGATTAATGCATTGAAATGTTAGCGAGGCTCGGCTTTGCATGGTGCCTCCCTGTGCAGGTGGGAGGTATAGTGGCAAATTGCCGCGGCACTCCCTTCAGGCTGCAAAGCCCCGTCTATTCCTTGTCTGGGAGGACGCGAGGCGGATAAAGTCCGGAGGCATGCTAATTGAAGCTAAGCTCCCGGCGACGCAGCCGCCATCGTTTCAGATAAAAAGCCGGCAGAATAAGAACAAGGGAGGATTCCGAGATCCGGCATCTCAGCATGCTTGCGGCACTTTGTCATAGGAGTGGACCCGGGAGGTCTGCTTACTTACACACGAAGGGGAGTGAATCAAGTCGACGGCTGCCTCAAGTTGCTATTTTGGAGGTGCACAATGAGAAAGCACTGGTTCCACATCCTAGTCCTGCTGTTTCTGGCGCTGCTGGCGCCGCTACTCTCTTTGACCACGGCACAGGGGGCGCCGGGCGATTACCTTTTTCAATGGGGTCCGCAACGTTATTTTTGGCAGCCCTACACTGTATCGGTGGACGGAGATGGCAATGTCTATGTGGCCGACGGGCCACTTGCTTTCGCCATCAAGAAGTTTGACAAGAAAGGGACGCTGATCACCCAGTGGGGGAGTCTGGGCACCGGGGACGGAGAGTTTACCGGCGAAGTCGGTGCGGCATTTGACCCGACCACAGGTTCTCTCTTCCTGGCAGATACCAATAATGCCAGGGTGCGGAGGTTCGATAGCGCCGGGAACCTGCTTGCCATTTGGGGAAGTGGCGCGGTAAATGGCAGGAGTTTCGCTCCTGTGGGCATCGCGGTCGATCGTCAGGGCGATGTCTTTGTGGCAGATGGTGACCATCAGGCGGTCTTCAAGTTCAGTAACGCTGGTACACTCCTGACCCAGTGGTATGTCGCCGGTGCGAGTCAGCAGTCCTCCTCGTACCCCTCCGCCCTTGCGGTCGATACTGTCGGCAACGTCTATGTTGTCGATACCAACCGAATAGTGAAGTACGACAATTCCGGGACCTACCTGGCCCAGTGGGGTGGGGCGGGGGCAACCGACGGCAGTTTCGCCTATCCAAGCGGTGTGGCAGTCGATAGCTCCGGGAACGTATATGTTTCGGACAGTGGCAACCACCGGGTCCAGAAGTTCGACGGCACCGGGACCTTTCTGGGCAAGTGGGGAACCTCAGGGGCAGGTCCGGGCCAGTTCAGATATTCTGCTGGTAGCATCACGGTAGATGGCGACGGAGTGGTCTATGTGGTCGATGATGGGAACCTCAGGGTGCAAAAATTCACCGGCGACGGAGCTTTCCTGGGCCAGATAGGCAATTCGGACGGCAACGGTCAATTCAATGCGCCCATCGGTTTGGCGGTTACCTCCGGCGGTGACGTCCTGGTCGCTGACAGCGGCAATAGCCGTGTCCAGCGTTTCGACAGCCTTGGGCAGTACCTCACCCAATGGGGCGGTTATGGCGAGGGGTACGGGCAGTTCTCCCTGCGCAGCCTGGCACTGAACGGCAACGGCGATGTTTACCTGGCGGATAGCTGGAATTCCCGGATACAGAAGTTTGGCAGTGCGGGAAACTACCTCCTTCAATGGGGCAGCGCAGGTTCAGCTCTCGGGCAGTTCTCCAACCCTGCCGGCGTAGCGGCAGCTACCTTCGGCACTGTATTTGTCTGCGACACCGGAAACGACAGGATCGAGAAAATCAGTTCGTTCGGCACCAGCCTGCAGTGGGCTCAGTGGGGTCCGATCACCTGCGAGGGGCTGGCCGTGGACGGAGACGGGAACGTTTATGCAGGCGACGTGATGACGAACAGTATCAAGAAGTTCAACAGCGACGGCGTGCTGCTGCTCCAGTGGGGGAGCGGGGTCGGCGACGGAGATTTCAACCCCCATGCTGTGGCCTTGGATCAACGCGGTAACGTGTATGTCCTGGACCGGGGAAACAACAGGGTGGAAGTCTTCGATACCAACGGAGCTTTCAAGGGGCAGTGGGGCGGCGAGGGGTTCGTGGAAAACGGAAAGTTCTTCATGCCCGAGGGGATCGCAAGCAACGCTAGCGGCACGATAGTCTACGTGGCCGATACGCTTAATGAGCGGATCCAGGCCTTCACTGGCTACGGCACCAGCTTCACCCTTAGCTACAGCGCAGCAGCCGGCGGAAGCATCAGCGGGGCCGCCCTGCAAACCGTTGCCGTGGGCGGGAACGGCAGCGCGGCGACAGCGGTTCCGGACGCCGGATACCATTTCATCGGTTGGAGCGACGGGGTAACCACTGCCAGCCGCACCGATACCGTCGTCACCGCAAACCTCAGCGTAACGGCCAACTTCGCCGCCGGCCCGAATCGGTACACGCTGAGCTACAGCGCCGGTACGCGCGGCACCATAAGCGGCGCAGCCACGCAAACCGTTGCCGAAGGGGAGAGCGGCAGCGAGGTAACTGCAGTTCCCACCACCGGCTATCACTTCGGATCCTGGAGCGATGGCGTAACCACCCTCAGCCGCACCGACTCCAAAGTGCTGGCGAACCTGAGCGTCACCGCCAAGTTCGCCCCCGACCAGCCTGTCCCCGGCGATTTCCTCGTTGAGCTCAACGGGTCGAATCACAACGTCATAGGCCTCGCGGTAGACAGCGCCGGCAAATTGTATGTCGGCGACGCGGGAACCGTCAGCACCTTTGACCCCCAAGGAAAACTCCTTGCCAACTGGCCGATCACCGGCCAGGGTCCCCTTCTTAGTGACATTGCGGTAGATGCCTGCGGCAATGTCTACGTGGCGGATTTCGCGGGGATACAGAAGTACACCGCAGCCGGGCAGTTCCTCTTCACGTTCGGTTCCATGGAGATGCCGGTGCTTCCTTTCTTTTCTCCCGATGCAGTCGCAGCAGACAGCTCCTGCAACAGCTACGTAGTCGACTATCATAACAGCCAGGTCGTAAGGTACAGCAGTTCCGGAATACCTCAGGCAATATGGGATAGATCCGGTCTGTTTTGGCCCTTTGGCATTGCCGTTGATGCCGCCGGTAACGCCTATGTGGCTGACACCTACCACGACCGGATCGTGAAGTTCAGCAACGCCGGTACCGCAATCGCCCAGTGGGGTGAGACCGGTACCGGCAATGGCCAGATGCAGCGCCCCTTTGCGGTCGCGGTGGATGCCGGCGGCAATGTGTACGTTGCCGACACCACGAATAACAGGGTACAGGTCTTCAGCGATTCGGGGAGCTTCCTGGGTCAGTGGAACGGAGAGGCGGTAGCAGCAGGACGGCTGCTCACGCCTTGGAAAATAGCGACCAACAAGGTGGGAACCGTGGTGTATGTCTCGGACCGCACCAGTGTGCTCTCCTTTGCAGGCTACGGACGCTATACCCTGGTATATCGGCCTGGCTCCGGCGGCACCCTGAGCGGAGCCGCCGAGCAGAAGGTCCTTTCAGGGGGAAGCGGGACCCCCGTGACCGCGGTCGCCAACCGCGGCTACCATTTCGTCTCCTGGAGCGATGGTCTGATCAGCGCAAGCCGCACCGACGGCAAGGTACAGGCCGACCTGGACGTGACCGCCAATTTCGCGGCTGATAAGGTCCTCTATACCGTGAGCTTCACGGCAGGTTCCGGCGGCACCATCCAAGGGGCCACTCCGCAATCCCTGCCAAGCGGCGGAAACAGCTCTCCAGTCAGCGCCCTCGCCAAAACCGGCTACCACTTCGTCAAATGGACCGGCGACGGGAGCTTCAGACCCCGCAGCGAAAATCCACTGATCGTCAAGGGGGTAACTGCCAACCTGAACATCAAGGCCAGCTTCGAAATCAACCGGTATCGGATCGATTTCATCGCAGGTCCCCACGGAGCGATCAAGGGAGATGACAGCCAGACCGTCGCCTACGGCGGGGGGACCTCCGCGGTCACTGCGGTTCCCGACCGGCACTACCGCTTCGTGAACTGGACCGACGAGTGCCGTAAGGTGTTAAGCGTTTCAGCCG
>TBL_comb47_HYPODRAFT_10005030_pt1 | contig 14964 bp, 10 predicted proteins | sample TroBogypolimnion_40_FD_10682 | JGI IMG/M metagenome (IMG submission 10682)
GGGAACCAAGGTTCCCTTAAGATCCCTCCTTTTAGTTCCAGAAACGGAGCTCGTGAGAGTGGAGTTTATGGAACATACGGTGCAGAACAAAGTTCGGAACCGTATACTTGACAAACGTTAGTAGATCCGTATAAGGAGCTAAGTTCCCTTATGATCCAAATTTTCGTAAAATTCTATTACTGTCGGATTTGCACGTATCTTTTGAGGTTGAAATGCTGACAAATATAGTCCATCTAATGACTGGATTCTTGATAATGCTACATATGTTTGTCCATATTCAAAGATGCTACTACCAATATCTATCTCGGCTAATTTCAGTGTTGCCCCCTGGATTTTATGAATCGTCAGTGCCCAAGCTAACATCAAAGGATACTGTCCTACTGCAATGGTGGGGTATTCTTCCGATTGCCAATAATGAGGTCCCATACGTTTTATAATACCATTCGAGAACTTTACAATAATCGTTGGATATTGTCCTTCTTCCATAATATCTGTAATAATACCTTGAGCACCATTACAAATTTGATTGTCCATATCTAAATTCACGGTACACATCACTGATGCTCCCTTCTTAAAACGAAAGAGTTTGGAACAGGACGAATTATTTAACAAGTTCTCTATTTCATATCCTTTTTGTTCTGGACATAATAGAGAACATTTTTTTAAAAGATCTACCGAAATAGCCTTACCACTATCCAAATGAGTTGTGCAATCAGTTTTTACAATTCCTTCATTCACAAACTCTTTTTCGCCGATTTTCGAGAACATTTGTTTGTTAATCAAGTCTACCTTGGATCTTATGGCAAACAGTTTGGCAGGAATACATCCATTGTTCTTCTCTGGATCATATTCCCGATTCACATATGTTTCTAACAGCTTACTTTTCTCTTCATCCAAATAACCTTTTCTTACTTGCATCAAAATATCAATATAATCTTTGTCTTTTTGCCTGAAAATATGGGTCAATTGAATATGATTTTCTTTTGAAAATATGCGATTCCATATAGGCGATTCAAAGCAAAATTTTTCAGTACCTGGATCGTTTTCGGTTTCTATCGGTGGTAATTGAAAGAAATCCCCTAGAAAGACTACTTGTAATCCACCAAAAACATTCGAATTTTTACGTGTTCTTCTCCCCAATTCTTCCAAAATTTCTAAAATCTTTTGGGATAACATACTTACCTCGTCTAATATAAGACATTTTGCTTCTCTCCATTCTCTTACTGAGTTACGGTTCTTGAGAACCCCTGAAATAATCATATCTTTCGGTCCTTTGGCTAATTTTATACCACTCCAAGAATGTATAGTACGTGCTTTACAACCTAATAATACTGCTGCACAACCTGTCATAGCACAAACCGGTACATTTCTGTTTGAAGCCCGTGAATATTCGACCAAATATTGAACTAATTTTGTTTTACCTGTACCTCCCGGACCTGTCACAAAAATATTCTCCCCTTTTACAAATTTATCATAAGCTAATTGCTGTTCTGGTGATAAACAACTTGTATCTATAATTGTTTCTTCCTTATACGGCTCTGCTGCACCGCTTTTGGAACTAAAACTGGGAATATCCTCTTGTTTAAGTACAACAAATTTACTCATTCTTTTTCTTTAAGTATAAAATAAAATAGAATATTCAATTTTATTCTTTATCAACCATTACTTCTTTGGATATATTTTTGATTATTTTATCACGGGTTTTATCGTCACCTTGTAATGTTTGTAAATAGATTTTATCTTTTAACAAATTATTTGGGGTATTATTTACTCTCGCATCTGGGTTCTCATTACACCAATCACGGAGTGCGACTACATTCCTGTATTCTACTTTTTCTAGGATTTGTTTCAACCTGGTTTTGTCTTTATCGTCCTTATTCCAAACATCCTCTTCTTTGAAATAGATAGTTTCCCGCTTGGAATCCGTGCAATGAATCGGTCTCTTGGAAACATCTAGATCTTGTAATTTTTTGATAAAGATATCCGACATCCCATTTACAAACCCTTCATTACCCATCTTTAACAAGTCAGTGAAGGTAATATGAATGTTATCTAAGAATTCTTGAATAGTCATCGCATCCTTACACGTTTCATTTAAAAAGAAATTTAAATTAAACTTTTGGTTATTATTAGTAACATTTCCATTAATTGTATTATTATTATTATTTCCAGGTTCTCTCTCAATGAGCTTATTCATTAATTCAGATTGTTTTTGGGAATATTCACTTGCTTGTTCTAATTGTTTTTGCGCATATTCGGCTGCTTGTTGTATTAACAAGTTTTGTAATTCTTTGTTTTGTTTCAATAAATCTATAACTAGTGATACATCTATATTTGGTTTGGTATCATCTACATCTAATTGTTTATTTGATTCAAACGTACAGTATTTACGATGTTTATATAATCCTTGTCTATTTTTATAACTCTTACCACATTTGCAGTTATATTTTGGTGCGGTATTTGCGAGTTCATTATTTTCGTTTGTAATCCGTTTATGTTTTGCAGTTAATAAATGATTATTATAATCGTTTTTCCTTACTGTCTTATAGTCACATATTTCACATACAAATTCTTGTTTGAGTTTTTGCGAGTTTTTGTAATCCATTATGGTATACTAAAGGATTACATAAAACTCTCTAAATCATTTCAAAGTCATATTTTATAGAAAATTCTTATGCAGTCATCCATTTTTTCTTATATAATATTGTTATCATAACAGTAACAAAAGTAGAAAATCATAGTTTTCACAAAATACTCATTTCAAGACTTTGGAGCTGGACATTTTTTTGGACATTTATTTTTGTCCATTTTCAAAAACCTCGGTCGACTTTCTCACACGTTTTTACAATTTTAGAATAAATTAAATTAGATACTTAAAGAAATCAGGGAACCTACGGTTCCCTGAAACCCCTCCTTTTATTAAATTATGTTAGAATAAAAGAAGAGAATAATATTTTTATTTCCAAGAACAAAAAAGAAACCCTAATTGGAGAACCTTGCAGGAACTTAAATCCTAGGTTCTCTATTACTACTTTTTATTTTACAAATAGAAAAAGAAAAAAGAAAAGTTATTTTTTATTTCCAAGAACAAAAAAGAAACCCTAATTGGAGAACCTTGCAGGAACTTAAATCCTAGGTTCTCTATTACTACTTTTTATTTTACAAATAGAAAAAGAAAAAAGAAAAGTTATTTTTTATTTCCAAGAACAAAAAAGAAACCCTAATTGGAGAACCTGTGAAATGAAAATCCTAGGTTCTCCATTATTACTTTTTATTTTACAAATAGAAAAATAAAAAGAAAAGGGAGGGGTCTCAGGGGGTTAAAAACGCTTCGCGTTTTTAGACGTAGGTTCCTATGGGCGCCGCAGGCGCCCAAGGTTGAGAGCCCATAGGGCTCTCTGACCCTGATTTATTCGTGCGTTATTTCCAAACAAAAAGAGAAATCAAGACCATTTAAATTCATTATTGTTCCGTTCTCACTTAACAATTGCACATTTAATTTCAACAAATCGATTTTACCCGAATAACTACGATTATCACTTACTAGTAGTCCATTCATAAGATTAGCTGGTAAAATCCTTGCAAAATCAAAACCTTGGGGTTTATCAAGTGCAATACGTGCTATAATATTTTTATTAACAAGTGATTTATAAAGCGGAGGTATAAACGACGATTGATTTCCTTTATTAAATTCATCTATAGCAAGATAGAGATACCTAGGACCATTAGTGTCTACTAATGCTTCTGAAGTTACAGAGTTGATTGGGGATGTCATAGTATAAGATGGCTGACGAAATCCTAATATCCAACCTAATTTTGTTTTAAAATTATATTTGTCATTGGTTCCATCTGAATTTACTGCAAAATTCAATGTTGTATTGTTTTTTGTAATAAAGCAAGAAGTTGTACCACTAACATCATAGATATTACCACTCAAATTATAAATTATATTTGATTGACCAAATTTAGCATTCAAGCTGGTGTTTATTGCGGTAGTTAACAATAAAGTATTATATTGTCCATCTGGCAAAGTAATTACTTTACTAGTACTATTATATGTTACTGAAAAAAAACTATTGCCTAATGCAGCCGATATGTTATAAAAACTAATAGGGATTTCTGCACATACAACTTTCATATTTTTAACTTCGGTAATACGTTCAGGAATCGTAATATTATAATTAATTAATTGTGAATAATTATATTCGTCTCTAAACCTTGTATCAATGCTAATAAATTTTTTCTTTGTTGTTTTATGTACATTTGACATAACCATATGACTCCCATATTGTGTGGTTTGTGGTTCTAAAAACAAATCATTATTAAATTCACTCATATTATCTATTAATATAGATAATGATATTTTTAAGGGGGAATTATCTTCATAATATGTTTATTTTATTAAATTAGGCTTGGTTTTTTTACAATCACTGCATTCTGCTGAGCTTTTCAAAATTTCAAACATATTATACGGCTTCGATCTTCGATCTCCACCGTATGTCTCGCCAACGTCGGACTGACGTCCTCTATCGTCGAGACTAATCTTGTAAAATACAGCTGGTTTAACAGAATTGTTATAATATATATTGTTAAGTTTACCAGTTTCTTTCATTTTTGTACTAAATACCATTTTCATTTTAAAAAATTGATACTAAAATACATCTATAAAAAATAAGAAAGAAACCATGTCTGAATACGAAACCATTTTAACTTTATTGCAATCATTATCTAATAGAGTTGACAATTTAGAAAATGAAAATAGAGAACTTAAGGATCTTCTAGGTAATACAAGAAGTACTGCAGCAATAAAAAAGATAATAAATCTTGTTGAATCTTTACCTATTCCACCTATCTCTTTTGACAAATGGGCAGATAAAACATTGTTATTGGTAGAAAACAAACTAGAAACTGTTTTCGAGAACGGTTTACTAGAAGGAATAAATTCAGTGATAAGCGAATCAATAAACGAATCAGGAGAACTTCCTATAGCAGTATTCAATAGAAGACCAAATAACTATTATTATTATCAAGATGATTCTTGGAAACCACTTGAATTGTCAGTAATAGATCATTTTATAGGCAGAATTGCATATAGGTTTTTAGTAGAATTTAAACGTTGTTGGTATGTACCTAATTTGGACAACATTAATAAGAGGGAGGACTATAAGATTATGTATAATTCCTATTATATGAACATATTAGGAGGTAAAATGACGGATGAATCTAGGAATAAACGTGTAAAAAACACACTTTATATGCTAATTAAACAATAATATAAAAAATTGATTTAAAATAAATAAAAAATATTATTTTTATTTATTATGTCGCAATTTGTTGAATCTTTATCTACTAAGAATGTTCATCCACGTGATGAGTTTATTACGTTTGAAGAAGGACCACATATTTATACTGTTTGTGGAGAACGTGGAACATATACATCGGTAACTACTTGGAATCATAAACATTTCTCTCATTTTGATGCAGATGGAATAGTTGATAAGTTACTTAAGGGTAAAAAAATGAGTGATCCAAGTTATAAATATTATCGTATGACAAGAGAACAAATATTAGCAGACTGGGATAGAAATAGAGATACTGCTGCAGCAGCAGGAACCAAAATGCATTATGATATTGAATGTTTTTATAACGGATTAGATATTACCAATAATAGTTTAGAATATAGCTACTTTCAAAATTTTGTGAAAGATTTTCCTGAATTGAAACCTTTTCGTACAGAATGGATGGTTTATTATGAAGAATTGAAAATATCGGGATCTATTGATATGATTTTTGAGAATCCAGATGGAACATTACAAATTTATGATTGGAAACGCTGTCAAGAAATTAAACACGAAGATCCATTTGGTAAATTTGCAACAACAGCCTGTATTTCCCATCTTCCAGATACAAATTTCTGGCATTATGCTTTACAATTAAATATGTATAAAACAATTTTAGAACATAAATATGGTAAGAAAGTAACCGACCTATACCTTATATGCCTTCATCCTGAAAATGTTTATAAGAATTATCAACGCATTAAGGTACCCAATTTAGAAAAAGAGATGAAAGACTTGCTTAAATTGCGTTCTAGCGAAATATAATTTGCATCTAAAAAAAGAGTATAGAAACATTTTGATAAAATAAAACTAATGACAATTTATAAATATTTTTCACACCATTCGGGCTTGTTTATATTACCATTTTTAATAGTCCCAATAGGAATTCATATTTTAGTAAAACAATTTTTACTATTAAAACCAAAAATTAAGCATTTTATAGATCCTGACTTAGAATATTATAATAAAAAAAAAGAAAGATTTATTGATACTTATAAAGATTCTGTAATAAAGTATAATTTAAATGTTGAACCTATTTTTTATGAGAAAAGAGAGTTTGAGGAATTAATGAAAAATACCTTGAATTATTTGGAAAGACATTGGAAGTCGAAGATATTAATAGAAACTACCCCGCGAGGAAATATAATAATGTTTTATAATCCTTATAAACTAGGGTTTTCTTATTATTCAGATTCTACGGGAATACCTTACCCTATTTTAAATGCAGTAGCTATGAAATATGTTACTGTTTTCTATTGCCGTGCTTTTTTTGTAGACGAATATTTTGTTCAAACTGTTAAAAATAGTGGCACGTTTATTTTTGATTCACCTTTATTACCTATTTATTTTATTGAACCAAAACCGATAACAATCAACAAGAAGCAAACCACGAATAAAGTTGGTCCTTTTGCTAAGCTGAAAAATTATAAAACAAACAATGTTGCTACTAATATTGTAGCAACAAAAATAGCGAAAAAACCTACGATTTATTCTTTTTATAAAAATTTTATTACTATAATTGAAGGTTTTACTATGTCAATACGTGATTCCGTAAAATCCGGCATCTTATTAGTAGCCGATAAACCAAAAAAAATACCGATTATTGATATTAGGATAGAAGAACCAGTAAAAGAATATAATTTTAACCGTTTTATACGTGTTGGTTATATTAAAGATTTCAAACCACTGAATGTTGTTTCGGATTTTTCCAAAGTAAATGGTTTTCAATCAAATTTATTAGAGAACCTAGCTTCAGAAACAAAGCTGCAAAAACAGGTTATGAGTTACAAAGATTATAAATTTATGAAATAGTTTTGTTTTGTTTCCATTTTATGAACCCGTTGGATTTTTCGATTTGAAAAGACATCCCCAAATGTTCTTTGGCAATTTCATATGCCTTTTTCTCCTTTTCGGATAATGTTTTTAAATATTCTTCGATAAGTTCTTTCATTTTTTCCATATTGTTTAAAGATAATACTAAATTATCTTTAAATATCAATTTTCTACAAACCGCAACCAAACGGGTTTCCTTTCGTAGGCACAACATATTTTTTATTTAATGTGGCACATTGATTATTAAGCATTATCAAACGTTCTCCTTGAGAAATAGCAGCAAGGAAGGAAGGTGGTTTGGTAAAATTACATAATTTTTCAGGAACATTAGGGAAAAAACTATTAGAACTTCCACATTTTGTTCCTGTTTTAAAAATATTATCCGGAGCACATTGTATAGCCATTTTTGCCTTGTTGGTGATATAATCCCCCTGATCAGTTTGTCTCTGATTATTATCGGGTTTTACAATATTTACTTTACGAACTGGTAATTTTCTATTCCAATTCTGTATACGCAAACAATTTAATTCTTCTTCTAACATACCTTTGCTGCTAATTACGGATGATTTAATTACGTTTGGATTATTAAGTGGTAAAATGCCTGAACGAACAGTTTGACCAATTTTAAATGTTCCGCAGCAACCACCGTGTCCACGTGGATATATACCATTATACAATGTTCTTGAAGTAAATCTAGAAAGCGAAGTTTGTCCTACATAGCCTTGATTACGGAGTGTTCCGTTGATAGAAAAATTAGGCCGGCCTGCGCTTAAATTCTTGTATTGGGCTTGTGTTTTCTTTTTTAATGTTACAATTGACATATATACTATAAATGATATATTTATGAGTAAAGAGTTAAATTTGAAGTTGCATAATATGCACTAGTACCAGTATTATAGACTAATGAAATAGACTGTATCACCAGATTTGCTTTTGTTCCAGATACATTAATATTAGAAATACCACCATTTAAAAATAATTGTGATGGCGCATTTGTACCTATAATTGCATTACCAAAACCCCAACCGCCATTAAGTGATGTAGAATTTGGTAAAATTACTATAGTTGCTGAAAATGGTGTTGTTATAGGTGAAGGATTACTTGGAATATTAGTAAAATTAAAGGTAAAATTACCATTTGTTACATAATTTACGTAGTAAATCGCATTATTTATTGAATAATTTATTGGTAAAATTGCCGGACTAGTTCCTAAGATTGAATAATCTACTGTGGCAGTTTGTTGACCTTTAATTATTTGTGCTCCAGCTACAGTTATATTTCCTTGAACTAGCACATTTTTGTAAATAACCAAATTTCCATTAAATGACGAATCACCTAATACTAGTAGACGTTGGTTGATGGATACATCCCCTCCTACAAATAATCGTTGATTAAAAGATGTATCACCTTGATGTACAGTTGACTTTACTATAAAAACATTTCCACTCATAGAAACATCACCTAATACTAACAACCGTTGATTTATGGATACATCTCCCCCTACAAATAAACGACTGTTAAAAGATGTATCACTGTAAACAGTGAGACGGCTATTCAAAGAAACATCACCACTTACAAATAACCGTTTGTTAAAAGATACATCGCTTAAAACGATTAATCGACTATTTAATGATACATCGCTAACCACGTTTATTCCACCCCCCACGTTTATTCCACCCCCCACATTCATATTGTTCGATACCCCAACTCCCCCAGTTACTATCAATGCTCCTGTACTTGGTGAAGAGGAATTTGTAATACTATTGACTAATAAATTCATTGTTCCACTCAAACTGAATTCAGTAACACCTATATTCCAACCAGTAGAAAAGGAAGCATATGTGATAATAAAACGATAATACGAATAAGATTGACTCATCGTTACTGAGTTAGTAGTAGAAGTTTGGTTTACCAAAGAAGAAACTATAGGAACTCCGGATAATGTGACAGTTTGAGATGAACTTGAATTGACATTTCCAAAAATTACGATTCCGGTCCAATTAGATCCATCGTTACTACCAACAACAATTCCGTTCGTCGTGGAACCGCCTGGATAATTATTGAATGCATTAACAATAATAGAATTTGTTAGTAATTGATTTGGTAGTATTATCTGTACCCAATCTCCCCCGATAGACGTACTATTGACAGTGGTAGTTGTTGATCCTGAATAATAACCTCCTCCAGGACCATAATTATTCATACCATTGCTATAACAATTAGTAGAATTATTACCATCAAATGCATAATACGCTGGATTATTAGCAAATGTTGTACTAGCGATGTATGTACCTGAAGGGAACGTCATCGTATTGGCAGTAAATGTTCCTGCAGATTGAGGTAAGTTGCTAACTGTAGTATTAGCTAATGACGGCGGATAACCAATGATATTGGCTTGAGGGAAGCTAGAAAGGTTGTCAGAAAAAACACTTCCAACAAACAAACGATTATTGAAAGAAACATCACTGTAAACGGTTAATCGACTATTGAATGAAACATCTCCACCTACAAATAAGCGTTGATTAAATGAAACATCACTGTAAACCGTCAATCTGCTATTGAGGGAAACATCTCCACCTACAAATAAACGTTGATTCATTGAAACATCACTGTAAACCGTCAATCTGCTATTGAGGGAAATATCTCCACCTACAAATAAACGTTGATTGAATGAAACATCACTGTAAACCGTCAATCTGCTATTGAGAGAAACATCTCCACCTACAAATAAACGTTGGTTGAATGAAACATCACTGTAAACCGTCAATCTGCTATTGAGAGAAACATCTCCACCTACAAATAAACGTTGGTTGAATGAAACATCGCTGTAAACCGTCAATCTGCTATTGAGAGAAACATCGCCACTTACAAACAATCGGCTGTTGAGTGATACATCGCTTAAAACGATTAATCGACTATTGAATGAAACATCGCCACTTACAAACAATCGGCTGTTGAGTGATACATCGCTTAAAACAATTAATCGACTATTGAAGGAAACATCGCCACTTACAAACAAGCGACTATTAAGTGATACATCACTTAAAACGATTAATCGACTATTCAGTGAAACATCGCCTTGCACCAACAATCTTGAATTTAAAGAAACATCACCATTTAAAATGGTTGACCCGGTTACTACTAAGCGATTATACAACAAACTATCACCATATACATTTATGTTATTACTAATTGACATATTTATATTTGGTGTAATTGAGTAATAAATTGAACTATTATTATTGACAACAGTTAAATATTGTGCATTTGCTGACATCGCAATCGAATAATAATTATTATTTAACACGGTTGATTTATTTACAATATACCAACTTCCATTAGCACCATATAGATTTGAAACGTACATATAACCATATCCACACGCAATTTGATTTTTACCATTTGCAGACATAGCAACAGTAGTCCAAGAAATATTAGGTAATAGAGTTATTTGATTCCAATTAACACCATAATTTGATGATATATATATTGAACTTGACGGATTACCACTAACCGCAGTCTGGTATTGACCATCGAAAGACATTGTAATGCTAGTCCAATTAGCAGATGGAGCAATTGAATTTAAGATCCAAGTTTGACCAAAATTGTTGGAAGAATATATAGATCCTGAGTTAACTACAGCAGTTTGATACTGGCCATTAGCTGATATTTTTATCGAACTCCAAGTTAAAGAAATTATACCATATGGTTGATTCCAAGTATTTCCGTAATTATTAGAAGTATAAATTAATCCTCCATTAACCACAACTGTTTGGTATTGACCAGTTGCAGATAATGCAACATCAATATAATTAAAATTGTTCGTATTATTATATGTCCAACTATTTCCAAAATTTTGCGATAAATATATTCCACCACTACTATCTAATGCAGTTTGATATTGTCCATTTGATGACATTGCAACAGTTATCCAATTATAACTTGAAAATGAATTGCTAATTAATGTCCAATTTACACCAAAATTTAAAGAAATATATATACCACTTCCATAACTAACAGCAGTTTGAATTCGACCATTTGCTGACATTGCTATTTTTCTCCAATCTAAATTATTTATTCCGGTTTGAGGTGTTTGAATCCAATATTTACAAAATGAATTAGACATATCTAATGGTGGTGTAGTTGTATATATTACAGAATCGTCCATTAACCGGAATGGATATACAGAATTTCGGAAATTTACAATTCCACTAACATCCAATCGTATATAGGTGTCAGACGGGTCCAAAATATAAGTGGATTGTCCCATAATAACACTATTTCCCGCATTTAAAACACCTATCGGTAATAATGTTCCATTCACAGTAACATTATTATTCACCTGTAAATTATTATTTACTTGTAAGTTATTATTAATTTGACCATTTAAAGCAGTAATATAGGAATCTGTTTGGATATTTCCAATAGTTGCTGTATTTCCATTAAAACTAGAATCTCCAAATACTAGTAATCTTCCATTGATTGATACATCTGATTGAAAATTGCTTAAATTTTGCATTAAACCACCATTAATAAAAATCGAATTAGGATTCAAAAATAATCGGGAATTTAATACTACGTCGTTTCCTACAAAAAGACGGTCATTTAATGATGTTAATCCACTTACTACAATATTACCGTTAATTGATACATCTCTAAACACATTTGTAATATTTTGGGTTCCAGCGTATAAAATTCCGTTAACAAATAATGTATTTGGATTACTTAAAAATAAACGTGAATTTAAAGTAATATCACCATCTACAAAAATACGATTGTTAAATGATGAATCTATTGATACTACAAATTGATTATTAGCTTCTGTTATTGTTGTAACAGTACTTAAAGGATTTACATTTGAAGTATAACTACCAGCATTTACTGTACTAGCTATATTGTTTTGAAAAGTATTAAACAAAGAATTTATATATTGTGTTTTTGGATCCATTATATATATTAAATTATATAACCTTATTCTACTATGTAAACGACTAATAAGTGTTTTATCCTCCGTCGATTTTTCCTACGGAAAATTCTCTGCTGGCGAAGCCAGCTACGAATTTCCTTCACATTATTGATATGATGATATATTTGTTATTGCATAGTTTGCAGTTGTTCCACCAGAATTAACAATACTTATAGATTGAACTACGAAATTAGATCCAGAAACTGAATAACTGCTTATAGAACTACCACTACATAATAATGTTTTTGCTGTTGTATTAACACTTAATGCATTGCAAAAATATGCAGCAGGTATTAATAACGTAGTTGTAAACGAAATGTTGTTGTCTGTAGGAAAATTTGTTATATTTAATGTAATATTTCCATTAATAGTACCACTAATTAAATATAATGAATTACTTGTATTATAATTTATTGCTACTGTATTTGGTGTTCCTGAAACAAATGCTGCTGAACTAATATTTTCACCAATATGATTAACTTTAAAGTAATTATTACATATTAAATTACCATTAATTATTGCATTTCCATTTAATGATGTGTCTCCTAGAACAAATAAACGTTGGTTTATTGATACATCTCCGCCTACAAATAATCGGTTGTTCAATGAAACATCTCCTTGATTAACAGTTGCTTTTACTATGAAAACATTTCCATTCAATGATACGTCTCCTAATACAAATAGACGTTGATTTATTGATACATCTCCGCCTACAAATAATCGGTTGTTCAATGAAACATCTCCTTGATGAACAGTTGCTTTTACTATGAAAACATTTCCATTCAATGATACGTCTCCTAATACAAATAGACGTTGATTTATTGAGACATCTCCGCCTACAAATAATCGGTTGTTCAATGAAACATCTCCTTGATGAACCGTTGATTTTACTATGAAAACATTTCCATTCAATGATACATCTCCTAGAACAAATAACCGTTGGTTTATTGATACATCTCCGCCTACAAATAATCGGTTGTTCAATGAAACATCTCCTTGATGAACCGTTGCTTTTACTATGAAAACATTTCCATTAAATGATACGTCTCCTAATACAAATAGACGTTGATTTATTGAGACATCACCGCCAACAAATAATCTATTATTAAATGATACATCACTATAAACGATAAGACGACTATTTAAAGATGCATCTCCACCAACGAATAGTCTATTATTAAATGATACATCACTATAAACGATAAGACGACTATTTAAAGATGCATCTCCACCAACAAATAATCTATTATTAAATGATACATCACTATAAACGATAAGACGACTATTTAAAGATGCATCTCCACCAACGAATAGTCTATTATTAAATGATACATCTGATGTTGAAATAAACCCACCTGAAACAGTTACCAAATCAGCAAAATAGAATCCTCCAGTTGTATCAGTGCTCTTAACAATTAATTCAGTACAATATATTATATTTGCTACATACAAATTACCATTAAAAGACACATCTCCACCTACAAATAATCTATTATTAAACGAAACATCATTTATTACTGTAAGACGACTGTTGAAGGATACATCTCCACCTACGAATAATCGCTGGTTCAATGAAACATCTCCTTGTTGAATTGTTGATTTTACTATGAAAACATTTCCATTCAATGATACATCTCCTACCACGAACAAACGCTGGTTTATTGATACATCACCTGCAATAAATAATCGGCTATTAAAAGATACATCGCTATAAACTACCAATCGACTATTGAAGGATACATCTCCACCTACGAATAATCGCTGGTTCAATGAAACATCTCCTTGATGAACCGTTGTTTTTACTATGAAAACATTTCCATTCAATGATACATCTCCTACCACGAACAAACGTTGGTTTATTGATACATCATCACCTACAAATAATCGACTGTTAAAAGATACATCACTTGATACGAATAATCTTGAATTAAATGATACATCTCCACCAACAGATAATTTATTATTCAGTGACATATCTTCACTAATAATTATTGTGTAATTGTAATTAGTTGTAGTAGTATTAATTATATTTTGATTTTGATACTGCTGAATAGCTAGTCTTCCCAAAATAGTTAGATCTTTACTTATAACAACATTTCCATTCATTGAAACATCTCCTACCACGAACAATCTTTGATTAATAGATACATCTCCACCTACAAATAGGCGTTGATTGAATGAAACATCACTGTAAACTGTGAGACGACTATTGAGAGAAACATCTCCACCTACAAATAGGCGTTGGTTAAAAGAAACATCACTGTAAACAATGAGTCGACTATTTAATGATACATCTCCACCTACAAATAGGCGTTGGTTAAAAGAAACATCACTGTAAACAATGAGACGACTATTGAGAGAAACATCTCCACCTACAAATAGGCGTTGGTTAAAAGAAACATCACTATAAACAATGAGACGACTATTGAGAGAAACATCTCCACCTACAAATAGGCGTTGGTTAAAAGAAACATCACTATAAACAATGAGACGACTATTTAATGATACATCTCCACCTACAAATAAACGTTGGTTAAAAGAAACATCACTGTAAACAATGAGTCGACTATTTAATGATACATCTCCACCTACAAATAAACGTTGGTTAAAAGAAACATCACTATAAACAATGAGTCGACTATTTAATGATACATCTCCACCTACAAATANNCGTTGGTTAAAAGAAACATCACTNTAAACAATGAGNCGACTATTTAATGATACATCTCCACCTACAAATAGGCGTTGGTTAAAAGAAACATCACTGTAAACAATGAGACGACTATTTAATGATACATCTCCACCTACAAATAGGCGTTGGTTAAA
>TBL_comb47_HYPODRAFT_10005031_pt1 | contig 14963 bp, 12 predicted proteins | sample TroBogypolimnion_40_FD_10682 | JGI IMG/M metagenome (IMG submission 10682)
CCCACTGTGAGCTGCATTACGAGGGCTCATGCGCCATCGACGAGAACCTGCTGGATGCTGCCAACATTTGTGAAAACGAACAGATCCACATCTGGAACATCAACAATGGCGAGCGCTTCGTCACCTACGCCATCAAAGGCGAAAGGGGATCCGGCATGATTTCGGTGAACGGTTCTGCGGCACGCCGCGCGGCCGTAGGCGATCTGATTATCATTGCAGCTTTTTCCCAAGTGCATGACGACAAGGTGGTCGACCATGTGCCGCAACTGGTTTTTGTGGATGATAAAAATCAACAGACTGAGTTGCGCCACAAGGTGCCAACTCAACAGCTGTGACGCCGCAGTCGTTCATCACTATAGTTCATCGCTATTTCGCCTGTGACAGAGTGACGGCCACAGTAACTTGCTGCCTATGAATGCGCACAAATGGCTGTTTGCTCCGCGATTCCGACGTAATGCCTTTGGTTGGAAATCCGATCTACCGATTCGGCGGATCAAGGAGGCGCTGACTGAAATTCGCCAGATAGCGCGCAAGGAGCCGATACTGGCGGCGGAAGGTGCAGTTGCGTTCCTGGAAAAGCTATCGCCGTCCCTGGCGAATGTCGACAGCTCTTCCGGTGCGCTTGGCTCTGCCGTGAACCGCGCCATCGAGGTACTTGCTCCGATCATTGCAAAACCAGATGCTGGTCAGTCTGTTAGACAGCTTTGGCTGGAACGTCTGTGGGAGGCGATTCAGGATGACCAGATGCCTTACATTGAGCATCTGGGTGACTTCTGGGGTGAGCTTTGCGTGAGCAAGGAAATTGCATCTGCATGGGCTGACCGATTCCTGCCGATTGTTCAAAGAATTTGGAGTCCGCAGGAGCCTGGACATGGCTACTTCAGTGGGACGACAGCATGCCTGTCAGCCATGTATGTAGCTGGTAGACATGAAGAGTTGCTCGCGCTCCTCGAGACCGCACGACACAAGCATTGGCATGATCGACGTTGGGGTGTGAAGGCGCTTATGGTTCTGGGCCGGAAAGCGCAAGCCCTTAGCTATGCAGAGGAAATGCGTGGTGGCAATCACCCAGAAGGTGAAATCGCCCTGGTATGTGAAGCAATTCTTCTCTCGTCCGGCTTGTCCGATGTGGCATACCAACGTTATGCCATCGAAGCCAATCAAAGTACCACGAACCTTGCAACATTTCGCGCGATTGCCAAAAAGTACCCGGGCAAGGCTGCTGTTGACATACTGGATGACTTGGTGAAAAGCCAGCCTGGAAGTGAGGGGAAGTGGTTTGCAGCCGCCAAGGATGCGGGCATGTTTGATGAAGCACTGGAGCTTGCACGTTGCAGTCCAACCGACCCGCGTACCCTGTCCAGGGCATCGAGAGACTTTGCAATCGAACGTCCAATTTTCGCGCTGAATGCGGGTCTATTTGCGCTTCACTGGATATCCGTCGGACACGGCTATGACATCACTGGTGTGGATGTTCTGGATGCCTACGATGCAGTGATGCAGTCAGCGAACGCTGCTGGCATGGACATGCAAGGTGTGAAGAGCCATATTCGCAAGATGATCGATGCCAGTCCCATATATGGAAAATTGTTGCACCAAACATTGGCGCGACAGTTGGCGATTTAGTCGAGCGCGGATCGCGTGATGCAGATCAGTTGCAGCGTGCGAGCTCCTGTCTCTGATCCGGCGCACTGAGCCATCCAGTCCAATGGGCCGCCTTACCTTTCAGGAACTGGTCAAGGGAGCTTTGGTGGCCCCCTCACTGATTATGAAAGGTGCTTGCCTGCCAGGCCGGTAAGTTCAAACATCGTCACTTCGGGCTTTCCCAGTATGGCTAACAGTTTTGCATCGCAAAGGATGTTTCGCTTGTTGGCCGGGTTTTGCAGGTTGTGAGCCTCGATGTACTCCCATAGCTTCTTGATGACCTCTGTGCGGGGCAGTGGTGCAGCGCCCACGACGGCGTCCATCCCATTGGTCGGCGTCAACAAGCTAGACGAAAAGCACTGGCCATTCGTTCCTGTTCACGCGCTCGCACTTGGAGGTTGTTTGCAATTTTTGGCCACTGTTTCACAACGGCTTTGCTTCGCTCAATGGTCTCATTCGCGCCGGCCTTCGATAAGCGGAAGTAGGGCGCTACTGAACGGACCAACTCAAGGTCCAGTGCGTTGTCAGCATCGCTCACGTTTAACTTCAGGCCATGTGATTCAGGCACAGGGTTCATGTCGTATGCGTCGGACAAACGCCACCCCTTTCCAGGCACTAGGATGAACCCGTGGTTGCGCAGGTGATCGTCGGTGTTGGAGACGAGTACATTGAATACGATGCGGGACCAAAGTTCTCGCAGATCGGCTTCCGTTTGCGCACCGTGGTTGATTAAAACTCGGGCAATTTCCAGGTAGCTTGCGCCCGTTGAGGCGTCATCACCGTCCTGGTGGCCCGTGAGAGTCATTGCCGATGCGAAGTGCAGCCGTCCCTGCGAAGTTCGATCGAAGCGCTTCACGAGGAATGTGTGATGCGGGCTTGCGAACTTGCGCGCCAGGCTTTCAGGGACCGCAAGGCCACAGCTTTTGGCCAGAGTTTGCACAACCAGTTCCCATGCGCCCACATCGTGCTCGTCACGAATGCTTGGAAATTTTGCGATCCACAGGTGGCCGTTCGGGTCGACCACGCTGGCTTTGGGGCGTGCACCACCCAGCGAACCACCAGGGGCGATCAACATGCGAAGCCAGTCGTCACCTGCCACCGACGTGTTGTCCTCGTCATGCTCCAGAGCCAGACTGGCGGCTTCCAACTCGCGAAGTTGGACGAATGGAGGCGCCGCTGTGCCGTGTTGATTGTCCAGAAACTCGCCGGTGTCATTGAGTCGCAAACGCAGGGCGCCGGAACGGTAAGCGTCATGCACGCCCAGTAAGTAGTCGGACTCGTACAGCCTCACCGACTTGTCGATTTGTCCGGTGCGCTGAGCACGCTCCAAACGGCGGCGCATAAGCAGCCGCCCCCATCGATCCGGACTGGAGTCGCTGAAGACGCCAAAAGTTTCGTGATCTTGCGGAGGATGCTGCCGACCCTCATAAAGGCTTAGTCGCGGATCAATCTGAAGGTTCGCAACGGCAGGGTGCGCCAGCGCTGACGAATCAAACTCAAATTCGAATATTTCGCGGCCAGTGCCGCGACTAACGTGCAACCGCCCTAGGCGCAAAGGCTCTTTGAGTCCAACCCAGTCTGCGTAAACGGCAATGATGGTAGCCATGCGCTTAGCCTCGCGGTTTCTTCAAGGCGGTTCCTGAGTCAATCAAACCTGAGAGTGCATCGGAGCTTGAAAAGCCGCTCTTCTTGATCCAATCCTGAGATTCCTCAGTTTGCGGACGCTGCGAAGTTATTGCCATGTGGGGGGGGGGAGCCTGGTGTTCCAATGATTCAAGCATATGGTCAGATGAAACAGCAGCAAGCGCAGTGCGCACCAGTGTCTCGGGCAGTGCCTCAATCAATCTATATATCTTCTCGCTTGGCATGGAGCCCAGCAACTGGCGCATTTTTTCTGGAGATGAGTTCTTTGTCAGTGGCTGCAGTTCAGCCGCTGTGACCGCCAATGCGTTCGGCAGATTGCTGGTTGCCGGTGTCGCGAGCGCGGACACCTGCGATGGCTTTTTCAACTTGGTGCGCCCGGGTAGCAGTGAATCCTGGAGTTCGCGACCATAGGGATCGGATTTTCCGAGCAGGTTTAGATCCTGCTCAATGCCTAGTACCTGCATCACTGACAGGTAAGCACCCATGGTCACCCCTGCGCCCCCTCGCTCCAAGCTACGCAGTGTCATTGCTGCCATCCCAGCTCGTTCGGCTACTTGTTTTGCAGACAGGCGTCGACGCAACCGAGCTATGTGCAGGCGCTCACCGAACTGACGCAGGAGCTCATCGGTCGATGGAAGTAGAGGGGCAGTCTTTTTTGCCATGATGCCAATATTTTAGCAATTTCTACGTAAAAAAGCTGAAATATTGCGCATGACGCCGAGATGACCTTGGACTTCTTTGAAGCAAGTGGCATTATTTTGTGTAAATTAACAAAATAGAAGCAAAATAATTACTTTAATGCGGTGAACTCACTGTCACTGTTGACAGTCTCAATCGGAATATTTGCCGCCGCACGCTTCGGTTTTACTTGATGGCAATAGGGGCAACTGCTGAAATGTCATTTGACTGCCAGTAAACGATTCCAGCTACGTCAAGTGGTTGCTCTGCCAGTCATATATTCGCCACCGTCTTTCCAGTAGGGGCCGGGTCAGTATCCGCTCTCCAATCTTGCAATACATTCAATATGCCAGTCAGTGACTCACTGTGTGCGCAGTTGATCAAAGAAGACTACAGGCCATGCAGCCGCTTTTGAGCTACCAAACTGCATGAAGGCCGTTTTCAAAGTACCGATACTTGCAAAGGCCAACCCAATAGCATGGTNAAGAAGCCAAGTATTCGATTTCCTGCCAGATTTGAACAGTCTACGAACATCTAAAGGAATATAGCTGTCAATTGACTGCACCAACATTCATTAAAGTGTCTCGAATTGGCAACGGTGCGATCAAGTGAAGTAAAAATTTAAGCCGAGTGATCTTGGGATGAGTGTCACTTTAACAAGCTTATTAAAGCAAAAAAAGTTCAAATTTATGCAAATTGGGTAAAAGTCATTCGGGTATCTCTACAAAATATGCCAAATGGGTAAAAAGGCCTACTTGCGCAACAAAACCTGAAAGATTCAAAGGTTGAGCAACGACCGGAATAAAAAGAGAAAACACCTAGATAGTTGTGCAACGAACTTTTCATTGATTTAATTGAAGATTCAGCAATAGGTATTCTTCAAGGGTAAAAATGAAATCTTCAAATACGAGGCTGGCAAAAGCAACATCATGCTCGCCACTATCGATAGCCTGCACACAGCATCAAAATATTGACATGGGAAATGGTCAATATTCGAATGGTGATAAGTAAAAGAAATACCAAAAACATGCAAGAAAAAGACAAGCAGCGTGCTGGAATTGTTGCACGAAATAAAGAAGAAACTGAATGCATCCAACTACTCAAGGAAGGTCATGCACATTTGAATACCATCCTAAACCTTCGCACTAATCTTGTAATTGAACGTAAGGTCAACTGGGGTAATGATACATTTTACGCTGGATTTTATCGCGAAGAAGATAGTTTGATAGTAATCAATTTCAGGAGACTGATGGGGCACACACTACACACAGTGCTCGAAGTTTTAGGGCACGAAATTAGGCATGCTGTGCAATATCAGCAAGGGTGGCTTCCAAAGTCAAATAAGTGGCGCTTTGTGGGCCAAAGAGATGGGGAAAGGATTGAAAGTCACGAATGGAAAGGCCAAAAAATATCCAAAGTCAAATATTGGCATGCACCCTGGGAAATTGATGCTCGACAGTTCCAAGGTGAATATGCAAAAATGATAATTGAAGCAGGAGTAATTACGTCAGAACAAGCAAAAATAAAACTCTTGGGTGAAAGACATGTGGAGATTCTGCGTGAAGCGACTAAGAAGAAGATACTAGATAGTAATTCCGGAAGAGAAATTAACTGGTTTGTCGTGTATTTGGAGAGTTGGGATGAAAATAGCGCAAGGTGTAAAGAATTATTTATAGAGCTCAGCAAAAAAATGAACAGATATGGATTTATTTGGAATGGAAAAAAATTTGTTGGAAAAGTTAGTGAAGAAATGGAAAGTCGAGCTGTTGCACAATTAAAAGCATTTAACAGGAAAAAGGCAAGAAAAAAAGACGGAGCCAGAGTATCTTGGCTGGCCTTGGATCAACTGAACAAAAAATTCAGTGAGTGGTCGAAGGAAGCAATAGCATATGCATTCAAAAATCACGAGGAATTGATGAAAGTTCAATGCATTAAGTGGAATTTTCGTGAATTAGATCTGGATGATTTTGTATGTTAGTTAACAAAAACAGCATTAATGATATGGATCATTAAAGTTATTTGACGATAATTATTTTGACACAATTACGAGTGTTTAATCAAAATATCATCTGCGGAAATTAGAAGAATTTTCGGCTATCACTAAATGTTTTTGAAAGTGTACATGGAGCGAACTCATTGAATATAGAACGTCGTAGAAACGCTGTATTTGGCAATCCGCTGAAAACATTTGGCTGGCTTCGTAGCGCTTGGACTGCAACATCGGGTTGCGCTCCTCAAGACCACGAAGGTCAGCGAGCCGCAGGCTTGCGCGTGTCCAACGAAAGAACAGATTTCCAAGAAAGCATGGAGGAGCCACCGCAGAATTTACTCACGAAAGCAGCTCGAAAGGCGCCTGTTAACAAGCCAATTGCTTCCGTTAATTCGGTAATATGGTTAGATACGAGCCGTTTTCTGCATATTGCTGGATGGTACTAAATTATTTGATGAGAAGCTGAATTATGAAGAGCAAGAAAGTTCTAGAGAATGCAATTGAAATAAATGCGGCTAATACACTTAAAGAACTATGCATAACCGAACGATATGAATTGCGAGCCGCGCACATAGCAAGCATGAAGTCGAGGCTGAAAAACAAATTATTGATTGATGATATGCCATCACTCATTTTGATTAGAGGATTGCCAGGCAGCGGAAAAACAACTCTTGGAAAGGAGATCGCTAAGAGAGGATACTTACATTTAGAAACAGATACATTCTTTGTAGGGCGATGCGGATACATTTTCAATCCCATGAAAATCAGGGATGCACACGCTTGGTGTCTACAGTCGGCGAACAAAGCAATAAAGTTGGGGCAAAAGGTCGTAGTAAGCAATACATTTATTTTGACAAAAGAATTGTTGCCATACTTAAAGCTATCTACTATTGTCATAGTGTTGGAAACCAATGGAAGTTGGAAAAACGTGCACGGTGTGAGCGATGAAATTATTAAGAAAATGGCCCTGGCATGGCAGCCACTTACACCNTAATCATTCAAAAGCTTTATTCGCTTTGTCTGAGTGCATTGTTAAGCTTCTGGCGGGGCCAATATGTACTTTTCTAGCATAAAAAGCCGCATTAGAACTCTATCGGCATTTGTTCCGCCATGAGCCTCACTGCAGATACAACAGCTGCATGGTTTCCGATTGAGATCAGGGTGAGGTTGACGCGTTTATCAAATTTTGGATCTATCCAACATTCAGCGGAGACTTGGATATCAAGTTCCGACTTCGTAAGTTGGGCTGAAACTAGATCGTTCCGTTCAGGCTGATCCTTGTCGAAATTCAATCGAACTTCTTTTTGCCGATCAGGCAATACTGAAAGCGATTTTTGATCAGTGGTGCTATAGATTCTGACCATGGCGTATCCATCATCTTCGCGTACGTAGCAGACCTTGACCTGTATGCCGTGAATGTGCGCTGATGCAATAGTCACTGGCAGAATGCTTGAGTCCAATGATGTAAATTTTTTCCCGTCCAAAATAGTCGGAGGGGCATCAACATTACTGCAAAAGAGCAATTTGGCTGTTAACTTTGAATCCTTCGATTCAGCAATAGCATTGACAACGTCTTCAGCTGTTGGAGCTTTTCTAGCATCCATTAGGTCCTTGGCAATGGCCTTCGCCTGTGCGTAGCAGGATTTAAAAGTTTTGGTGTCGTCTTCTTTTAAAGTAAGAGCCTTTACCTCGTCAATGTCCACTTGAATATGATCGACTAGGAATATGTTCACCAGGATTTGCTCAACAAGCTTTTTTGGAATTGCTGGTATCCAATTTCCTTGCCTGTGCATTAAGGATGGGTTCATTCTTTCGATGGCATCTCTTATTAAGATATAGACATCATCTGTTGGTACATTGCCCCCGGTTTGATTAAGGTGCCCGTCTTCATCCAGCAATGTTTTTACATTGACCGTAGTATATGATGTCTTAACGCCTTTGCCATTTCGGACTTGCTGTTTGAAATAGTTATCCACAATTACTCTCTCTATTAAAAAAATCTTCACGTATAGTCTTAAGTGAGAAGATAAGACACCTAATGATTGCTGTGTATCTTCCTTCCCAGACCGTATTCGTACTGTCTAAAGGGAAGATGGTTATTCTTGGAGTCGGTCCCAAATTTTTGTCGTAACCGCCAAAAATAACTCTTTTGTGTAATATTTCGATATCTTCCAATTCTTCTGGGGCATAGGCTTTTTTACCAAGAACAAACTTAATGCCAATTGTCTCGGGAAGAATTTCTATGCATTCCAAAAGAAGAGAAAGAAGAACTGAAATTTTTGGAGCTTCTCCTCGAAAATTCTTCTGAGGTACCAGCATGTTTTCTAATTTATTAATAGTTTTAGGATTGGCGCGATTTAGGAAGGTGGTTAAACTGGAGCCAATATCACCTATCAAAATCCTTCGTTCTGAGGCTCTGCCACCAGCTGAATCTAATGCCTGATGACGTTCACGTAAATCAGCACATATTTTGCTAGCAGGGACTAGCGTTTCTAAATAAGTTAATCTTCCGCCACCAATTGAAGTTGCATCGGCAGCCGATTCCGGCATCATTCCAGTGATTCGACAGGACAGATAAATTGCATCGTGGACAATCGAATTTTTGCACTGATCTTTTGACTTTGCTATTGGAAGTGGTGGGTTTTTCGTTGAGGCTGCTATTTGCAGAAAATCCACTTTGATATTCTTGGAGGCATATTTCGACATCCAAGTCCAAGCATCAAAACTTTGATCAATTTCATTTTGCCGTTCCCGTGCCTTCCTTAACGGTACACCGCCTTGTGGAAACCATTGGCGCATCAATTCATCTGCATCCATTTCGATCGATACAAGGCTTGCCCTAGAATATAGCGAGTAAATAATTGTCCATATAGAAAAGTAATATTTTAAGAAAACAAATGGATGACCATGTCCAGTGATCGCTAATACATTGAGTAATGTGTTAAATCCTGATGATTCAATTTCATTGATACACTTTCTACATTCATCCACTGTCAAACAGTTTGTGAATAATTTTCTCCCTATTTCTTCCCACTCTGGAAATATTATTCTGAATGCTGCAGCTGGTCGTGTGCTATGTTTTCTTGCATCTCCGTCTCCTGTGGTTTGCTTTAAGGCAGCAGTACGTGCTCGGTCAATTTGGTCAGACGTTGCCCAACTACTTGGATCATCTAGGAGGAAATACCAGCGCGCGTCGGGATAAGCTTCCTTGACCATCCGACTGACTCCTATCATTTTCTTTTGCGCGTCGCGTGAAAGTACAACATGGCGACGTGCCCAAAGTGATTTCAAATGAGAGAATCCATCGGTTGTAATTACAAGTGAGCCGGATGCTGTCATTGACTCAAGTCCTAGGACTGAGAGTTCGGCTGCACGCAGTGGCACCTCTTCGCACAGGGTTTCAGCCAAGTCGGCAAGCGCGCTGACCAGGGGAAGATTTATAAAGTGTGTTTTGAGAAGGTTCGATCGATCAGACAAGTCACTCTTGAAAATCAGTGAGGCAGAAGCGGATTTACGCATTCCGTCAGAGACCCCTTTTTCTGAGCGGAGTAGCTCCAATGGTATTGAATATCCAATGCTATAGAGAGTTTTCAAGAATCTGCGTGCAGCTGTTTTTGTGTTCGCTATTGCCTGCGGTAGAGTTTCATTGCTTTGTGAAGAAACATTATCTATTAATTTTTTGTACCAGTCAAACCACTCGGTGAACCACTCCCTCAAGTCTTCAGTTGAATCCAGTTTTTGAATTTGCTGAGAGAATCTAGAGAGGTAACTGGACATCGAAGAATTCGCTAAAGGATCCGTCAATTTCTCAATGAGAATATTTGCCTCTTGAATTCCCCATTCCTGCAGCGCTAATGCATTGAATTCCAGCGATGTATCAATTTTCTCTAATGCTGTGCGAAGCGATTTCATGTTTTCAAGACTTTCACCATCACGTCCCCTTTGGCCATGCTTATGTATGGTCTTCATGACATCCTTGAGTGCACCACCTAGCTCCAATTTCGGTCTTCTACCTGGCCCTGGTGTGGGCATCAGTAGAGTCTTGAATTTTGAAATGTTTGGCACATTTCCCGATAATCTCAAAATAGACGTTCTGTTCGGTGTTGCTGCCGTTATCTTTGCAGATGCTGCTGCTAACGTCGCCGGTTGGAAGTGGAATCTTAGATATTGTTTAAGGAAGTGATCTAGCGTGTATATTGGCTTCATTCCGCTGCCCCAATTCACATTGGGTAGAGCGGCTGCAAGCCATTGTCCGGCGGCCATACAAGCATCGTTGAATGACGACCATTCAATCTTTTTTTCAGATTTGCTTAGAGCAATAAGTGCCGCCAGTCCATTTGTTGGATAGATAAGTTCTGCTCTATTTTCTGGACGTTGGTTATTTATTAACACGCATTTGTTTGACGACTTTGCTAGTTGCTCTTTATCATTCCATCTGCTCTTCAAATCGAATGTCGTGATATGATTGAACAGTATTAAAGAAAGAAGAAATGCTGCAGAATGTTCACTTGGTCCTTTTCCTTTTGCGAGCAATATTTGTAAATGGTCTATTATTTCTATACTAGACCAAGTGTCTCTTTCCCATGGTTTATCTAATATCCTGGCTCTTGACGTGCCTGTAACTCGCTGTGGTCTGTATTCATTTCTATTTGGACTCTTGATCTTCGTTTTTATCAATTCAAGGGTTGTATGTTCGGCGTCATCGATTCCGAGTTCATCAAGAAGATCCCGCAAAATCCAGTCGATGGCATTTTTCATTTGGCGCAATGCTGTGTTTGCTGGGATCCAGCTTCCATCGGCCAAAGGCTCAGCCTGTCTGTGGTGATGGCCACCAAATGCGCGGAATATTCCCGGATCAACATCGTGTTCGTTGAGCAGGGACATCAAGGTGTGTCTGCCACAATTAAGTGGTTGCTTAAAATGCAGACGGCAGAGTTCATCGAGTTGCTTTCTGTCGATTTTTTTACGCAGTAGTTTGGGTGTACTTGAACTACTGTCGATAGCAGTCGAACTAAATGCGATGCGACCTATTTTTCGTGCATTAAATTCAATTCCACGCTCATTGGATACTTTAATTGCTAAGCTTTGCGCCTTTTTTACACCTTGATCCAGTGAGGTTAGGTAGCTCTCAATCGAATATGAGAGAAGTTTGTGTTTTGCGACACCCCGAGTCGCGGTGTATTCATCAACATCTTTGTCCTCACATAGAATGTACAAGGGTGACCCGAGCAGGCTATCCCAAAGTATTCTATCTAGGTGATTTCCTCGGTGTCCGCTTGACTCTAATACTGCTATTAATCGTAGATTTATTAGCCTTTTAAATTCCTCATTGAATTTATCTACGGTTGATGCTTCCATCATTCTCTCGGTTGTTTTTTGTGTATCCAAGAGAAGAGATTTCCAACCAGCGGTAAAATCATTAATATCGAGTGCAACTGCAGAGCCAATTGATTTTTCGGGCTTCGTTGCTTTTGTGGCTTGACCTAAGCCAGTGCGAATCAGTACTCTGTTTGTACGCTCACGAAGAGCGCCTTCCGTAGTTCTTATATAGTAATAGACCCCCATTGGAGACTCATCAATGTCTAGACTTCCAAATCCTGCAGCAATGTCACTACCAGTTTCCCTATATATTTGCCCAAGGGATCTTGCATATCGTGCATCGTAACCCGGTCTGGGTCCAAGAGATATTCTTATAAGCCATGATCTGTAATCTTGTACTAATGCTTTAATCTCTGCTATGTCACCACTTGGGACCAGCATCTCGCCTATATTTTTAGCATCTGGATTTTTGGTGATTAACTCCAGCCCTATTACTGCAGCTCCCTCCGGTAAGAATATAGGAATAATTAGTCTAGGATCTAGATTTTTCTTATCATCTTCGGTTGGAAGTTCTTTGCGTGAAATGAACTTTCCTATATACCAATTTAGATGTGTAGCTTCAGCATCTAGCCAGATTTCTCCGTTTGGCGTGGTGGAAATTTTTATTGCTACATCAGCACTCAGAGATGTGCTTATGCAGACGGTTGCTAAGAATGCGAAATTGCGATGAGGGTGTGTCGCTTCATATGCTTTATATATTTCTTCACACATGGGGATGAGTTCGAGCTCCGAATATCTATCCCAAGTATCAGGAATCCCAAACCGACCACGGAAACCTGCGTTGTTTCCTCTTTGTATCACCCACCCCAGCAATGACTCATGTTTAGTAGCCTTAGATTCATTGTTGCCTCCCTGTGCAACGTGGTTGTAACTATCCAGTGGCTGTTCCTTATTTGGTTTGCACTCGACAATTGTCTTATCGGCTCGTGCTTTTGGTGGTTCGATGTCTGCGGGAGACTTCAATGTTGTTTGAAGTAGGATCTTCCACTCAGTCAGAAATTTGAAAACTGGCTGATATGTGAGCTTTGGAATAAGTTGCTGGATTTCATCAACTGTAAGTGGGAAGTTTTGTGCGACTGTCGTCCAGTCGGTTTGCGACCTCCCCGTGTACCTGAGGAATTAAGCAAAGTTTTGATATTTTCTAGATACCAATCGGGAATGATACGTCCTTGGCAAGCAGCCGCGACTATTGAAATTCCGGCCGCAGCTTTAATTCTCGCCTCAACCTCCATTGAAACCCCAACGCGCGGTTTGCTGATAAAGTGCGAGTACGTTGTACGTTCTCTAAGTTCGTCGGTGGCGGTTAAGAGTAGCGCATTGCTGTCGGAACTCAGTATTTTCGTAACAAGCTTGCTAGAGAACTCTGCCCATTCTGCTGTAATGGGCGATGGTAAAACTTCATTGGCGAGACGCAAGTAGTTCTGCATCGTGCGTGCTGCCAATGCTTGACCCTTGAAACCCGACGGCGGATTACTTACACCGAGCAATTGCTCTTGTGAAAACGTAAGTCCGGTTATTCCAAGGGCTTCAATTTTCTGATTTTCTCCTGATGTCATGTCTATCGAACTCTGTGTATATGCTCTCTGAGCGATACAGTTAGTGTCGAATATCTAGGCACCACAAAAATTCCGGCAAAGCAGTGTCACAACGGGCCTTTTAGCTGCAACAGGCCTTTTCATCTTTCGTTTGTGTCGTTTGTGTCGTTTGCATTGGTTGTGATCAAATATTGCTTTGAATGGAAATACTTTGACTAGGATTCGGAATGAGTACTTTTGACATGGACCCAGTGGAGGACAATGCGCAGCTGTCGATGATCAAGGCCGCCAATACGGAAATCAAGTTCATGCTGGGGCGATATGGAAAATTTGAATTTGCTCTTGTTCCGGAAGGGGCGACAGCATCTCAAGTTCAAAACATCGAATTTCCAAGGCAAGTGATGAGATGCATCACCCATATGCTTGAGCTCATCGAAAATCAGAAGGCGTTCTCTGTAGTGCAGCACGATCGCGCGATGACGACCCAAGAGGCTGCCAACCTGTTGGGGGTGTCGCGGGTGCATCTAGTTAGTGAGCTCAGATCGGGTGCTTTGACTGGGCACCTTGTTGGAACGCATTGGCGTGTCTACTTAAGCAGTGTGGAGTCTTACAAGATCAGGGTGATGGGGGCGCTTGGAGGGGATTGAGTTGGTAACAGCGGTCCGGACGCCCTGCCGAATTGCTATTTCAATGAGAGACCGCGTGCAATTTTTCATTGATTAGGTGTCAAGTGCAGTGTAAACTGTCAAGTCGACTGTCAACCGGGGGATGTATGAGTGAAAAGATGCAGAACGCACCGGTGTACTACGTCATCGCACAGGTGCGTCACAACCCGGTCCTGAATCTCGGGACCTATGCTCCCCAAATTCAGGACCGCATGCGTAAGGCGGGTTATCCAGACTATCGGCTGGGCAAGACTCTTGTCTTAAATTTGATGATGCAACCCACTGACGGTTCATCCCAGCTTCAGGGGCCTGCCACGGAAACCGTTGAGCGTCATACATTTTTGAGCATGGACGGTACCTGTGGCTTCATTGTGGAACAAGGGGCACTGTCGTTTCATACGACGGAGTACGATGTGTTCAACGCATTTTCGAAAGAGTTCTTTGTCGGCCTTGACATTGTTCACGCCTGCCTGACGCTGGACTTTGTTGAGCGGGTTGGTATCCGTTACCTCGATGCCGTGGTGCCTGTACCAGGTCAATCGGAGCTGAAGGACTACCTAGCTCCAGGTGTCCTCGGGTTGGCCGGGGTACTAGCGGATGATGTTCCCATCGCGCTTACGATTTCAGAGACACATATCCAGCTTGCTGACGCTAATTTGTTGTCCCGTACCATCGTTCAAAATGGTGCTCTCGGCTTTCCAATGGACTTGGCTACCCAAGGACTACAGGTGCCTGAACGTTTTCAGAAAGTCCATGGTGTGCATGCAATCATTGATACAGACGCGTCTCAAACAGATCGCAGTCCCTTCGACTCGAACCAACTGCGCGAACGGCTTGATATGCTGCACACAAAGATTCGCATGGCATTCAATGCCAGCGTTACCGAGTACGCCTTGAATGCTTGGAAATAGAGGGGGCTTGATTTATGTATGCTGAATCCGTTGTTCGTCCTGTTCAGATGCACAGGCAAATGGCACCTTTTGCCTCTGCGGTCGATTCAGTTGGTGCCAAAGCCATTTTCACGGTCTGTACCTTTGTGGTTGGAACGATGGGCTTTGTTACGCCTGAAACGGTGGCTCAACGTGACGTAACGTCGCTTGGAGTGCAATACAAGCACCCTGAACGTACAAATCTACCTACAAAAGTCAGCGAAAAAGCGATTGCCGCTGTTCAATTGGATCCTACCCCAGTTCAAAATTTGGCACGTATTCGGGAAGTGCTGAAGCCAACGGTGTTGGAAATAGCGAACCTATTTGGTGTTTCGAGGCAGGCGGTATACGACTGGCAGGGAGGCGCGCAGCCTAGCCAAGAAACAAGTACACATTTGGCCGAACTGGCTCGCGCAGCAGACGTGTTTTCGATGGCGGGTTTGTCAGTCACCACCCACACGTTACGGCGCAAGGTTGCAGGTGGCATTACGCTATTGGA
>TBL_comb47_HYPODRAFT_10005032_pt1 | contig 14959 bp, 13 predicted proteins | sample TroBogypolimnion_40_FD_10682 | JGI IMG/M metagenome (IMG submission 10682)
CATATGGAAATCAATTAACAATAACAACCAAAGATACATTATCCACAATCATTACCACGCCGGTTTTGGGAGTAACCTCAGCTACCGCATCAAGCGGGGGATCAATCTATTCCGATGGCGGAGCTGCCATAACAGCCCGCGGGGTCTGCTGGTCTACTAATCCGAATCCTACTATTACTGACAATAAGTCGGTTGATGGAGCTGGTCCGGGTACCTATGCCAGTACCTTAACAGAATTGAAGCCGGGTACTACCTATTTTCTAAGGGCATACGCTACCAATAGTGTAGGAACATCCTATGGAGGTCAGTATTCGATAACCGCGGCTATTTCGTTTGTCGGTAAAAGAGATCTGGGGGGTATTGTCTTTTATATTGATGCAACAGGACAACATGGCTTGGTTGCTGCACCTTCCGATCAGTCTTTAAGTATTCCATGGTGGAATGGAAGCTATAAATCTTCAGGAGCAACTGGCACTGCAATTGGTACAGGTAAGGCTAACACACAGGCTATTCTGTTGACTCAAGGGGTTGGCAACAATGCAGCAAGCATTTGCCGGTCACTTACCTTGGGAGGATACACAGACTGGTTCTTGCCTTCAAAAGATGAGCTTAACCTAATGTATATGAATATAGGTCTGGGAGCCAACGGAGCTAACGCGAACCTGGGTGGTTTTGGTATTTATGTCTATTGGAGTTCAAGTGAGAACAACAGCCAAACGGCCTGGAGCCAGCTCTTCAAGACAGGTTACCAATATTATAATTACAAGGACTACCTGTTCTTAGTCAGGGCTGTAAGGGCATTTTGACGATCTTAAATTGAATCAATGACCAATCGTCGGAAATATGTGATCACAGGGTTAACGATCGCAGTGCTTGGATTTTTTATCGCTTTTTTGTATGTGCGTTACTATCAAAAACTTCCTCCATTAGGGGAGGACCTGGTGGTTCGTATTATTGAACCTAAACTGCTTTATGGTTTAAAAGCCGATTCTTTTCATATTGAGGAAAGCAGGGTCGCCAGGAATCAGAATCTTTCGGATATCCTGATTGACCGGGGAGTTTCTGCACAGACAGTGGATCAGCTGGCCAAAAACTCGGTTGCAGTTTTTGATGTGCGGAAAATGAAAGCGGGTAACCGTTATACTATGTTCTATTCGAAGGATTCAAACAGGAGGCCAATTTACCTGGTCTATGAAAATAATAATGTCGAATATTACCTTTATTCGTTAACCGGTTCGTTGCAGGTAACTGCCGGCAAGCAAAAAGTAACCTCCAAAAGACAAACTGCATCAGGTGTGATCAACAGTTCTCTTTGGAATGCGATAAAAGAGAGCCATATCAGTCCACTATTAGCCGTTCAGTTGTCAGATATCTATGCCTGGTCGATCGACTTCTTTGCCATCCAAAGAGGTGATCAGTTTACCGTTATCTATGATGAAGATTTTGTAAACGGCGAGTCGATTGGTCCGGGAAAAATCTATTCGGCATCATTTACCCAGGGGGGAATTGATTTTTATGCTATCCGGTTTACTCAGGAAGACGGGGATAATTTTTTCGATCAAAAAGGTAACAGTCTGCGAAAATCGTTTCTCAAGGCGCCACTGAAATTTTCTCATATCTCCTCCCGCTTTTCAAACAACCGGATGCATCCCGTATTGCGCATCGTAAGGCCTCACCATGGGGTCGATTATGCAGCGGCAACCGGAACACCTGTATATACAATTGGAGACGGGGTGGTGGTTCAAAAAAGCTATCAGCCTGCCGGTGGTGGCAATTTTGTGAAAATCAGACATAATTCAGTGTATTCCACAAGTTATATGCATTTGTCCAAATTTGCTGCCGGCCTAAAAGCCGGTGCCCATGTGAGGCAGGGTGAAGTGATTGGGTATGTTGGCGCCACAGGGCTTGCATCGGGTCCTCATCTCGATTTCAGGGTATACATGGGGGGAACTCCGGTAAATCCTCTGACGGTAAAATCGCCGCCAGCTGAGCCGGTCAAACCTGCAAACCTCAACAAATTTAATGTGTTAAGAGACTCAGTATTGCAGCAGCTTGCTATTAAGAGGATTTGATAATTCGGCAATTGACAGATGCCGGCTGGCTACTGGCTGCTAGCTTGTTCTACTTACGCGGTTGAATATTTTTCTCAGTGTAGTATTGAAATCGAACCATCTGGTTTGGAGTTGTCGCAGGCCAGCTGCCTTTAGCCAGCCGCCAGTCGCCCTCTCAAATTCCGGTCAGGAGGTAAAACTATTATTTTCCTTCAGCAAGCATTACATCCGCGACAAACTGCCTGATCTGCTGTTCATCTTCTTTTTTGCAAATTAATAGCGTTTTCTCGGATTCAACAACGATATAATCTTTGAGTCCCTGGATAACCGCAATTTTATGGTCAGGCATATTAACGATGCATTCCCTTGTATCGTAAAGGAAAATTTTATTGCCGCTTATGGCATTGGCAAACTCATCTTTTTTATGATTTTCGTAGAGCGATCCCCAGGTTCCCAGGTCTGACCACCCAAAGTCGGCGCATAAAACATAGACATTATCGGCTTTTTCCATTACCCCGTAGTCAATTGATATATTGGGGCATTCGGAATAAACTTTATTAATGTATTGAACCTCATCGGGAGTATTGATATGCTTCTTTCCATATTCAAACAAGGCAGTCACTTCGGGAAGGTGTTTGGTAAAGGCGTTCAGTATCGCCTTGGCCGACCAGATAAAAATCCCTGAATTCCAGTAGAACTCTCCTGTTTCAATGAATACCTCAGCCATTTTACGATCTGGCTTTTCAGTAAAAGTCTTGACTCTGAATAGATTATCTTTTTGCTCAAAGGCGATTTTTTCTGCCACCTGAATATAGCCATAACCAGTTTCAGGGCGGTTTGGCTGTAATCCAAGGGTGAGGAGGACATCACTATTGGAAACATACCTTAGGCCATTGTTTATCTCTTCCAGGAAATAATCTTCCTTTAAAATTAAATGATCAGAGGGAGCCACAATTACATTGGCATCAGGACAAGTGCTCAGAATTTTATAGGTAGCGTAGGCAACGCATGGAGCGGTATTTCGTCGCAGTGGCTCCGATAAAACCTGAGATTCCTTCAATTGAGGAAGCTGGCTCAGAACCAGATTTTTATGATTTTCACTGGTAACTACAAGAAAATTGTCGGCAGGAATTATCCGTGAAAACCGGTCGAAAGTAAGCTGGAGAAGGGTTCGGCCGACTCCCAGGATATCTAAAAACTGTTTTGGTTTTGCAGCGGTGCTTAAAGGCCAGAAACGGCTCCCAATACCACCAGCCATAATCACACAAAAATTTTTACAATTTTCCATCCTGTTATTTTTACTCAAAATTATTTATTTTTTTGAAATAAATAGCATACGTTTCGGGTCTAAATCAAAACCGACAATTGGATTCTTGTTTTGTTTCCTGCTATATTTCGTCGTAGAGCCAATTTTTTGTACTTTTATCGGAAAATTTAACCGGTTTCAATTTTTTGGGATAGAACAGCATTATATCCATAACTGGTTAATTATCAATAATTAATAACTAATCTTTGTAAGTGGGTATATTTTATCACATAGGACAATATTTTTTGCTTATGGTCAGGGTATTTAAAAAACCGGAGAAGAACTCAATTTATATCCGGCAATTAATCCTTGAAATAGAAAAACTGGGCATTAATTCAATAGGAATTGTGGCTGTAATCTCAGTCTTCATGGGGGGCATCATTACATTACAGTTGACTTATAACATGGTCAATCCGTTAATGCCAAGCTATATCATAGGTCTTGGTAACCGCGATACACTGATTCTTGAATTCTCTTCAACGGTTCTTAGTCTCATGCTTGCCGGAAAAGTGGGCTCTAATATAGCTTCTGAACTTGGGAGTATGCGGATAACTGAACAGATTGATTCAATGGAAATTATGGGAATTAATTCGGCCTCTTACCTGATTCTTCCCAAAATTATTGCAGTTGTCTTTATCAGCCCGTTCCTATTTATAATCAGCGTATTTTGCGGATTAGTTGGAGGATTAATCACCGGTCCGCTTTCGGGAGCGGTGACGATAGCCACATATCTGACAGGAATAACTACCCTGTTTGTGCCGTTTTATGTCTCTTTTTCGATTGTGAAAACCTTGGTTTTCGGATTCTTAATTGCTTCTGTACCTGCCTATATGGGCTATTTTGTACAAGGAGGTGCCCTTGAGGTAGGGCGCGCGAGCACAAAGGCGGTGGTCAATACCAGCATCCTGATTCTGTTTTTCGATTTGGTCCTTACTCAATTGCTATTCAAATGATTGAAGTAAAAAATATATCGAAGTCTTTTGAAGGTCGGGACGTACTTAAAGACATTTCCTCCGTTTTCGAAAAGGGGAAAACCAACCTGATCATCGGAGAAAGCGGTTCCGGGAAGACGGTTCTGTTAAAGTCGATTTTGGGACTTTTTGATATTGATAGGGGAGAAATCCTTTTTGATGGACGGAATACACTTACCATGAACTTCTCAGAACAAAAATTGCTTCGTCAGGAGATTGGCATGGTATTCCAAAATGGCGCTCTCTTTGATTCCCTGACTGTAGAGGAGAATGTCAGGTTTCCCATGGATATGTTTACCACCAAGACCATGAAGGAGAAGGTGATGCGTCTTAATTTTTGCCTCGAAAGGGTGAATATTAAGGAATCAAATCATTTGTATCCTTCTGAGATTTCAGGAGGTATGCGTAAACGGGTGGCTATTGCACGGGCCATAGCTCTTAATCCCAAGTATTTATTTTGTGACGAACCAAATTCGGGACTTGATCCGGTAACTTCAATCCTGATCGATGCACTCATTAAAGAAATTACCTCAGAATTTGACATCACAACAATAATCAATACTCATGATATGAATTCAGTGATGGAGATAGGTGACAATATTCTTTTCATCTCAGAGGGGCAAAAGTGTTGGGAGGGAAATAGCTCTCAAATCTTTAATACCCGGAATAAAAAGCTCAATGCTTTTGTTTTTGCATCACCTTTCTCAAAAAAATTCAGGGAAATAAAGCAAATGGAGGATGACGAATGAGAAAAAATCTGATCATTTTAGCAGCAGTTTTGGTGGTGGCATGCTCTGGAAACAGAACACCAGGTGGAATTATGTCTGAAAAGGAGATCACTCCGATACTGGTTGAGATTCATTTGGCGGAAGGTATTTATGCCCAACGGTATATGCAGAAGATTACGAGCCAAAATTATCAGGAGGACCTGTATCTTTCTGTACTTAAGAAATTTAAGTGTAATGAGAAAGATTTTGAAGCATCTGTGCTGTATTATGGAAAGTACCCCGAAAAATACAAGCTAATTTACGATGAAGTGCTCAACAGGCTAAACGAAATGGATGCCAGATCCAGGGCAAAGGACTCCATTCAGCGTTTTAAAAAATAATGGCATATGATCAGGTTATCTGCTCATTACATCTTCATGGGAAACGGAACAATTCTTGAGAAAGGGATTATAGTCCTTACCGATCAGGGCGTCGTGGCAGATATTATTGACACCAAGGGTAATCTTGAAGAAAGTGCCGGAGTTGAGTTTTATAGTGGTGTTATTACTCCCGGTTTTGTAAATGCACACTGCCATCTGGAATTATCTCATTTACGCTCAACTTTTCCGGAAAAATCAGGACTCCCCGAATTTCTGAAAAATGTTGCCGCAAATCGAAATCAGGATCACTACGGGGTTCTGGCTGAAGCCCGGAATGCCGACCACGAACTGTGGAGAAACGGGGTAGTGGCTGTGGGAGATATCTCCAATACAAATGCAACATTTCCTATAAAATCCAAATCAAAAATCACCTATCACACCTTTGTGGAGGCTTTGGGATTTTCCCCCCAACGGGCTGAAAATGCTTTTGGACTGGCCAGTCAATACTTTGATGAGGCACAAAAAATTGGATTATCAGCTTCCATCGTACCCCATTCTCCCTATTCCATTTCCAAAGAGTTGTTCGGGAAAATCTCATCTTTTGCGATCAGTAAAAGCTCGGTTTTGTCGATGCATAGCCAGGAATGTTCGGCCGAGGATGACTTATTCCGTTCCGGGGAAGGGGATATCTTTCGCCACCTGACAGAAAATCTCAATTTAGACCTTTCTTCGTTCAACCCTACGGGAAACGGGGCTCTGGAAAGTGTTATCGGGTGGTTGCCAAAGGAAAATAAACTTCTTCTTATACACAATATCCGGACCGGTCAATTGGATATCGACCTGATTAGCCGGACAAGGGCACTCAAGCAGACCTGGTTCGTCCTTTGCCCGGGTTCTAATCTTTTTATCGAAAACCTGCTCCCTGACATTGAGCTTTTCCGTAAAAATAAGCTGCAGATTTGTCTCGGAACTGACAGCCTCTCCTCAAACCACAAACTCTCCATCCTGGAAGAGATGAAAACGATCCAGTCCCATTTCCCGTCAATTCATTTGGGAGAAATAGTGACATGGGCCACTATTAACGGAGCCAGGGCCCTCGAAATGGACAGTTGGGCAGGAACTATTGAAATTGGAAAAAGCCCGGGGATTAACCTGATTACCGGCATGGATCTCCATAACCTTCGTTTGAAACCTCAATCCCGGATAAAAAAACTGATTTAGATGAACTTTAACCAGGTTCAAATCAATTAAATTCGAAAATACCGTATGCCGACATTTCTTTTTGATCAAACAATATTTGGGCCAGTCATCAGTCGAAGATTGGGTATTTCACTTGGAATCAATTTATTGCCTAATGATTCCAAATTATGTTCTTTCGATTGTATCTATTGTGAGTGCGGATGGAATCCCGAAAAGGGAACTGTCAAAGCAATTTTCCCCTCTCAGGCAGCCGTAATGAACATGCTCCGGGACAAATTAGTCGAGATGAAAACAGCAGGAACTCTGCCTGATGTGATCACTTTTGCCGGCAATGGCGAACCAACGATTCATCCTCACTTTCCAGCAATTATGGACGACACCCTTCAATTGAGAAATGAATTGTGTCCTTCTGCACGGATTGCTGTCCTTTCCAACTCCACGATGCTCCATAAAGCCAGCGTGGTTGAGGCTCTAAAAAAAGTCGATGACAATATTCTTAAACTTGATTCGGGTATTCCTGCAACGATCCGGTTGCTCGATCAGCCGGTAGGAAGATTTGATTTGCCAGGTGTAGTCCGTAATCTGAAGAAATTCGATGGAGAGCTCATTATACAAACCATGTTTATCAGGGGAACATTTCGGGGAACTGCCATTGACAATACCACTGAGCCAGAACTGTTAGCCTGGATCGCTCTTCTTCAGGAAATCCGTCCCAAATCGGTGATGATTTATACCATTGCACGTGATACTCCTGCAAATGATCTTTTCAAGGTTTCAATTGATGAATTGGAGAGAATTGCACTCCGGGTTAAAGAGGACACCGGGCTTGAAGTCCAGGTGAGCGGGTAGCGGAAAAAGGGTGAGAAGGAGAGACTTTGAGAATGGGTGATAGTATCTCCTGAGATTATATTAATCAAAATTTAAAATTTGCTTATAAAATCAGGAATCATATTATGACTATTTCCGAAATACTTCGCGACTCGAATATGCTATTTCCTTTGGACACGAGAAAAAGCGCGCCGACATTGTGATTTTCGACAAGCAGCAAACCACCACGCCTTACATTATGGTGGAGCTGAAAAAGCCCAAACTCAAAAACGGAAAAGAACAACTCAAATCGTATTGCAACGCTACCGGTACATACCATTTCCCATATTTTGGAGCAAATCCTGAAACGCAAAGGACTGAACAATAGTCACTTGTTTACACCCGAAGACAAGCCGGTTGAATGTGCTGACAATGTGCAGGAAAAAGTTTCCAACTGAAAAATCAATCGGAACAACTTTTAGAAACTGCCAAACGCGCGGTAGAACTAGCAATTGAGCAGGACGAGGAGGCGACAATGCAATATGTTAAAATTAAAAAGCTGAAATAATTACTACCTTTGTAATCATTCTAAATACTCAGGTCAATGTACTTTAAATTAAGCCTTTCACAGGAAAATGATTTACTTGGTCAGCCCGAAACAGGTATGGGTTATCAGGTTGTTGAAGGGAACAAAGCTGGAAGTTATACCCGTGAAAAGTTTATGGTACTGAATTCTGAAGTTGTTATAGAGATGAATGGTTCGGAGGGTGGTCATATTCGCAAAGTCGTTAATGAAGGTATCTTCTCTATCAAGGTAAATGCAAGTCTGATTACTTTAAATTCAATTAAAGTACTCAATGAAAATCAGTTTCGGAATCAGGTCAAGGAATCAAAAAACGACGACGAGAAAGGGGCTTTAGACAATCGGGTTGAATTTGCTGATGGAAATGAGATGTTTGTAAGGCTTTCTGCTTTTGATGACGATAAGAGAATTGATAAAGTCAATAAGCGCCTCAGACCTGGCAGTTTTACAACTACGGAGGACGATTACCTCGTGTGCAAGTATTTGAAATCTGATCCTGTTGATCGTTACGCCCTACCTAACAACGACGAAATTAAATTTGCTTTTTATATTAAGCCAGTCATTTCAGACACACTTCAAAGGGGCAAAGTTCAACCTGCAAATGGAAAACACGGAGGAGGCATGGAGGTTTATTTTGCCAAGGGAACCTCAATAGGAACATTTTTCAAACAAACACCGTATTAAAAATCATGGAAACCCGAACAATAAAATTACCCGATATATATGTCAATTTGCTTGTCAATTTGCCGGAAAGTGGTATGGGCTACCAAATTGTAAATGTGATTTTACATAGTGGACAGGTTTTGCACCATCATAAAGTCCTTAATTCTGAATTATTAATGCTTGAGGAAAACGAACATATTCGGGCCATAGATATTGCAAATATAGAAATGGAAACAAATTAAGAGTTTTTACTTACATATCTTTTAGTAATAAAACGACAAACATAATGAGATTTAGATGTGTGTTTTTGATAATTATGCTGTTCGCCTCAGTGGTCTTCGGACAACAGAAGGGGAGCAAGACTGGCTCCCTGGTTGAATTTGTCAATCCGTTGGTAGGGACCGATTCCGATCATGCCTTATCCAACGGCAATACCTACCCGGCTATTGCCCTGCCATGGGGAATGAATTTCTGGACTCCGCAAACCAATAAAATGGGGAATGGCTGGGGTTATATGTACCATGATGTAAAAATCAGGGGTTTTAAACAAACCCATCAACCGAGTCCGTGGATCAATGACTACGCCGCATTTTCACTATTTCCCGAAACGGGCAAACTCATTTTTGACGAGAATCGGCGGGCTTCGTGGTTTTCGCACAAGGCGGAAATTTCAAAACCTCATTATTACCGGGCATATCTTGCAGATTATGATGTTATTACCGAGATAACTCCAACCGAACGCGCAGCACAGTTCCGGTTTACTTTTCCTGAATCTTCCTCTTCACATATTTTGATCGATGCATTTAACAAGGGATCGATGGTGAAACTATCGCCAAAGGATAGGAAGATCACAGGCTATTGCAGAAATAACAGTGGAGGAGTTCCTGCCAATTTTCACAACTATTTCGTCATCCGGTTTGATAAGGATTTCGCAGAAATAGCCACCTGGAAAGATAGCGTGCTGACTAAAGAGAGTGATATGGCTGAAGGAGACCATGTAATGGCTGTAATCAGCTTTAAGACCAAAAAGGGGGAACAGGTTCATGCACGGGTGGCCTCCTCGTTTATCAGCCTTGAACAGGCAGAACTTAATCTGAAGCGGGAGATCGGAGAACAGACTTTTGATCAAATCAGGAGTTATGCCGAACAGGTCTGGAACGCCGAATTTGCCCGGTTAAAAGTTGAAGGTGGAACTATTGATCAAAACCGCACTTTTTATACTGCACTTTATCATACCATGCTCTTTCCCCGGAAATTCTACGAGATTGATGCAGCGAATAAAGTGGTTCATTACAGTCCGTATAATGGTAAAGTTCTTCCGGGATATCTGTTTACCGATAACGGCTTCTGGGACACTTTCCGCGCGGTATTCCCCTATTTTACGCTGATGCATCCAACCCTAAGTTCTCATATTATGGAAGGGCTTGCCAATACATTCAACGAAAGTGGCTGGCTTCCCGAATGGGCCAGTCCGGGTCATCGCGACTGCATGGTTGGCTCTAACTCGGCAGTCATTATTTCGGATGCCTACCTTAAGGGAATCCGTGGATTTGATATTTCAAAATTGTATGAGGCAATGCTGAAGAACTCTGAAAACGAGGGTCCTATGCATTCTGTAGGACGTTACGGGGTCAAATACTACAATAAATTGGGGTATATTCCGTATAATGTCGGAGTGAATGAAAATGCTGCGCGAACCCTCGAATATTCTTTCGCTGACTGGTGCATCTGGAAACTGGCTAAAGATCTGGGTCGTCCACAGGAGGAGATTGACCGGTTTGCCAAACGTGCCCTGAATTACCGAAATGTTTTCGATAAATCGGTCAATTTTATGCGCGGGAGAAACGAGGATGGCACCTTCCAGTCCCCTTTCCGCCCTGACAAATGGGGCGATGCCTTTACCGAAGGCTCCAGCTGGCACTGGACCTGGTGCGTGTTTCACGATCCGCAGGGGTTGGCCAACCTGTTTGGGGGGCGCCAAAAAATGGCTGACCGGCTGGATGAAATGTTCGTTGCGGCCCCAACCTTCGATTACTCGTATTACGGGTCTCAAATTCACGAAATCACCGAAATGCTGATTGCCAACATGGGGCAATATGCTCATGGTAATGAACCTGTCCAGCATGCGATTTATCTTTATGACTACCTCGGCCAACCCTGGAAGGGGCAATATTGGATCCGGCAGACGATGGACAAACTTTATAATCCAAATCCGGACGGACTTTGCGGCGATGAGGACAATGGCCAGACTTCGGCGTGGTATGTCTTCTCAGCAATGGGTTTCTACCCCGTAGCGCCTGGAACAGGAGAGTATGCCATTGGTTCGCCTCTCTTCAAAAAAATCACCCTGACCCTCGAAAACGGAAAGAAATTTGAAATTGATGCACCTCAAAATAGTGCTGAAAATATATACCTTAATAAAATCACCCTGGACGGAGCCGTGTATGATAAAAACTACATCACGCACACTACTTTTTTAAAAGGGGGGAAACTCCAGTTTGATATGACAAAAGTTCCGAATAAGATCAGAGGAACTTCACCTGAAAGCTTTCCCTATTCGTTCTCAAATCGGGTCGAATAGATTTAATGAAAGTTGCTGGTTGCTCTTAAAGAGACTGTTAATAAATTATATTTGAGCTTATTTTGTGCATAGAGCATTAGAAATTGTTTAAACTTTATATTTCGGGTTCATTCGAGCCCAAAGTTTTTTTTAAAATAATGCATTAGGCATAAAATTTGGGTAGAAGATTGGAATCGCGTTAAATATATCGTCCCGTCCGGGACGAAACCTTGTATTTTATTCTGTTTCCTGTCCATATATAATCCCTGACGGGATTGAGAATCTAATATTTAACAGTTTTTAAATATTTATATGATTCGCACAAGGTATTGAATTTGTATTTATTGTTTCCGTCGATGGATGGATTGCATTCTTTGCCCGAAAATACTTATAGCAACATAATTCCAGAGGCCATCCGTCCCGTTTTGGCACCATCTCGCCGTGCAGAGAAAAACCGCTTCGGATCCGAGAGGGTGCAGATTTGGGCAATCTCAATATGACCGGAGGGAACTCCTGCAGCCAGTAATTGATGCAGGTTGGCTTCCCAAAGATTGAGTAGCTTTTTATCCTTTATTACCGGGTATGTGTCCTGATAAAAATCAGGATCGAACTGGCCGTAAACGTCTTTTCCGACCTCGTAAACCTCCGGGCTTATGGACGGACCGATCCCTGCAATCAGATTAGCTGGGTTTGATCCGAACTCTTCAATCATTTTCTGAATCGCTTTGAAGACGATGTTTTGTGCGGATCCACGCCACCCGGCATGGATTACTGCAACAACTTTTCGCTTTGGATCATAGAGGAGAACAGGGACACAATCGGCTGTTTTTACCGCGATACAAAATCCCTTGAGATTGGTTATCAGGGCATCTGTTTCACTAAGATACTGTTTTTGATCATTTTCTCCAATTGAAAAAAAATCACCGGTTATTACTTTAACTGTTGAAGTATGGGTCTGCTTAGGAAAGATTAAACGGTCGGTACTTATATTGAGAGCTTTACACAGCGTGTTTCTGTTTGTGATTACATTTTCACGGGTATCGCCCGAGTTGAGTCCCAGGTTTAGCGAACTGTAATTAGCAGTGCTCCTGCCACCGGTCCGCTCAGTTGAGAAATGGAGCAATTCAGGAAAGCTGCTTAGCTTATTGAATTGCAAGATTGATAAACCTTTTAAAGAGACAGAAATCATCGTTCGTTTCTACTTTTTACGTTAAATTCGCTGCCAATTTACAAAAGTTCCTGATGGGACAATTAAAAGGGTACTATGGAAATCAAAATTCTTCAGCTTACCGAAGGTGCCAGGAGGGCAACTGGACTAACTGTTGTGGTCGATGTCTTCAGGGCATTCTCAACAGCTTGTTATGTTTTTGCCGCCGGAGCTGAAAAAATCATCCCGGTCGAACATGTGGAGGAGGCGTTTGAACTTAAAAAGGTATTCCCCGATGTGGTCATGTTGGGTGAACGTTTTGAACGGAAGGTGCCCGGTTTTGATTTTGGGAACTCCCCGACACATATTATGAATCAGGATCTTACTGGCAAAACCATCGTGATGACTACAAGCTCCGGCACAAAAGGAATTGCCAATGCCTCGTTGGCCGACGAAATTATAACCGGAAGTTTTGTCAATGCGGGTGCCATAATCCGTTATATCCTACAAAAAGATCCGGCATCTGTCAGCCTGGTTTGCATGGGTTATGAAGGTAGGTACCCTACTCAGGAAGATACTTTTCTGGCCGAATATGTACGCGATAAACTACAGGGGACAGAGCCCGATTTCGACAAAATGAAGGAGTTGCTCTCCATCGGTGATGGTGCCCGACTTCTCGATCCCGCGAATCACGAATGGTCACCAGCTTCTGATTTTGAACTTTGTTTGGATCCAAATCGTTATGATTTTGTTTTAAAGATTGAAAAGGGTGAAGGTTTTAACTGGTTAAAAAAGATCCAGATTTAATATAGGAGTGATGATAACCTTCAGGCGGTTGATAACCCAATGAAGCGTTTCTATAAATTATAATAAAGAGAATGAAGAAATACAATTTTGATGAGATCATTGAACGGCGTGGAACAGACTGCCTCAAATACGATATGCTTGAAGCCTTTTTTGGGAAAGCGGATGCTGTGCCACTTTGGGTTGCCGACACTGATTTCAGGGTGCCTGACTTTATTATGGAGGCGTTGCGGGAACGGCTGAATCACGAAATTCTGGCCTATTCCTATCGCCCGGATAGTTTTTATGAGTCGATTATCAATTGGGTGGATCGCCGGCATAACTGGAAGATTGAGAAAGAGATGATCACCACCAGTCCAGGTGTCGTTTCAGCGGTCACTTTGTTAATTATGGCCCTTTCAGAACCCGGTGACAAGGTAATTGTGCAACCTCCGGTCTACTTTCCGTTCTTCACCAGTATTAAAGGAATGGGCAGGAAAATGGTTGAAAATCCGTTGATTATTAAAGACGGCAGGTATACTTTTGATTTTGAGAATCTTAAAAAAGGAATTGATGCGAATACCAAACTACTGATCTTGTGTAGTCCTCATAATCCCGGGGGGATGGTCTGGACAAAGGAAGAGCTCGAGGAGTTATGCCGCATTTGTAACGACAATGGGATATTCATTATTTCGGATGAGATTCATGCCGACCTGGTTTTTTCAGGAAGTAAGCATATCCCGGTTCCGATGGTCTCTGAGGAAATTGCGATGAACAGTGCGGTACTGATGGCTGCCAGCAAAACCTTTAACGTGGCCGGGTTATCCTCTGCTTTTGCAATCATCCCGAATAAAAGAATCAGGGTGAAGTATGAGCAGGTTTTAAATACAGTGCATATCCATAGCGGGAATATCTTCGGAAATATCGCTACAGAGGCGGCACTTCGTGATGGTTACGATTGGCTTGACCAGCTAATGGTCTATCTTGAAGATAATTATAAATTTATGGAATCTTTCGTTTCTGAAAGAATGCCTAAAGTCAGAATCATGAAGCCGGAAGCCACCTTCCTGGTTTGGATGGACCTGGGTGCTTATAACCTAAGCGAAAAGGAGCTGGCCAAACGATTGATTGACGCAGGAGTTGCGTTAAATCACGGAAGTAAATTCGGAACCGGTGGGGATGGTTATTTCAGGTTGAATTTTGGTTGCCCCCGTTCAGTTCTGGAGGAAGGTTTGATTAATATGGAGAAGGCATTGCAGTAACAATTGCTTTTGATCGTAGTGATAGTTTGACTATTTCAGGACTTGAACAAGTCAGACTATCACTAATTTAAATGTTATTTTTTAAATTCCCAGCTAAATCCTTCTTTATTATCCTTAATCTCAAATCCCAGTTCGGTCAGCCGATTCCGGATTTTATCGGAGGTTGCCCAATCTTTATTCTTCTTGGCTTCATCGCGAAAGTTCAGCAATAAATTAACAACCTCGCCCAGAACCTCGTCACTTGCTGATCCCGCAGTGGCTGATTCTGATTTAAATCCAAGAATATCAAATGTAAAATCATGATAGAGCCTTCTCAGGTTTTCAAGGTCTTCTGCATTTACTGAGGCCTTCCCATCTTTGACGGAATTAATCATTTTGACCCCGTCGAATAGATGGGCAATCAGCACCGGAGTATTCAGGTCGTCATTGATCGCGGCATAGCATTTTTCGGTTAACCCGGGTACGTCTATGGTAGAATTGTCTGCTGGTTTGATCTCATCAAGTGTGGCAACAGCCTTGATTAAGCGCTCAAGACCTTT
>TBL_comb47_HYPODRAFT_10005033_pt1 | contig 14959 bp, 11 predicted proteins | sample TroBogypolimnion_40_FD_10682 | JGI IMG/M metagenome (IMG submission 10682)
CAGCCGGCGCAGAGCCTCGGGATCGGGGCGGCCGGCGGCGGAGAGATCCACGCGCTCGCAAGCCAGGCCGCGAGCCAGATCGGCCAGATCCGCAAGCGGCACCCAGCGCAGGACAGCGATCCAATCCTCCCGGCGCTCCCCACCCGCGCTCTCGCCCAGCTCTTGGTCGAGCCAGCCGGACCATTCCGTTTCGAACAGCTCTTCAAAACCCGGACCTTCGTCCACGCTGAAACCAGGGTCCACCCCGGCCTGCAGAGGATAGAGCCGCAGCAAGTGTGCCGCGAAGGAATGGATGGTCCCGATTTGGGCTTGATCCATGGCCTCCAAAGCCGCGCGGGCCCGCTCCAGGACATCCGCGTCCTTGGCGCCGAACTCCCGGCGCAATTCCCCCAGCAGGGTATCGGCCCGGACGCGCGAGCGTTCGCCCAGCGGGCCGCGGCTCAGGCATGCCACGAGTTCCAGGAGGCCCTCCGCCAGCCGCAGGCGGATCTCGCCGGCGGCCTTCTCGGTGAAGGTCAAGGCCACGACGGCGGTGATGGGCAGGCTGCCGGGCCGGCCCAGCAGATTAAAGATGATGCGGTCGGTCAGCAGCGCGGTCTTGCCCGTGCCGGCGCCGGCGGCGACGACCACGTTGCGATCGAGACGCCAGCGCGCGGCGTCGCGCGCGGCGCGGTCCGGGACGGCGCTAATCCCGGCCTCCGTCCTTCGGCTTGGCCCGATCCTCGGCCAGGGCCGCGGCGACATCCCAGAGCCTGAGGGTCTGGTCGTCTCCGGCCGAGAGCGCGTGGCGTCCGTCCGGCGAGAAAGCCACGGCGCGCACGCGCCCCGTATGGCCGGTCCAAACCTTGATCTCGCGGCCCGAGGCCACGTCCCAGAGCCGCACCGTGAAGTCGTAGCTCCCGGAAAGGGCCAAGGTCCCGTCCGGAGAAAAATCCACCCAGGCGGCCGCCTTGCGATGCCCTTTCCAAACCGCCTTCAGCGCGCCGCTCCGCGCGTCATATAATCGAAGGTTGCCGTCCATGCCGGCGGTCAGGGCCAGCGCGGCGTCGCTGGAAATGTCGACGTCGAGCAGGATGCCCGTCGGGCCCTCCAGGGCGGTGACGAGCTTGCCCGTGGCCATGCTGCGGACCTCGCAGTCCGCCCCCCCTACCAGGGCCAGTGTCCCGTCACGCGAAAAAGCGACGGATTGCACGTAACCGAATCGGCCGTGCCAGGAGGATATCTCCTGATCCGTGGCCGCATCCCAAACCCGCAGGCTGCGGTCGCTGCCTCCGACGGCGAGCTTCCTGCCGTCTGGAGAGAATTGCGCGGTATAGATAAAGACGCCCCGGCCAGGCCAGGACAAGACCGGCTCGCCCGTCGCGATGGACCAGGAGCGGATGGCGAGTTGGTCGCTCGCCGAGAGCGCGGTCTTGCCGTCCGTGGAAAAAGCCACCGCCGCGATGGGCGTCTCGTGGCCGGAATAGACGGCGAGCGCGGCGCCCGTGGCCGCGTCCCAAAGCCTGACGGTCCGGTCCCGGCTTCCGGACAGCACGCGGGTGCCGTCGTGTGAGAACGCCACGCAGGTCACGTCGTCTTCATGACCGTGCCAGACCGAAGGGAAATCGGCCGCGGCCCAGGACGCGGCAGGCAGCCAGGCCGCCAGGAGAGGAACACTGATGCCCAACGAAAGAAGGCGCCTCGTATTCAATTCCGCCATTCAGATTCGACTATACGCGACTGCGGACCGCCTCGCCCCTCCCAGTCCGCACCAGCAAGCCGAAGACGCTTACCATGCCGCCGCCCGCAGGCTTAAAGCAGTCCCTTGGCCCGCATGTCGAGTTCGCATTTCTCGATGAGATCGCGCCTGCGCTCGGCGCGCGGCCGCGCCGGCGCTCCGGTAGCGACCTTCCAGGGCCTTAACGAAGCCATCACCAAAGCGAGCGCGCCCACGGCGGTGCCTTCGCCGATGGTCACGCCCGGCAGGAGCACGGAGCCCGCGCCCACGATGACATGCTTGCACAGACGCACCGCGCCCTTCTTGGGATGGCGGTATTCATCCGGCACGGTCGGGTTGGTCAAACCCAACCCGAGGTAATCCTCCGAAACAGTATAAATGGAGACGCGGGAGGATAATCCGGAAAAATCTTCCATGATTATCTCCTCGGTGCCGAAGAGGCCCGAATAAGCGCCGATATGGATGTAGCTGCCTAAGGATATCCTCCCACTGAGAATGCAGAAATCATCTATGCGGACATGGTCGCCGATGCTGATGGTGGCCGGCGAGTAAACGGAGGCCTTCCGGCTGAGCTTGACGTCCTTTCCGAAACTTTTCAAGCCTAGCGCGGCCAATTCTCGCTCGTCATAAAATGAAGTCATTGTGGTCCGATTGTAATTATTTTTCATTCGATTGTCTATCGAACGGACGGACTTCTAAGGGATGGGAGCGCTGCTTTGGAACACGACCGCCAAGCCTGCGGGATCATCATTGGCCAAAACATAGGGCCGCAGTTCGGGGGCCATGCCCGGCCCGTCCGCCCGAAGGGATATTCCACGCTGCGCCCCGGGCAGCGCCCGGCCGTTCTTGACCAACGCCTGGAAGACCAGCTGCGGCGACCCCACTTCCTCGGGGTCCAGCGCCACGGCCTTGGCGAAAGAACGCTTCTCGATGCGGCAGTCCACGACCACGGAGATGCCTTGACCGTACAGGGCGTTGACGTTGGCGGCGAGCCGCCGCCGCCCGCCGGCATTGCAGGAGTAGTTCCAATGGCCGCCGCCGCGCTTGTCGATGCGCAGCTTGAGGCGGGAATCCCGGCCCAGGGTCAGGTTGGCTATGTCCAAATCAAAATGAAAATCCACTTGATAGCTGCGCCAGCCGAAACGGTCGTAGAACTCGATTCCATATCCCAAAGGCTGGAATTCTCCCGCATCGTGCAAGGAGTATTTCTCCGCCCGGGCCACGGCGGGAGCCAAGAACAATATCGCCAAAGCCAGGATTTTCATGCGAGCGCGGAGCCTTGGGCCGATTTTACCTCATTTGCTATGCTTGCTGCATGCCACGACGCATCCCCCCTGCCGGCATAAACCTGTTCCAGTCCATCTATATCCTCCTCGAAGAGTACCAGCGCCGCACCGGCCGACCCGCCCTCAACCTCTCCTTGGGCAATCCGGACGGCGTGCCGCCCGAGGCCATCCGGCGGCTCGAGGCGGCCTTCGCCCAGGACCCCGGCTACGACTACCACACTTACGCCGAGGACAAGGATCTCCTGGGCTTCTGCGCGGGCATGGTCGAACTCCACGGCCGCATACGCCTGGCGGAACACGCCCACCTGCGCGCCACCCCCATAGCCGGCATCAAGAGCGCGACCGCGGTCATCCCGCTGGCCTGCGGGCTGCACCTGCCGGACCGCCGGCGGCGTGACGGATTCGTCGTGGCCTCCAACCTGCCGGCCTACGACGTGGTCGGCACCTGGGCCGAGCACTACCTGGGCGCCCGGCGCGTGGTCTGGCCGCTTTACTCCTCTGAGGACATGCGCCTCCGCGTGGCGCACCTGGAGAGAGCGCTAGGCAACGCCCATCTCCAACGGCCGGACCTGGTGTTCGTCATCCGTCCCGGCAATCCCGCCTCCGTTGCGGTCACGGCCGCCGAATGGCAGGCATTGATCGATTTCTGCCTTGCGCACGGCTCCCGCTTGGTCAACGACGCCGCCTATGCGGGCTTGACCGATGAAAATAGCGTCCCTTTGGCCCAGGTCGCCAAAGACTATCCGGACCTGGAATGGCTGGAGCTCTACTCCGTGAGCAAGTCGTTCAGCGATCCTGGCGCGCGCCTGGGGGCCATGGTGGGCTCGCGGGACTTCGTCGAGGATTACATCACCATCAAGGGCAACACGGACTCGGGCCCGGTCCCGGCGCTCATGGCTGCCTACGGCCGGTTTTTCGCGGATCTACCAGCCGCGCGACGCGCCCTGGAAGACCTGCGCGACCTTTACCGCCGCCGTCTTGAATACGTGATTCCGGCCTTCCGGCAGGCCGGTCTGCGCCAGGCCTGCCCGACAGACGCGGGCTTCTTCACCCTGTGGAAGGCTCCCCGCCGGATCTTGGGCGTGGATCTGGCGGAAGAAACCCGGCAGCGCGGCCTGGGCGCTCCTGAAGCCTGCAACCGGCTGGTCATCCGCGAGACCGGCATCGTGGGCGTACACTTCGCGGGCCGCGATCCTGAAGGCCGGCCCGAGCCTCTGCTGCGCTATGCCGTGTGCGCCGACGTTCTGGACCGCGGCTTCCAGGCCCGGTTCGAAGAACAACTCGCCCTCCTCAAACCGGAATACTAGCCAGCCCGGACGGGGTAGCGGTATTAAGATATAATGCCGAACCGCCATGTGGAAAAGAATCAACGGCGAATTCTACCGCGATAAGCGCCTGGCCTGGGGCGTAAGCCTCGTACTGCTGGCCATCATCTCCGGTTGCGAATACGCCACCGGAGTCGATTCCGGCTTCGGCGTCTTCTATCTCCTGCCGGTCGTCTTGGTCGCGTGGTATGTCGGCAAGAGGCCCGGAATGCTCATGTCCGGCTTGGCAGCCGCGAGCTGGACACTGGCGGCTGCAAGGCTGAGCCCGGGCAAGTTCCCCATCGCCATCTGGGACGCGGTAGCGGGCTTGTGCATCTACACCGCTTTCGTGCTGGCCTTGACCAAGCTTAAAGCCTCCTTGGTCAAGGAACGAGAACTGCTCCGCGTAAAGGGCGACCTGCTCTCGGTCGTCAGCCACGAGTTCAACAACGCCCTGACCAGCATGGGCATGGCCCTGCTCATCCTGCGCGAGAACGACGAGAACCCGGACCAGCGGCGCAAGGTCTATCCGATCCTGGAGCGCGTCTACAGCATTCTTAAGGTCGCGACGCGCAACTTCCTCAACCAAGGGCGGATGGAGTCGGGACGATTCCATCTGGACGTCAAGCGGATCGAACTGCGCCATATCCTGCAAGACATCCTCCTCCTCATGCGGCCGTTGAGCGAGCAGAAGGAACTGGATCTGCTCCTGGAATTGCCGAAGCATCCCATCCCGATAGTCGCGGACCCGGACGCCCTGTCGTTGGTCATGAGCAACCTCATCGGCAACGCCATCAAATACACTCACAAGAAAGGCCGGGTGACCATCCGCCTGGCCCCCGTGGACTTCGCCGAAGAAGTCGAAGTCTCTGTCGAGGACACCGGCATAGGCATCTCCCCCCAGGATCAGGAAGCCATATTCCAAGGCAACTTCCGGACCCAAGAGGGCAAAAAAGCCGCCAAAGGCTTCGGCTTCGGCCTCAAGATAGCGCGCGAGATAGTGGAATCCCACGGCAGCACTCTCAAGGTGCACAGCGTCGCGGGCCAAGGCGCCCGCTTCTATTTTCGGTTGCCGGCCTGCCAGCCGGACTGCCCGTATGTCGAATCCGGCATATGCCATCGCTGCCGGCGCCGCAATCCCCAGGCCCTGGACACAAATTTATAGAATTTAGTTCAATAGATTCTAGTTCCCGTTGCATGGGGGAAAGCCGAATGAAAAAGAAAAGCATCCTGTCCGTGAAGATCCCCGGTCTGAGCCGGACCGTGGTAGAGAAGTCAACGGAATCGCCGAAGATCAGAATAGACTATCCGCAGGAAGGCGAACGAGTCCGCCGCGGACACTATGCCATCAGGATTTCAGCCGGCGGGGGGCAATGCCAGGCCGCCCTAGACGAAGGCAGCTGGCAGGATTGCCGCGACGATGCCGGTTACTCATGGCTGGATTGGTTCCCGGAGAAGCCGGGCGCGCATCGCATCACGGTCAGGACCCGCCTCAGCGGCAGGTGGATAAAGGCCCAGCGCGTCTGCGACGTAGAGTAGCCAGCCGGATAAATCCCGGTGGCCCACGCCTGTCTTGAAATCGGCGCAGGCCATTTCGCCCGCCGGGCTTAGGAGTGCATGAACAAAACCGAGTGGTCCGCCCTCGCCTTGGTCCTGGCCCTGGGCGCGGCGACAGGGCTTTGTGGTCTAGGCTGGGGGCTCCCGGGCGGCCGCCGGCAGGCATTCGCGCCCCTGGACAGCCAGGGAGCGCGGCATCTGCAAGAGCGATGGGAACGGCTCTACCAGGGCATCAGCGCTTCCCATCAAAGGATGGAAAAGGCGGAGCCTGTCACCTATCTCCAGGGATTCCAAGAGGTGGCCCCGGGCTGGAGCTTCCCGCCCGAACCCCTGGTCAATTCCTGCCGTTCCTTCCTGCTCCAGCCCGAAAACCCGGACGAAAAGAAGGCATTCATCATCCTGTCTCGGATGCGGCCGTGGAAGCTGGAGTTCGAGCCGCTTTACATCCAGTACGGCGGCGCCTTCATCTATCCGTTGGGCGCTTTTCTCAAGGCTCTCTCCCTGCTCGGGATGCTGGCCCTGCGGCCCGAGATGAGCCATTACCTCGAGCAGCCGCAGGATATGGGCGCGCTCTACCTGGCGGCCAGGACATTCGTCATGCTCTTCCATGTGGGCAGCCTGACGCTGCTGTTCTTCATGGGACGACGGCTCTCCAGCTGGAAGACGGGATTGGCCGCCGCCTTTCTTTTCGCCTTGAGCCCGACCGTCGCGGCCAACAGCCACCTTATCAAACCGCATCCTTACGCCGCTTTTTGGGCTTTGGCCGCGGCGTATTCCATGATCACCGCCCGGCAGGATGGTTCGCGTCGCGGCTATCTTTCTTGCGGCGCTTGCGCCGGCATGGCCGTCGCCGCGAACTTCACGCTCGCTCCGTTGTTGCTCTTGCCGATATTTCCGGCCGTCGCGCGCGGGGCTCGGGCCGAATGGCGGCGGGCCCTGTCCGGGGGNGCCCTGGCGGCGGGTCTGTTCCTGGCGCTCAACCCCTATGTCCTCCTCTCCCCGCGGGACTTTGCGTGGGAAACCACCATCTACGCGCCCGCGCGGATCGGTCTGGCCCTCTCGCAGGCGCCGCGCTTGCTGGCCGGCGGAGTGCAAGGGATGGGACTGGGACTGACGTTCCTGGTCTTGGGCGGAGTGCTGCTCGCTTGGCGCCGAGCGGGAGCGCGCCGACTCCTGGCTCTGACTTTCTGGCTGGCCGGACTGGCGTTGTGGCTGCGATTCTCGACAACGGCTTCGGACCTGGCGGGATTGCGCATTTACCTCCCGCTCATGGGCATCGGAGTCCTTTTGGGCGCGGATCTCCTGGTAAGGTGGCGCTGCTCCCCATCCGTCAAGGCCGCGCTCCTGGCGCTAGTGCTGACGGAAACCGGCTGGAGAGGCTATGTGGTCCTGGCAAACGCTCATCTGGCGGCCGGGCCGCGTTCCACGCCAGCCCGGGCTGCGGACTGGATCGCCGCGTATGTCCCCGCCAGGGCGACCGTGGGCCTGGTGCGCTACCCGGAACCCGCCCACACGCCGCCCTTGGCCTTCGACCGTTATCATCTCGTCTTCTTCGACCGCCCGGAGAACCTGCCCGAGGGTCGGGAACCTGACTTTCTCGTCGTTGACCGGGAGGGCCGACCTATCGTCGAGGGTTGGGCGCAAAGCCGCTATGATCCCCCCCAAGAGTTCCTCCCCTGGCAGGCCCCCTGGGCGGGGCCGGCCGAGACCTCTTTCATCAACCGCGCGATGTTCATCTACCGGCGCCGGGGGAGTTAACGGAAGGGCCCTCCAATTACTATAATCATCCGATGAACACAGAAACCCCTATCCAAGAGCGCAGCCCCAAGGCCAAACGCCTCAACCTCCGTCGGCGCCGCGGCGTCTTCCTTAAAGCCCGGCCCGAGCCGGTGGCGGACAAGGCCTTCTTCGAGGACCTCGACCTCTGCTACCGCACCCTGTGCGCCATCCTCTTCAACTACGTCCCCACCTCCGGGCATCCCGGCGGCAGCATCTCCTCCGGCCGCATCGTGTCCGGCCTCATCTACGAAGGACTGGATTATGATTTCTCCCAGCCCGACCGGATGGACGCCGATCTGCTCTGCTACGCGGCCGGGCACAAAGCCATGGGCCTTTATGCCATGTACTCCCTGCGCAATGAACTGGTGCGTATCGGCAACCCCGCGTTGCTGGCTCCTGAACGCAGGCAGCTGCGCCTGGAAGACCTTCTGGGATTCCGGCGCAACCCGACCCAAAACACTCCTTTGTTCAAGCAGTTCCACGCCAAGCCCCTGGACGGGCATCCCACCCCGGCCGTGCCCTTTGTCCCCATCGCCACCGGAGCCAGCGGCGTGGGCGTGACCGCCGGCGTGGGATTGGCCCTGGCCGCCCTCGACGTCTACACCCCGGCCGCCCCCCGCGTCCATCTGATCGAAGGCGAGGGCGGCATGACTCCGGGCCGGGTGCACGAAGCGTTGGGCATGGCGGGCACCGTCGGCCTCTCCAACCTCCGCCTGCACGTGGACTGGAACCAGGCCTCCATCGACTCCGAGGCGGTCTGCGCGACGGAGGGTGGCCCCGGCGACTACGTGCAATGGGATCCCCTGGAGCTCCTGGCCTTGCACGACTGGAACGTCATCGACGCGGGCGACGGACTGGATTTCAAGCGCGTGCTCTCGGCGCAAAGGCTGGCGGCGGGCCTCGACAACGGCCAGCCCACGGCCGTGGTGTACCGGACCACGAAAGGCTGGCAGTACGGCATCGAAGGCCGCAAGTCGCACGGCGCCGGGCATGCCTTCTGCTCCGAAGGCTATCACCAAGCCGTGGCTCCTTTCGAAAAGAGATTCAAGGCGCGGCTGCCGCATTTCGAAGGCGAGAAGACGCCGGAGCGGCTGGAGCAGGCCTACTTCGATACGCTGATGTGCCTGCGCCAGGTCCTGGAGAAGCGCCGTGATATCCCGGCCAAGGCCGCGGAAAAGATAGCCGCCGCCGCCGCGCGCCTCAAGACCAAGGCCCGCGCCCCGCGGGCCGAAGCGCCCAAGACCGACGCGATTTATACTGACGCGGTCTCCATCGAGCGCGCCCCCGCCGAACTGGGCGTCGCCGTGGGCAAGCCCGTGACCTTGCGCGCGGCCCTGGGCAATTCCATGGGCTGGCTCAACAACCTCACCAGCGGCGCGTTCCTGGCCTGCGCCGCGGACCTCATGGAATCCACCAGCATGTCCGCGGTCAGCGGACGTTTCCCCAAGGGATTCTTCAACGCCCGGGGCAACCCGAGCTCACGCCTGGTGCCTGTCGGCGGTATCTGCGAGGACGCCATGGGCGGGGTCATGGCCGGCGTCTCCAGCTTCGGCCGCCATGTCGGAGTGACGAGTTCCTACTCCGCCTTCATCGCGGCCCTAGAGCACATCGCCTCCCGCCTCCACGGCATCGGCCAGCAGGCCCGGCACGAAGCCACGGGCGATCCCTTCCGCACCTGGATCATGGTCAACGCGCACGCCGGCCCCATGACCGGGGAAGACGGCCCCACGCACGCGGATCCGCAGGCCTTGCAGATATTGACCGACAACTTCCCCAGGGGGACGCTCATCACGCTCACCCCATGGGAGCCTCAGGAAGTCTGGCCTCTGCTGGTCGCGGGCTTGAAAGCCCGGCCCGCCGTGCTGGCGCCGTTCGTGGCCCGGCCCGCCGAGATCGTCCCCGACCGCGCGGCCCTGCGCCTGCCGCCCGCGCATGCCGCGGCCAAAGGCCTCTACGCCTGGCGCCGCAGCGACAAGACCGAAGCGACCGTGGTCCTGCAAGGCTGCGCCGTGGCGCTCCTGTTCGCCCGCCACGTGCTTCCGGAACTCGACCGGCAGGGCGTCGCGGTCAACGTGTTCTACGTCTCCAGCGCGGAGCTTTTCGACCTTCTGCCCCTCAGCGAGCAGGAGACGATCTACCCCGCCCGCCTGGCCCGCGGAGCCATGGCCATCACGGACTACACCTGGCCGACCATGGCGCGCTGGGTGCATTCGCAGGAAGGCCTGCGCAGCACCCTGCATTCGTTCCGCAAAAACCGGTTCCTGGGCAGCGGGAGTTGGGATAAGGTGCTCGAAGAGGCGGGCCTTGACGGGCCCGCCCAGCTGAAGGCGGTCCTGGAATGGTGCCGCATCGCCGGGAAAACGGCTTAACACACACATAGGAGGTCTCATGATGAAACGACTGCTGACCATATCCTTGCTGTCCTTGCCCGCGGCCGCGCTGGCCCAAGGCATGCCGATGCACGAGCCCATAGTGGGCGGCTGTTGCCGCCATGGAGCCGGCGGCCTCATGGCCGGCGCGATCTACGCCGTGGTCGCGGTGCTGGGCTATTGGGTGCTGACCCAGGCGGTCAAGGAGACCAGCGCCTGCATCAAGCGCATCGGCGACGTGCTGGGCAGCATACTCGTGCTCATCGGACTCCTGGGACTGCTCTGCGCCACGTTCGGCCACGTCCGGCACTCCCTGTGCCGGCGCTGCTCCACGGCTGCCGCATCCAGCATGATGGCGCCGCCCCCGCCCCCGCCGCCCGCCGAGAAGAAGTAGCCGCACCGCAGCGGATGGAACCGCTGGACCAGATAGAGTCGCTCCTGGGCCGCGCCGCGGCCCAGGGGCGTTGGGCCCTGTCCGAGGCTGAGGTCTACGACTTATTGGACTTCTTAGGCTTGGCCACGCCAGGGCGCTTCTTCGCGGGGCCCGATCTCGCCCGCCGACTCGCCGGACTTCCCGGCGACCGGGTCGTGCTCAAGGTCTGCTCGCATAAGACCCTGCACAAGACCGAAGCCGGCGGGGTCAAGGTCTGCGCCAAGGACAAGGCCGCGGCGAGCCTGGATGAGCTGCGGGGCCGGTTCCCGGACGCCGATGGCATCCTTGTCTGCGAATTCGTCCCCCACGCGGCATTCTCCTTGGGCCAGGAGATCATGCTGGGCGCTCGGGCGGACAAAGCATTCGGCCCCATCCTGACGCTGGGCGTCGGCGGCACCGACGCCGAAGGCCTCACCTCGGCCCTCAAGCCTGGCTTCTCCCCTTCCATCGCCGCGGTACAGCTCCTCCCGGACGACGGGGGCTGGCAGCGCTTCCTCGACCGAGCCTGGATCTGGCGCTACGTCAGCGGCCGCGTGCGCGGCGGCAAGCGCCTGGCCGAAGACGCGAGCATGCGGGTCTGGTTGGACGGATTCCTCAGGCTCCTGGGGCATTTTTGCGACGGCGGCGCCTCGCCCTGGGCCATCGAGGAGGTCGAAATCAATCCCCTGGCCGTCTCCGAAGGCCGCATCGTGGCGTTGGACGGAGTCCTGCGCTTCCGGCAGGCGGTCGCCTCAGGGCGCGACTGCCCGTCCGCCAAGGCCGTCTGGTCCTTGCTCAAGCCCGCCACCGTGGCGGTGGCCGGCGTCAGCGAAAAAAAAATGAACTTGGGCCGCATCATCCTCAACAACGTGCTGGAGGCCGGCTTCGACCGCGGCCGGCTCTTCGTGCTCAAGGACTCTCCCGGGGAAATCGACGGAGCCCGCTGCTATGCGGACCCCGCGCAATTCCCGGAGCCCGTGGACATGCTCGTGGTGGCCGTGCCCTCGCCCGAGGTGCCGAAACTGCTCCTGCACGCGGCCGCGTCCGGCAAGGTCCGCGGCGTGGTGCTCATCTCCGGAGGGATGGGCGAGAAGTCCGGCAGCGAAGGGCTCAAGGACGAGATTCTCTCCATCATCGCCGCGGGCCGCAGGGCCAACCCCGATTTCGCGGTTTCGGGCGGCAATTCCCTGGGCATCGTATCGCTGCCGGCCAAGGTGAACACCTTCTTCATCCCCAAGATCAGACTCAACATCGGAACCACGGAAAACCCCGCTCACGCGCGCGCCGCCTTCATCAGCCAGAGCGGGGCCTTCGTCCTCTCCACTCTGAGCAAGCTGGCATGGCTCAAGCCGGCCTACTGCGTCACCGTGGGCAACCAGATGGACGTGACCGTCTGCGACTACGTGGAGCGGTTGGCGCAGGACGAGACGGTCAAGGTCATCCTGGTGTACCTGGAGGGGCTCCAGCAAGGCGACGGCTTGAAGCTGGCCCGCGCCGTGAGGCGGGCGCGCGCCCTGGACAAGACCGTCATCATTTATAAGGCAGGCCGCACCCCGGCCGGGACCGAAGCGGTGATGGGACACACGGCGTCCATCGCCGGAGACTTCGTGGCGGCGCGGGCGATACTGGCGGACGCCGGCGCCTGGGTCGCAGAGAAATTCGACGAATTCGAGGATTGGGCGCAGGTGGCCTGCTTCTGCCACGGCCGAGCCCCCGGACCAGGGCGCCTGTTCGTATTGGGCAACGCGGGGTTCGAGACGGCCGGCATGGCCGACAACATCCTGCCGGGCGGGCCGGTGCAGATTGCGGCGCCGGACCCGGCTTTGGCCCGGCGCCTGGGCGACATCCTGGCGCGGCACCGGCTGGATTCGATCGTGGACGCCCACAATCCGCTGGACTTGACTCCCATGGCGGGAGACGCGCCCCTCATAGAGGTGGCGGAATCGGCGCTGGCCTCGCCCGCAGTGGACGCCTTGCTGGCCGCCATCATCCCGATGACGCCGCTGATGAAGACCCTGCCGGAAGAAGGGCTGGGCGGCTCCTTCGCCGCGAGGCTGGGCGAGCTGGCCAAAGCCTCCGGCAAGCCGGTGGTGTTCTGCGTAGCCTGCGGCTCGCTCTACGGCCCTTACGTGGAAGAGGCGCGGCGGCGCGGCCTGCCGGTGTTCCGGTCCGCGGACCGCGCGGTGCGGGCGCTGGCGGCCTTCGTGCGCGGGGCAAGCGGCCCCGGATTCTGAACGTAGACCTCCATCACGCAGGCCTTGCAGTCGAACTCCAGGCGCAGGCGCACGCCCTCTCCGTCTTCCAGGAACAGCGGCTGCGCCGCCTGCCCCTTGACGCAAGACTTCAAGGCGTGGCGCAGGCAGTACTTGCAGGTCATGACGCGCGCGCTCGGAGGCATTGGCCCATTCTCCACGGCGCGTGCCAGGGACTTGACCCCGTGCGCGCGCAGAAACTTCTCCGCCGCATGGTTGGCGACATTAGCCTCGAACCCTAGCTCGGTCTTCGGATAAGACGCTTCAGCCCGGGCCGGCAGTCGCTGGCCGCGCGGATGCGACCGAAGCCTGGCCTGGATGAGCGCCGCCACGGCGTTGCGCCGCAGTTCGTTAAGGACCGACACCGGCACGAAGATCGCCCGGGCCGGAAGGGCGACCTTCTGCGCCAGGAAAGGAGTCCCCCCCAGCTTCGCCAGCTGCCGCGCCAGCGTGCTCTGGGCCGCCGCCGCGTCCCGGGGCGCGGCGTTCTCGCAAGAAGCCGATGCGCCGGCCTCGACCCCATCTTCATCCTTAAGCTTGAGCTGGAGGCCGGTCCCGCTGGCCCGCAGTTCCAGGGCCACGCCAATCTTGCGCTCGATATGCGCCGCGTCCAAAGCCTTGAGCCAGAGCCGGTCGTGGTTCCGGAAAAGCCGCATCCCTCGCGCCAGGCCCCTCGCGTTCTCCACCCAGATCGCGCCGTCCTCCACCTTGTTGACCGGCGTCCCGCATAGGCGGCCCTGGGCGTCGAGATAGGCGAGCCCGTCTCCGGCGTGCAGGACCGGGCGTTCCTCCAAGTCGACACGGTTCCCGCGCACCAGGCGCACGGTCCCCGCCGGCTCGCCCAGGAAGCCGGGGACCGCGTGGGCGTGCATCCCGGCGTCGCGGCCGTTGAGAAAATAGGTGGTGTGCCCCCGGTTGAAGGTCTTGGCAAGGTCCGGCCTGACATCCGAAGCGACCGAGCCGGAAGAGGCCTTCCGGCCTCCCGTCCGGGACAAAGCGGCGTCGAGCGCGCGGCGATGCCACAGGACCACGTTCTTCACATAGGCCGCGTCCTTGAGCCGCCCCTCGATCTTGAAAGAGGTCACGCCCGCCGCCATCAGGGATCCCAGATGGGCGGACAAATCGAGATCCTTCAGGCACAAAGCGTGACAGCGCTCGGCCAGCGTCCGGCCCGAGGCGTCCCGGACCGTGTAAGGCTTGCGGCAGGGCTGGGCGCACTCCCCCCGGTTCGCGCTGCGGCCGCCCAGGGCGTAGCTCAGGTAGCAGCGCCCGCTGTAGGAAACGCACAGGGCGCCGTGCACGAAAGCCTCCAGCTCGATACCTGGCGCCGCGGCGGCGATGCGGGCGATATCCGGGAGGGACAGCTCACGCGCCAGGATGGCGCGCGTAAAGCCCACGTCGCGCAGGAAAGCCACGCCCTGCGGCGTCGCGTTATGCATCTGCGTGCTGGCGATCAAGGGCACGGGCGGCAGGCCGAGCTCCAGGAGGCCGAAATCCTGGATGATGACCGCGTCCACGCCGTCTTCGTAGAGCTGGGTGATCAGACGGCGGGCCTCCGGCAGCTGAGCGTCGCTCAGCATGGTGTTGACCGCGGCATAGACCTTGGCCCGGAAGAGATGCGCCCGGGTGATGAGTTGGGCCACGTCGCGGCGCGGGTTGCCCGCCGCCTGGCGCGCGCCGAGGCTCTGCGCGCCGATATAGACCGCGTCCGCTCCGCACTCCAGCGCCGCCAAGCCGCAGGCCAAGTCCTTGGCCGGAGCCAGGAGCTCATAGGCCGTGCCGGCCCGCACCGGCTCGCCCGCGCTCCGAGAATCCGTTTCCACTATTGGGCCGAGGCGAAGCCGTGCATCTGGCCGATAATGCGGTACACCAGCCCGGACATCTCGCGTATCACGTTGCCCCGCGCCTTCAGCCAGCGCAGGTAATGGCGGGCCGGGTGCTGCTTCTCGATGATGCCGATCAAGGTGTAGGCGTATTGCCGTCCATCCGGGCCCTTGGCCAGGAGCACTCCCATGTCGCCGCAGAGCCGGCTGGTGCTGCCGGTCTTGCTGAAAACCTCGGTGCCCTCGGGCAGGCGGGCTCCGGTGAGAAGGCGGTCGCGCTTGGGCAAGGCCATGAGGCGCCTGATCTCGGCCGAGCCGGGGAGCTCGTTCTTCCAAAGCGCCAGGAGGAAGCGGCTATAATCCTGCGCCGAGGCCTTGTTGCGGTAGGTCCGGCCGCCGCGGCCGATGTACTCCACGACCGCCACATCCGGGAGCAGGCTCCCATAATGGAGGCGCAGCA
>TBL_comb47_HYPODRAFT_10005035_pt1 | contig 14957 bp, 7 predicted proteins | sample TroBogypolimnion_40_FD_10682 | JGI IMG/M metagenome (IMG submission 10682)
GCTTCAGCGCATAGATAATCTGCTCGTTGCTATACCGCTTGCCTTTCATGTGCTGATCCTTTCTTAAGAACCAGCCAACCCGATTTTCCTCTAATCCGCAATGGCCCAGTTTTACGCAAGCAGGTCAACTTGTCTTCCGCTGAAGACTTACATGATACTAGTTTGGGCTCCAAACTGGATGTTGCAGGCGGTAAAATCGGGCCGAATTTGTGGCTGAGTCATTTACTTGGTAAACGCCCACCGGTAAATTCGTTATAACTTGTAACAACTGCCAATTAGTTTGCAAGATATCATCTTGATATTGCAAGTTATATGTCCTTCCCGGGTTGCCTGAGATAGTCAAAACAACATTTGTAGTGGAGTCGTTTTTTATTTGACTAATGTCCAGATTCGCAAGGCAATTAGTGACAATCAGTAACTGATTTGTATTCGCCATCATGTAATTTGAGTTTCCAACTTGCGTAGCAGTGATAACTGCACTACCCACCCCATAAATACTTATCGAATTACTTGTTACACTAGCTACTATGGAATCCGAAGAGTCATAGGTTACCGGCAGACCAGAACTGGCTAAGGCAGTCAGCGTGTAAGGGGCATCACCCAAAACAAAAAGTGGCAGGGCGGCAAAAGATATTGTCTGGGGTGCCCGAGCTATCACGAGCATATTCGTAGCAGAACCTTGATAATTGGAATCCGTAATGTTGGCTACAACCATGTAACTGCCGGCATTTGTCGGTGGGTTTGCCCCACCATCATATGTTATGCTTGTAGCTAGATTTACTGGCATCGTTGTCAGTGTTACCTCTTCAGAGTTTCCGCTGTAGGTTTGGTTAAGGTTTTGCAAACTGACGCTGGCGGTAGCTGGATTGACCGTCAGGCTGCTATTACTATCGCTTGTCGCATAGAAGTTACCATCTCCGGCATACACATAGCTGATAAGATAAGGCGAAGAGCTAGCCGGAATGCTTGGCGTCGGAATACTTATGCTAAAATTGCCACTGCCGTCCAAAACCGTTGTATTAGTTTGCAGGCCGGCAATGCTAATAATTAACAACTCACCTTGGGGTGGATATATATCTGCACCCGCAGTCAGACTTCCACTCAAATCAACCTGTGGCGTTCCGTAGGTAATGCTTTGGCTCCCCGTCAAATTGCGAAACACCGGACTAGCGGGCGTTACATAGTGGTTAATCACCCCAGTTGCATTGTTGGTGTAATTATTGTCTCCAGAATAGGTAACAGTGAGACTGTGCCCCGTGGCGGTTAAACTGCTTGTCCTAAAAATCGTCACACCGTTTGTAAGTAAATTAGTCATTACAATTGCTCCGTCGACAAACAACATTATACTACCAGTTGCATCTTCCGCAGTTACTCCGTTTGTCTGAATATGCGCGGTATAAATTACATTATCCCCATAAGTTGAAAAATAACTGCTGCTGGTCAACTGAACCACATTCGTAGCCCGCAGGATGGTAAAGCTTTGGATATTAGTTGGACCATCTCCTAAACCATCCACCGCAATTGTATTCGTTATTGAATAATTGCCTGCATTGGTTGGCGCGCTGGTTCCGACATAGAAATCACCTTGATAAGACATTCCCAGATAAATTGTGGTGTTAGTTCCGCCAGGCCAAACACCCCCCAGCGCCGGTCCTTGGGCTGTGCCGTTATAGGTAAAGGTTGTCTGTAAGTAGATGGATTGCCCGTTCGCTAACACTCCGGTCCCGGCCGTAAAATCTGTGTCCCCACTGTAAAGCGCTGAAACGTTATAGACACCTAACAATAGTGTTGGCGGCAGCGTGGCACTCGTGGCTTTTCCACCAGATAAAGTCACTGGGTCGCCGAAATTTACTCCGTTGGTCTGAAACTGGACCGTGCCCGTCGGCGTGCCCAGCGCCGGATTAATCGGCGCAATCGTGGCGGTAAAATTCAGCGGCTGCCCATACGGCGACGGATTCGTGGTGGAGGTGAGCGTAATTGCCGTACCGCGATCATCATCCAAGTAAAAACTATCGGCGGGATTGTTCTGGTTACCGTTGCCAAACATCACCCCGAACTTAAGGCAGAGGCAATGCGTTCCGGGCGTGGTCGTGAAAGCGTAGACTCCATTCGTCCAACCGGTGGTTCGATTCAAAATGTTCGTACCCGCCGTGGACAGAAAACTTCCGCCCGTTAAATACGGCGACTCCAATGCCTGGAACTGGAGTTGACTTCCCGTCGCATCAGTCGCGCCGCTGAAACCCGGCCCATTGGCTTGATAGGAAAAGCGAATCGTGTAAGAAGTATTCGGCCAAACAGGAAAGTAATAAGTCCGCAACGCCTGAATATAATTGGCGCTGCCACCGGCTGCGGCCGGCCCCGGCCGCGCGACGGCCGCCGCCGAACCACCCACGCCACTAGCGGGTTCGATGGCCCATTGCACATATTGATTGTTGTTGGTGCCGTTGATCCAATACGACTGGTTTGGACTTACTGGTTGGGCCGTGACAATCCCCGCTCCTTCCAAAAGCGGCAGATGGATGGTTCCGCTGTCAATCGGTACCGCCAGCAATCCGGATCGGCCGCTCCAACTATTGGTGGTGGCGAGCACGATTCCCATACCAGAAGAATGACCGGTAAAAATCGCACTCTTGCCATCCAATGCCGCCACCAAATCACCGTCCACGACTCCGCCGGCGGCATTCGTCATCGACCAAATGGTACTTACATTGCCGACAAAATCGCCGCCGCCATCGCGGGCAATGGCATACATCGCGAGGGAATTACTTTTTGCGAGACTCTGCGACGGTACCACCGTGCCGCTGCCGTCCGGCGCCGTCTCCACGCTGATTTGCGTAATGGCTCCCGCCGTGATCGTGATGCTTCCAGTGGCGCCGGAAAGGGTATAATTTCCCGCCGCCGCGCCGCCTAACGCTAGGTTTCCCAGCGCGCTAAGGGCTTGAGGTCCACCGGTGGCGCCGGCCAAGGTGCCGCTACCGGCCACCACGCTCACCTCATCGCCGCTGAGCGCATTGGCAATGGTGAGAATTCCCGCAGCGGCATTGGCGGTGCCATCATAAGCCCGCGAGCCGGTTAGGTTCACCGGCAGGGGATTTACCGTTTGCCCGCCGGCCAGCGGGCCGCTGCTGCCGGTGAAATTGCCGCTGGGAAAATAAATTACCGTTACGGTGTAATTTCCAGCGGCTTGTTTGGCCGGAAAATTTCCGCTGCTGGCATTTCCGCCGGACAAAGTTACCGCGCTGCCGAAATTTACTCCGTTCGTTTGAAACTGCACCATGCCAGTGGGCGTGCCCACCGGGGCAGTGACCGTGGCGGTAAAACTTGCGGGTTGACCATAAGTTGATGGATTCGCGGAGCTTACGATAGTCGTGACGGTCGGCACCATTACGTTCAGCATGCCGGCTCCCGTAAAATGACTATTTTGATTCGCGGCTGGCGAGTTAGTAGAGCCCCACGTTCCGCCGGCCTGAAAGGTTGCGCCGCCGTCGAAGGACAAACCGGCGATGGTGTTGCTGCCGGTGAAGTTTAAATTCGCCTTGGCGGTGCTGTTCAGCAACAGGCTCGCGCCGGAGTTGAGATAGCCATTGGTTGCGCCGGAATTCAGCGTCAGCGCCGCGCCGTTGTTCACGGTCACGTTACCAGTACCCAAACCGCCATCCGCTTGGACCGTCAACGTGCCGCCCGTAATGGTGGTACCACCGGTGTAGGAACTCGCCGCATTGAGCGTCAACGGACCGGTGGTGGTCAGTGCGTAATTGCCGCCGATGGCTCCATTCAATGTCACGGGGCCGTTGGTAATATTGTTGCCACCAACTTGAATTGCCAGGTTGCCGGTCAGCGTCGGCCATGCGCCATTGATGACAATGTTGGTGGTCATCTGGTCATCGGAATTAAAAATCATCTGCCCGGCGGACGGAAAAGTGACGTTGGCGGTGGACAGCGTCATGGTTTCGGCGCTGAGGGTGTTGGCGGCGTTGGTGCGATTACAGAGAATGCTACCCGAGGCAAAAGTCATCGCGTTGGTGATGTTGCGCGGCATCGTATCCACAAATACCAGGGTCGCTCCGTTGCTTACTACAATCAGATCTGCCCCCGTCACGGGATACGCGTTGCCATGCTGATTGCGGAGGAAACAGCGGCCCGTGGCGACGGTCAATTTGCCTAGGGTATTTTGCTGTCCGGGACGAAGCGTGATGTCGCCACCTTGAAGCGTTAATCCATTGGCCGGGGTGCCGCCGGAGAAATATTCTCCGATACTGGAATAATTCTCATGCCCCAAATCAACCCCACTCACGACGGAACCGCCGCCGGCCCCGAGCACACAATTTCGCAGCAGCCAGTTTTGCCCGCTGCCATAGAGTGCTCCGCCCGTCACGGCCAGTGAACCACCGGCAAAGGTGAGGGTGCAACTGGCATTGAGCGCGCCCAATTGGTGCGTGGTTGAATTGTCCTTGCTGATGGACAAGGTTCCGCCGCCGATTGTGGTGCCCACGGAGTAAGTATTGTTACCGCCGAGGGTCAGGGTTTGACTTCCTTGTTTGTAGAGCCGGCAGGCGCCGGAGATAACGCCGTTGATGGTGATGTTCCCGCTAACCGTATTGACCAAGGCGGTGGTGGTGCAGGAAAACGGCAGGCCCAGCGTTTGCAAATTGGTGCTATTGTTGGCAATGGAACCGGTCAGGGCAAAGGAGTTGCCGTTGAGGGTAAAGGCGCCGGCGCTGGCGTCGAAGGTGAGGTTGCTGAAAGTGGTCCCGGCAGTGAACCGATTGGTGGTCAGCAAGCTCGTGCTGCCGGCAAACACCAGCGAGTCGCCACTGACCGGAGCCGTGCCACCCCAATTGGCGGCGTTGGTCCAATAATTGTTCCCCCCGCCACCGGTCCAGGTGCAGATATTCGCCCGAACCGACGCGCCGAAAACGGCTGTCAGCAGGAGGAGAAACAGTAATTTTAGACTCGGGAAATTCGTTTGCTGGTAATTGGGTTGGTTCATGCTTTTGATTGGTTTACTGTGGGCATCGGCTGGCAAATAAGTCTACGGCCAACAAGAACTTTCTGCTGGCCTGCTTGATTAAAATAACGCCGTCAGTCGGGACTGGCCCGCCTGACGGCTTTCGATCTGTGGTTAAATTTGAGGGAAATTAAAACTTGTAGTTGATACCAAACCGGAGCGTCTCGGAAGTCAACGTGGAACTCGTGCGCCAAAGTTGCTGGGCAAACCATGTGTGCGATCCGAGATCAACGTGAAGGTATTCCGCCCGCACGCTCCAATGCTTATTTACCGCGTATTCCAAGCCAGCGCCGGCAGTCCATCCCAATTGAAAATCACTCTCGGAAAGGGAGCCGTCCGTGGCCGAAATTTTGGCATCCGCCCCGGCACCGCCGGCAGTAATATAAGGCAGAAAACGGCCCAGAGCGTAACCCAAGCGGAGCCGGGCCGTGGCGGCATAATCCGAGCTAGTGGTAATGGTATTGCCTGGTTGAGCATGCGCATCGCTCAAGGTGTCGTATATCGTGTCCGACACATCGGCGTAGGAAATTTCTGTTTCCAAGCCAACCACCAAATGGTTTTTGAATTGATAATTTCCCCCGACCTGAAATCCAATGGTGCCGCCTTCCGGACTGGATTTGACCGCATATGAGCTGAAGGCGGGATTGAGGTAACGGGCATCCGATTGGCCAAAACTGTAGCCGGAGTTAATGCCGATATTGTAACCGGTCCAGTTAATTTCTTCCGCTGCGGCCGAGCAGCCAATGGTCGCAGCCATCACGGAGCCGGCCAGAAGAAATGTTTTTGTGTTTTTCATAATTTTTTTGTGAGTCTTTGGTGGATTGAAAGTTGATTGGCAATGGGAAACCGGCAAGAAATATTTATTATTCGCTCCAGAGGTTTTATCCAAGCTGCTTGCGAGAGTTGTAATTCATGGTTCAATTTTGAGCTTTTCTTCCGGTTTCGTGATTATCCTCTCGTCCCATGGTATTTCAAGCCATTTTTCAAGGCTCAAGGGTTTTTTGGGAGCCGCTGCGCTCGGAAAATTTATTCTACCATCCCCCATGATATCCCGATGACAGACCGCAACCAATCAACCCCGCGCTGCGCCGGCAAGGAACCTGACGCTTGTTTCACAATTACATTGATTTTCCAGCCGCGGCGGTCAAAATTTCAAACCATGGCAGGCGATAAATTTCACAATCTAATTCAAGCAGCAAAAATCAAAGCCCGCAGCCGCTTTGACGAGTATTATCGGCAATACAAGTATCATCGGCAGCCCGAATTGCGCCTGCTCATTCATCTCTCCAGCCTCGTGTCCCTCTTGCTGGTGGTGGCTGGCCTCGTCTTACTGTTTCGGCCCTATTATCGCTACTGCATGGAACGCCGCGATACGCGGCTGGCCCGGACGTATTTGGAACAAGGGGATTGGCACAACGCGGAATTGCGCGCGGGCTACGCGCTCCAACGAAACACCAACAACCTGCTGGCCTGCTGGGTAATGGCCCGGCTCACGGCCCAAGCGCATTCGCCCCAGGAATTATTCTGGCAACAACGCATCGCCACTCTCGCGCCCACGGTGGAAAACCGGCTGCGCCTGGCCGACTCCGCGCTGCGCTGGCAGAATCCGCCTTCTCCCCTCGCCACCCAGTTGCTCGGCGAGTTGGCAGCGTCTGCCACCACCAACGCGGAATACCATACTCTGGCCGCGCGGCTGGCGCTCTCCATGCACCGACTGGACGAAGTGGAAGGCCATTTTGCCACCGCCGTTGAATTAGACCCGACGAACACGAGTTATCGTTTGAACCTCGCGGTTTTCCAGTTGGGCATGACGAATCAGGCCCAGCACGACGCGGCGAACGCGGCCTTGGAAAATTTACGAACCGATCCCGCGTTGGGGGCCATTGCGTTACGAAATCTCGTCGCCAACCGACTCGCGCATAAAGATCTCGCCGGCGCGGATCGTTATTCGGGGGAATTGCAACTTCTACCGGAAGTCACTTTGCCGGATCAATTGCAGCGTTTGGGCATCTTGCAGGAATTGAAAAGCGGCGATTTCTTGGAGCGCTTGGCCGATCTGGAATTGGCCGCCACCACCAACGGTACGATGCTGGTGGAATTATCCGCGTGGATGCGCGCCAATCATCTGCTGGCGGAAAATCTCCTTTGGCTCAAATCGCTGCCCGCCAAGCTGCGCGAGCAGGTGCCTGTCTTGCTGGAGTTGGCGGAAGATTATCAGGCCGACAGCCAATGGCAGGCGCTGCGGGACACCGTTTCCCAAGGCAAATGGGGCGAATTGGAGTTTCTCCGCTTCGCGCTCATTTCCCGGGCTTGTCATCAATTGCAACTGGCCCAATTGGCGCGGGACAATTGGGACGTGGCCGTTTCCGAGGCCGGCAGTCGCTTAGGTGCGCTGCAAAAATTATTGGAACTGGCCAACCACTGGGACTTGAAACCGGAACAACTCAGTCTGCTCCAACGCATCGTCCGCTCTTTCCCGCAGGAAACCGGAGCCGTTCAAGCCTTGACCAGCTTGTATTGCCGCAATGGCAATACGCCGGCCATTTATCAACTTTACTCCCAACTGACTACGCTTTATCCCACCAACGCGGATTACCAAAATAACTTCATTGCCACCGCCCTGCTCTTGCAGACCAATCTGCCGCTCGCCAAGCAGCGCGCCGCCGCCGCGTATGCGCGCACCCCGGAGCAACCGCAAGTCGCTACTTTCTACGCTTACGCCCAACATCTGCAACATCAGGACGCCGCCGGACTAGCGGCGTTGAAAAAACTTCCCGCGACCGAATTGGAAAAAGCCTCGCCGGCGCTCTATTACGGCTTGCTCCTCACCGCCAACGGACAAGCCGCCGCCGCGCAACCTTGGTTGGCCCGCGCCAAGGCGCAGGAAGCGCAACTGCTCCCGGAGGAACGCCGCTTGCTCGCCAGCTTATTGCCCGCCGCCCAACCGGCGACGCCTTAGCCACCTCGGCCCGGCCTCCCCGAAGCGGCCCGGGTGAAACGGTCCACCCCATTCGCTGAGAAATTCCCGCTGGCTGGGGATTTTCCTCACCGGGAAAATGTTTTTCCCGACCGGGAAAATAGTTTTCCCGGTCAGGAAAGCTCGGTTCCCCGTCGGGAAGTTTCTGTTCCCCGTCAGGAAAGCGACAATCCCCATCGGGAAGGTTCCTTTCCTCGTCGGGAAACCTTTATTCCCGGTCAGGAACCCGCTCTTCCCCGTCGGGAAAGCTTCTTTCCCGACCGGGAAAACGCCTTCCCCCACCGGGAAACTTCCGTTCAACCTCAGGAAAAACGGCCAAAACCGCCATTTTCTTCGCCCCCAGGCCCGGCCACCACCGCAACCGCACGGGGCGCGCTCGCCCCCCGGCTTCCTGCCGCTGGCAAACGCGCCGGGGTGTTACAAAATAACAAGCCCCGGCTCCCGGACGGGCGGCGCTTCGCCGGCGAGGAGGCGGATTCCCGCCTTGCGCAGCGGGCCTTCCCTGCGGCTGGGCCTTGGCGGCACCGGCCGCCCCCGGCGGATGGCGTATGTGACAATTGTTCAACAAATGATACAATTTTTAACTTTGCGGCTCAGCAGGCTGAATTATTGTAAGCATCAGTTGCGTTCCGCCCCCGACACTGCCGTCGGGGGCGAGCCATCAAACTAATCAAGGTCAACCATGAATAAAATGCACAACACCCATTCCCTCGGGAATTATCTGAAACGGCCGACCCGACTACTGGCGGCGCTAGCGCTGGCGAGCGGACTCGGCACCGTCACCCAAGCCCAAATCACCTACACGCCGACCTTCACCAATGTGTGGAATGTGGTGGCGGGAACCTACGCCGGCATTACGAACAACAGTGGCAACAATTGTCGCGGCCTGGGCATCAATCCGGTGACCACTAATGTTTTGTTCTTCAGCAGCACGGGTTCCACGAATGGCGGCAGTTACAGCATGAATGTGGTGAGCTTTGCCAGCGGGAGCAATTATTTGGCGCAGCTTAACGGCACGGGTCTCGGCAGTGGTACGGTGGGCACCGAAGGTGTCCGGGTGGCGGATGACGGCACGGTTTATGGTTTCAACCTCTCCGGTGCGCCGGCGTCGGTTTTCAAGATTTATAAATGGCCATCCGATGCCGACGTGGTCACCGCCGCAACGAATGTTTCCGCCGTTGTGTCCGGTAGTTCTTTCCAATGGCGCGCGGGTGACTACACCGACTTGCGCGGCAGTGGCACGAACACGGAAATTGTGGCGGTAGGTGCCGGCAGCGGAGCCAACATCACCACCAACTTCGTCATCTTCCGGCCGACGGACGCCACTTGCACCAGTTTCACCAATTTCAGTATTTTTATTCCCGGCAGCACGGCGACCGTTTGTCTCTGCGGTGCCGGCGTCGCTTTTGAAGGCACCAACAATGCCATCTGGATTCGTCGGGCCGGCTATCAAGAAACGCGACGCATCGTTTATAATCCTTTGACCCTTACTGCCATTTGCGATCGCACTAACAATGTGGATCAGTCCGTTTGTCAGGGCTTGAAATATTATTCCGCCAATGGCGTCAACTTATTGGCCACCGTGCAAGCAAGCACCACCAGTGGTGCCGCCCAGATTGCCCGCGTGTTTCAAATTCCCACCAGCTCGACACCGGGTGTCGGTTTCGTTTCTGTCTTGACCGCCAGCCTCCCGACCGTGACTGGCAGCGTGAACGGCAACGGCCTCGGCAACGTGGATGCCCGCAACGGTTACTTCGCCTTTGGAGCGCCCGGCCACGGAGTAAGCTTGTACGGCATCGGCTTCGTTACCAACTCGCCGCCGGCGGTGACGATCAGCAGCTCTGCTTCCACCTTGGTGGCGGGATATAGTTTGAACGCCACCTTCACCGGCACGGCTTCCGGCTCGGCGCCCTTGAAATATCAATGGTATTATACCGACAACGCCACCTTCACAAACGCCATCGTCACCGGCATCACCAATATTTACACGCTAACCAATGTGCAACCGGCCAACGCCGGCGGCTATTTTGTCATCGTAACCAACGCGTATGGCAAGGCCACCAGCTCCGTGGCCAACATCAACATCCTGCCCAACGGGGGTTCGCCACTCGCCGCGCCCATCTGGTCGCGCGCTCCGGGCAGTGTGGATTATCTGACCGGCGCGGGCACGGATACGCAACGCGGCATGGCCTATGATCCGTTGTACCAACGCCTCGTCGTCGTCAGCCGCTCCCCCACGAACGGCTTGCATTTGCTGGACGCCGCGACAGGTGCCGATCAGGGCGACATGGATATTTCGCCGCTGCTCGCCATCACCCCGCCGGGAACTTATCCCATCAACATGTGCGGCGTGGCAGATGACGGCGCGGTGTATGTTGGGAACTTGATCACGAGTGCTTCCTCGGACTACTTCGCGATTTATCGGTGGAACAGCGCCACCAATACGGAAACCATGTCGCAGGCTTACATCGGCAATCCCTTGGGCGATCTGGGCACCACCGGTTCCCTTGGCCGCATCGGCGACACGATGGCCGTGCGCGGCTCCGGGCCGGACACGCAGATTCTCTGCACGTTCCGCAACGGCACCAATGCCGCCATCTTCACCACCACGGATGGCTCTACGTTTACCTGCAACATCATTGCCATTACCAACTTGGTGGCTTCCATCGGCGGCACGGATCCCTTCGCGGGCGCTTCACCGCTTGGTTTGGGATTGGCGTGGGGTCAGGGCAATACCTTCTGGGCCAAGTCGAGCGCTTACAACCTGCGACAAATTTCCTTCGACCTGCCCAGCGGCACCGGTGCCGTCGTAGGCAGCTATGCCATGCCCTCAACGGAAGCGCCGCTGGGCGTGGATGTGGCCAATGGCTACGTCGCTCTGATCGGCGTGAATGAAACGCCGGTGACCCTGCCGATTTACAACTTGAACCTGCCCAACGGCCCGACCATCAACACGCTGGCGGATCGGGAAGCCTTCGCGGTCAACAACGCCAACGGCAATGGCACCGGCTCCGTGGCATTTGACCTCGCCGGCGGTCGCATCTTCTCGCTGAGTTCTAACAGCGGCATCATCGCCCTCGCCTACGCGGGCAAGCTGGCGATTGCCGAAGTGGACGGCCAGCAGATTTTGACCTGGTCCACGCCTAGTTCTGTTCTGCAATCCGCCACCACCGTGACCGGACCGTACGTGGATATTTCCGGCGCGACCAGTCCGTACACGAACAGCACCGGCAACGTGCAGTTCTTCCGCTTGCGCCATTAAGCCGCCGCCTTCACCAGTGCAACCGGGGCTGCGGCTCCGGTTGCATTGTTTATGCGGGGAACCAAAATAATTATTCTTCCTCTTGCGGAATGAATTTACACCGCCGCCTGAAATTTCTCGCCGTCCTCCTCGGCTTGGCGGCGGTAGTTTTGGCCGGCCGCGCCCAGATTCGCGACGGGGGCATTGATCCCAAAAACCTCGGCAAAGGCGTTTGGATTTATTCGTTGATGGATGCGACGAACAAGCTTGGCGGCCATGTCGCCAGCGTCACGAATCTGAACAGCTTCCTGCAATGCTGCAAAACCGCCGGCCTGCGCCACCTCATCGTCAAGGCGGCCACCAGCGACCAGTTGTTTGGTGATTGTTACGGCGGGCCGCAATTCACCAGCAATCTCGTCGCCGCCGCCCATGCCAACGGCCTCGCAATTTTCGGCTACAACCGATCCTATGGCTCGAATCTCGTCGGCGAAGTCGCCATGGCCAACTATGTTTTTAATCAGGGCGCGGACGGTTTTGTTTTTGATGCCGAGGCGGAATGGGAAGCGGGCCACGCGTGGATCACTAACGGTCCGGCGCAGGCGTGGCAGCTCTGCGCAACCGTGCGCTCTAACTGGCCGAATAAATTTCTCGCCCACGCGCCGTTCGCCATCATCGGCGTGCACGCGACCTTTCCCTACAAAGAATTTGGTTACTGGTGCGATGCCGTGATGCCGCAAGTTTATCACTTTGCCACCGCCGGCTTGAAAGCGTCGCCGAGCGCGACACTGAACTGGGCGGACGTGAATTGGAACACTTGGCAAAACAATTTGGCCAGTCTGCCGCAAACTAACTGGGCCGGTGCGGCGGTGAACTGGACGAATGCCAGCAAGCCGCTCGTGCCGGTGCAAGATGTCTACGGCTCAGTCGTCGCCGGCGGCATCATTTGCGAAAGCGCGGCCGGCGCGATTTATCCCGACAAGGATGTGACGGAATTTGCCGATTACGCCGCCGCCGATTCCCACGCGCCGACCGCCGGCGGTTTTCGCGGCGCCAATTTCTGGCGCGCGGATACCATCGGCACCAACCAGTGGAGCAATCTCGCCGCCGCCACGAGCGGCAGCCAGTCCAATGTCGTCAACCAAATCGTGCTCGATGATGCGGCGGCCACCTTCACCGGCGCGTGGAACGCAGTCCGCGTTTTTGCCGCCACCACCACCGCGCCCAGCTATTACGGAGCGACGGGCACGGACACGAATTGTTTCGGCACGAATTATTTTTCCAAGACTGCCGGCAGCGGCGCGGCTTTCGCGCAGTTCACGCCGGCGATTTTGATTCCGGGCAAATACGACGTGTACCAGTGGCATCCGTTCGTGACGAACGCCTCGGCCGGCGTGCCGTTTGTCATCGGCACGCCAACGGGAACCAACACCGTGCTCGTGAATCAGCAAACCAACGACGGCAATTGGTCGTGGGTCGGCCGGTTTAATTTTGCGGCGGGCACCAGCAATTTCATCCGCGTGCTCGACAATTTTTCCGACCCGGGAAATCTTGCGCTCGTGGACGGATTGAAGCTGGTGTACGCGAACGCCGACATCGTGCTCGATAACACCAACAGCGAAGTCAATTTTGTCGGCAGTTGGACCACCGGCAATTCGACGGCCGGCCGCTATGGCGCGGATTATCGCTATGCGACCAGCGGCACCGGCGTGACTGCCACGGCGACTTACCGGCCGAATTTTTCCAACGCCGGATGGTACGATATTTTTCTCTGGTATTCGACTGGCGCCAATCGCGCGACGAATGCGCCGTGGACGATTTCATTTTGGGGCGGCAGCACCAACCTATTGGTGAACCAGCAACTCAACGGCGGCGGCTGGTGGCAACTCGCGGCGGCGCGGCCGTTTCTGGCGGGCACCAACGGATTTGTCCAACTCGCCAACAATGCCGGGCCGAGCTTGGTGATGGCGGATGCGGTGAAATTCTCTTTCGCCGGTCCGCTTACGCCGCCGGCCATCCCGTCGTTCGCGCGGCTGCCGGATGGCCGCGTGACTCTGACCGTGAGCAGCACCCCGGGCTATGGCGTGTGGTTGGACCGGGCAACGAATTTGACTTTCTGGCAACCATTGACAAATTTGCTAAATGCCGGCGGCACGTTAAATTTTACCGATGCCGCCGCTGGCGGCGGCGCGGCCTTTTATCGCGCCCGCCAATAAATTATTTTATGAAACGAATCCCCTCCAACAACCAACGTGATTCCGTTTTGGCTTTTACGCTGATCGAATTGCTCGTCGTCATTGCCATCATCGCCATTCTCGCGGCCATGCTGTTGCCGGCGTTGGCGGCGGCAAAAGAAAAAGCGCAGCGCATTAAATGCATCAGCAATCTCAAGCAGATCGGCCTCGCCACGCAGATGTATCTGGGCGACAACGGCGATCGCTTGCCCGGACCTTGCGGGCTGGTCATCAGCAAGCGATTTTACATCACCGATCGCACCATCAATGGCGCCAACAGTCAGGGACCAGTGGAATTGGTTGGCTACCTTGCCCCTTATCTAGCCATTCCGGTGCCCAAGGCTGACTCGGGTCTTTATAGCACGGGCGAAGTGGCGATTTGCGCCTCGTTTAATCGCGCGACTTTGGGCACCAATGTTTTCAGCTATGCGATTAATCAAGCGCTGACCAATTCAGCCGGCTCTGTGCTGCTGTACCCGTTTGGCCAGTGGGATTCCAGCGCCGCGCCCATCGCGCAGCGAGTAGCCCCCGCCAAGCTGAGCGCGGTCTCCCGACCTTCCGAGGCATGGATGGCCATGGACTTGGATTTAACAGTGGCCAATCTCCCCGGCTATGGCCTGCCCGCCAAACCGGTGCATGGTAATTCCCGCTGGAATCGACTGTATCTAGATGGCCGCGCCCAAGGAGTTAACAGTCGGGATGATTTATAATTTATCTTACCGCGCCCCCGGCAGCGCCGCCCAGCGTGGCAGAATCTCCTTGATGGGTGGCCATTCCGGCGCTTGGCGAATGCTGGTTTCGTTCCACGTCGTCGCCAGCCAGCCGAGTACGCGCGGATTGTTTTGCGCGCGAGCAAACGCGCTGAACTGCGCGACCGCTGACAACGGCAAAAAACCCGCCGGCCACACGCAAAATCCTTTTTCCATTCGTAATGCCAGTCGCACATCACGATGTCTTTAGGCAATTGGTCCAGGACCGTGCTGACATCGTTTCGCGCCGTGTCGAAACGCGAATAACCCTGATATTTCGGCCCGATGACGCGGTCGGCCCACATCAGCATTTGCCACTTTTTTTCGCCGACGATATGCGCGTGCAGCGCGTTGACTTCGGCCTCAAACAACTCCGCCGGATTCGCACCCCGGCAGCGCGGACAGCGATCTTCGCCCAGATAGTAAACCTCGTCCAGGCCGACGTGAATGGCCTTCGCCTCGAAGCCCTCCGCAATTTCGTCAATCAGAGAAAAAACAATTTCATTCACCTCCGGCGCGCGCGGACACCAGCAGAGCGAATAAAAATTGGTCTCGCGCATGGCCGCCAGCGGCGTTTCGGAAAACTCCGGATGCAGGCGCAGCAATGGTTCCACGCGCCCGCCAAAAGACTGATGGCCGAGGCAGTTAAATTCCGGAATCAGCCGGATGCCGCTGCGCCGCGCGGCGGCGGCGAGGGCGTGCGCGGTGGCGCGCGTGAGGAAATGGGCATTGCGCAATTCCGGATGCCGGC
>TBL_comb47_HYPODRAFT_10005037_pt1 | contig 14954 bp, 28 predicted proteins | sample TroBogypolimnion_40_FD_10682 | JGI IMG/M metagenome (IMG submission 10682)
CTTTCTTAGTAGTATCAACGGATACTTTAGCAGTATCAATTAAAGGACAACTATCAACAACTGTTTTAACCGCAGATGTATCTTTAGTTGCTACAGTTTCTGTAGATGTTCCATTACTACAAGATGCCAATGCTGTGGCGATGATCGCAAGTGCAAAAATTGTAATTTTTTTCATTTTGTTTGTATTGTATATTATTTTCCTTCAATTAACCTATGAAGAATTAAGGTTTTCTTTTCTTTATAGAAATTATATCTATCACGATCATAATAGGCCAAAGAATTATAACACTCAAAGGCTGCATAGGAGACCACATTAGAGGAAGCAAATCTTGATGAAATCTAACAATAAGATAGATTAAACCGATAAGTAGATAAATTAGTATTGACATTTTATTCTATTTTAACAATTGCTTTTGAAATTATATCCGAATCTGATAGAGTATCATTTTCAAATCTTCCGTCTAATTCTTTAAGAATGAATAATCTTTTACCAATTGAGACTGATATTTCCTCAAGTATTTGACGGTCTCGAGTTATATCTATATCACCAAACCAGATTTTTCCTTCTCCAAGAACAAAAATATTGGCATTGAAATAAACTTCATTTTCTGGATATTTCTCTCGATATGCAGATTTTGAACTGGAAAGCATACGACCAGAAATCAATCCTCTTTCATAAAATGTTGATTTTATTTCTCCATATTCTTTTTTAAGATTTTCCATTTATTCTGCCATTTATTTGTTTATTATCCGAGTCTATCTTTAGCGCATGCATTATCTTACAAATCAATCCATCCAATGCTTGCAATTGTGGTTTATCTCCTTGATATGGATTTTCATCACACCATTTTTGACATTCTTCTTTTGTATCAAAATGTGGTAAAGCATTTTCTCCCTTATATAACATAGATAGTTCACAAGAAATTGGAATATATCTATAATCATCATCAAGTGCACCAACCCAAACAATTGGATCATTTGATTCATTAAACTTTCTTAAGTGTTTCATTCTAAATCTTCTAATTTTTTTGGAGGAATGATTTCTAAAGTTTCTAAATCTAGACGAAATTCGCCGTATTTTTTAATTAATTTATCTGTGAATTCTTTTTCTTCTTGTCTGAGTAATTCAATATCAACCGAGAGTGTTTGAACTTTTGAAATAAGTTCTGTTCTTTTAAATTCTAAATCCGATAGTAAGTCAGAATAATTTTGCTCAGCTAATCCAAGAGCTTTATATCTTTTTATGATAGAAAGTAATTTTGTCTTTTCGTCTGTTGTTAAATCCATTAGCTGTTGATTTGTTTTAAGTTTTGTTTCATATTTATTATATGTTGATTAGTTTGTTCTTGAATCAAATTTGAATTTTACACCTTTTGCAACACCAAATCCGTCTCTGGACTGCATATCATGTAATTTTTGAGCAGTTTCTGCATCAACTATTTGAATCTCAGAATAGGTATTTTTTCCTGATATTACAACATGTCCACCAACTTTACCAGTTCGAGAACATTCAGTACAGGTTTTTGTATTTAGAAGAGCTTTTAATCTTCCTTCAGGAATTGGATTAGAACATTTTATGCAATTCATTGTTTTTTTCGTTTTTAGAGGTTTGTCTTAAATTGATAAAGAATCGATTTGATCGAGAGGATTCTAATTGTTCAATCAATTCATTATGAATAGGACAATTAGTTTCTTTTACTCGGTTTTTTAGTTCTTTTGATAAGTTTTGATTTTTCATTTTTATTAATTTGATAGTATAAAAATAATAAAAAAAATTGAAAGTAAAAAATATTTTTGAACTTTCTTTTCAAAAACTTATTAACAATTAATAATGCAAATCTAAAAACAAAATATCTTCATCTTCACGATAGTAAACAGGAGAAAAGACTGGATGATATTGATCTTTCATTTTAAAAAGAAAATCTTCGTCTTCGCATATATGCATAGATGGATCAGGTGAATCATAATGAGGTTCTTCTCCTCTTTCTCGACGAGAGATTTCGTCTTTCATATTTTGATTGGATTTAATCGTACTATGATAATTCCATCCTTCTTTAAGATAGACTTTCCAACTTGATTTTTGAAAATAGAAATCCTCAACTCGCTGAACTACAATAGGAGAATCATCTGATAGATTGTATTTTTCAATATGTCTTTTCAAATCACCAATTGTACAATAATGATTATTTTTTGTGAGATTATAAATATCTTCTCTAGACATTTCATCAGGCCGAATTTCCGGTTCTTTGTATTTTGAAATCAACTCCTTTATTTCTTCTGAAGTTAATTCTTTTAACAAATCATCTATAAGTTTTAATGATTTTTTATGTACTTCTTTCATTTCAATAATTTTTTTACTATATCAAACCGATTAGAAATTTCTTCTAATTGTTTTATTCTTTCGGATTGATCTTTTTTTATTCCATCAGAATATTCTTTAAGAATTAGTTTTAGATCCTTTCTCAATCCTCTTCGTGTTATATCACGATTTTCTAGCAAATGAGTTATTTTATACATTGCTATATCAGTTGGTGTGCTCATATTTTATCTTTTAATTTTTCTTTAATCCAATCAAAACATTGAAAAGGTTCTGGTGTATAAGTATGCTCGTGACACCAATCAATATAATCAGCTTCGAGATTATTCCAGAAATCTGATTGAGGTTCGGATGTTTTTAATTCAATATTTTCAAATGAAGGTCCTTCAAGATTCAATTTTTCTATTTCTTCCCATTCCTTTGCAAACTCTTCGTCTGTAATAGAATTTAGATGTTCTTTCAATGCTTTTACCATTGAATAATCTTTTGGTTTTGATTCGGATGGAATAGTTCTAAATAAATTCTTATTTGGTGGATTATTCTCCGAAGGTCCTAGTATTTCTTTCATATTCTTGTTGGTATTGTATAATTTAGTTTTAGCCAATCTTCAATTTTCATTGGATCTTTAGTATAATCTCGGTATTGATTAAATTCTTCGATTATATTATCCCATTTTTTGTTATGTTCTTTTTGAAGATTTAATCTTCGTTCAACAAATCCCGGTTTTGTTAATTCATTTTCTATATCAATATCTCCGGTATGCTCTAACATGTCTTCCTTTTTATGTAAAATTTTAGCATATTTCTTTCGTGACTCTGTTATGACATCATCTTCAATTCGTTCTTCAATGACTTCAAATTCAATTGATTTTCCTACTTCTAAAGGATAATATTTTCCAGGAAACAATATAGAATTGAATTCAATCTCTAATATTCCAACTCCGGCAGATATGACTGCCCATTTTTCATTTAATTTTGTTAGACTTCCTTCGTACGATTTCATTTTATTTTAGAATTACTTCGTTTCCGTGATATGATTTTATTTTTATTTCGTTCCATTTTGGTTTTGTATATACAAAGATAAGAAATATCAAAAGACAAATTGCCAAGAAATATCCAATTACCTTTAATATTTTATATGAATAGTTCGCTTTCATTGAAATCATGTATGTCATGATTGATTGATTTTTCTAAATGAGCATATGACCAAACACCCTTAGAGATATACATTATAGGTTTCCAATCTCTCATATTTAATTTAATCCAATCACCTGTTCCTTTTGAATTGTTAATTACATACAAATGAATTTCATCTACAAAATCTTTTAATTGAATTTGAATCGTATTACTTCCTATGATGTAAATAGGTCCTTCATTAAAAAGATGCAAATCATCTAACGAATATATAGTTCCAATTCCTTCTCTTTTCCATTTATGATCAGATGTAAGAACCCATGATTTAGGACCTTTTCTTTGAAGAATTTCAAATGTTTTTCTTCCTACTAAACAATTCTCTGTTTGAAACAAATCGCTAATCAATCTTTCATGATGAAAAGTTCTTGTACTAAAATCTTCAAATGTATTACTGTTATTATCTACAACAGAAACAAATATTATTTTCTGATTATGTAACATTTGGATTTTTAATTTGAGATATGAGATAATCGTTAGACCATCCTCTAAAATTTAAGTTAGACTCTATTTCAATTAATCTTGGAATTGTGTTTGGGTCGCCTATCATAAACATTTCAGATTTCATTTCTGTTCCATTTTCCATCTGATCTATTTGTTTGTTTCCTTCTCGCCAACCTCTCTGCATTGCAGTATTTACATCCATTGATTGATTTGCTCCACTATACATCGCAGATTGCAATGCACCATATAACATATCAGACATTGCCTTTTGACGGATTTTATCAGCATCTTCTTGTGAAACGAATTTTTCTGTTTTTTCAAACCAAAAGATTCTTCCTATAGAACCATCTGTTGCATCATTAAGTATCATTTTATTTTTTCATTTTATTTTTATGATGTTATCAATTCAAATGTTTCTTTATAGTCTGATGTTTTAATTCCTTCATGTATATAATAAAGAATAGCCGTTTCTTTTCCTTTACATTCACACATTATCCAAGCACCTGTACCATAGTCGGTTATTTCTTCGTAAATCCAATCAGCATGAGCACGAGCCATTTGATTAGGAGATTCATGATTTATTGTAGATGCAAAGTGAAATGCCGCTGGAATTCCTTTTGGCCAAGTAGATACAGCTAAACGAGCTGCAGTATCATGATCCATATTACCTGAACAAAATTTGTGATGATGTACATCGAATGTAATAGGTACACCTATTTTCATATAGACTAATTGATATAAATCAGCAACTGAGTATTGTGATGGTTTATCGTCATTTTCTACCACCAACCGAGATTTTGTATTAGGATGTAGCTTTTCAAAGTTTTTGCAGAATCGTTCGGCTGCTTCTTCTTTACCACCTTGAGTTGTATTTACGTGAATGTTGATTTTTGCCCAAGGTGTAGCAGGAAGACCCATAACATCCATGATCTGAGAATGTTGATTTAATTCTTTAATTGTTTTTCTAACAACAAATGAATTTAAAGATGCTAGAACGTTGAATGGACCAGGATGATAGGTTAAACGTTGACCATATCTAGTTGCAAGATCACCGGCTAATTTAAGATTTTTTTGAATCATATCCCAATCCGACAAATCAGTTAATTCATATTCAGACATCCATGGAAATATATTAGATGACATACGAAAGAATTTGATTCCTTTTCTTTCGTTCCATTGAATGATCTTAACAAGATCTTTAACATTTTGAAGCGAAAGTTTAGATACACCTTCGAGTGTAGATTTTTGTGCATCAAATGTTTTCTTAATCATGTGTCGATTAGTGTAAATTCCAAGAGCAGATAGCTCGTTGTTGATGCAAGGATAACCTATGCGGCTATTGATTTCGTTTGTCATATTATTTTTTAAGAGTTATGTATAAAAATAATACTTTTTATCAACATAAAAAAATTAAAATGAAAAAACTTATTAACATAATTAGAAATCATAATTGTCCCAATCTATAATAGATTGTTTTCCAAAAGTCTTTACGTAAACATCTTCAGGAATTTGAGATATTTTTACATCGCAGGAAATTCCATCATGAATGATTTCTATTAGAAATTGAGAATTTGATTTTTGCATCTTCTATTATGCTAATAAGCTTATCTCTTTCTGCTGGTATTAACATTTTTACTTTATCTTTTGTTAAATTTTACATGTTTTCCTTCATTAACACATTCAAAAAATAATCTCGTTATTCCTGAACCTTTTGGTTTATTTTCACTTGGAAGTAACAATTCTGTTATTCCCATTTGTTCATAATCTGGCTCAAAGAATAAAGAATTACAATTACACCAAAGAACATGATATTTGTATTCTTTTACATCTTTATCAATTCTCCACTTGACACTTGACCAATAGTCTTTTGGATCCTTTCTGTATGTAGCTCTTGATTTAAGAAGAACATAATATTTACCATCCTTTTCTACTTCTAGAAGTATTTCAACTTCTCCTAATTTTGAGTGTATCATTTTTAAAATCCTATTTTAGTTTTTCCCTCTACATTACTGAATTCATCTTCTTGATTGTATATTTCAGCAAGAGTCATATCTGACTTTATTTCTGTTTTGAATCCTAATTTATCAGAAAGTAATTGAGAATTTTCTTTAGAAAGTTTATCAAACTTATGCTTTAGAATCAATCTGCCTTTACGAAGAAGAGCATCATCTATAGAAGTTATATCTGAGTTAAATGTGCATATAATTTGCATTCCAAGAAAATCTGAAAGAATACCATCGGAAAGATTAAGTAATTTATCGACAGTAGTTCCTCCGCTTTTTCTAGCTCTTATAGCTTCATCTGCATCTTCAATAACAAGAATTGATCCAGAATATTCTGCCATAAGAGGAATAAATCCAGGATCAGTAATAGAAGGTATCAATTGATTAGGAAGATAAACCACAGTTTTATTTTCTGATAAAGAAGCAATCAAATGTCTTATGTACATTGATTTTCCTGTTCCAGGAAGACCATGAAGAAGAGCAATTCCTTTTTTCTTTTTTGTAGTTAGAATGTCAATTAAATGTTCATGTTTCTTATACCAATCTTCTCCGTAATTTAATTTTATATCCATTTCCGGAATATCAATATCAAAAGATTGCAAATCTAATCCTCTACCATTACTTACAACCATATACACTTGAGATTTCTTTTCTTCTGTTAATTTAATTTTATTCAGATTTGAATCGAAATTTTCAATGTTAAAATTGAAATGAGTCTCCATTGAATAAAGAACCTTCATTGATCCAATTTCAATTTTTCCGGAGTTAACACTTTCAATATTCCATGTAACTATGATTTCTGGATTTGTTATGAGATTAGCAATAATGGATCTCGTTTTTAAAGAAGATCCATCAATAATATGATCGATCGGTTTAGTTTTATTGAATTTATGAGTTATCACAAGATTGGTGGAAACCCAATCATTCCATTTATCTTCTAAAGCAGTGAAATTTCTGTACTCTATTTGTGAAGGAAACACATTATTTTTTAGCCACCAAACACCAAAAGCATCTCCGTACAGACTAGCTAATTCTAAAACATTCATTGTTGTTTTACTTTCTTTCATACTCTATTTTATCTCACCAATTATTTTTTGAGCAATATCCATTGCAAGCTGAGCTCTTCTAGAAATTCCTTTTACTTTTCTATTTACAATATAAGGAATTGCATCTCTCATATCATTAGCAACTTTATTATCAGATGCCCAATTGTTTTTTGACTTAAATAATGCATATGATTGAATGCTTCTCGTCTTATCTGAATAGTACTCTACTCTTGGATTTGAAAATATTCTAAATATGTAATTACAATTTCCTATTTTATCATGGAATTTATAGGTTCCATGATCTATTTGAACATTAGTAGAAGTTTCTACCAATCCCATTTTTTTAAATAGCTCTTCTGCTTTTTCTGTTTTCATTTATTATTTTATTATTTCTCTTATTTGTCTTCCTAAATCCTGATCATTTGGTAATGCATCAACATACAAATTCAAACATCCATCAATTGGAGTTGTATCAATATTATAAGTTTCTTTTATTTGTTCACCAGTCATTGTTCCTTTATATTCAGCTACTTCTATATCACCATATTCGGTTATTACATGATAAAGTTGAGGTCCTGACCATCCACTTTTTATTATTCTTACTGCAAATGGTTCTTCTTCATGATATGCAGATAATGAAATATACGAAAGAGTTCTATTTGCTTTCATTTTCTATTTTGTTTAATTTTTCTTCTAGTTCCGTCAATCTAAAATCTAGTTCAATTAATTTATTAGACAAATCATTTCTATAATCTTCGGATTTTATGTATTCGATAGGATCCTTCAAAAAAAATCTACATCTTTTTTCGAAAATATCAACTAAATCATAAAGAGAATCTATATGACAAGCATTATTTTCGGAATTCTCAATTACCGACTTAACGAAATTATAATCTCTAATTAGATTTGGATAACATTGCATATACATTTTTTGCTATTAATTTAGTATCAGTTGCAAAATCTGCCTTTTCAAACATCCATTTGAAGTAATTAGGATCTTCTGCATATATAGATTGAACTGTTTTATCTTTATGTTTTCCAAAAGTTATAATCAATTTACCATCTTCATTTTTTCCGAATTTACCAGCAAAATCTAATTTATTTTCGAGTTCGGATGTTATTACCGCCATTCTTTCGGCAGATTCATATTGATCAGCATACTCTTCAATTTGTTTTTTCAAAATTCTTCCGGTTACAAGAACATCAGCTTTTGCTTCATGTGCATGTTCATGACCTTCACCTAAATAACGTTTTGTAGCTCCTGTTAATGTTCTGCTTTCGGATTTCATCCAAATTTTATATGAATCATATATGACGTGTTTTTTGAAATCATAAATATGTCCACATCTTACAAGCTCTTCAAAAAGAAGAGGAATATCAAAATAAAGAATATTATAACCGCCAATGTCGCATCCTTCAATAAATGAAATAATTTTAGATGCAAATGTATCAAATGTAGGTTCATCTTTTAGATTTTCCAGATTCATACCATGAACCGCTTCTGCATCAGCACAAACTTCAACCGGATATGGATTGAATTTGGAATATAACTCTTCCGTAGTTCCATCTGGATTTTCTTTAATCATAGAAATTTCTACAATTCTATCGGTTTTTTGATTCAATCCAGTTGTTTCTAAATCGAATATTACTATAGGTCTATTCATTATTTAAGATTTTCGTATATTGTTTTTCTTTCTTCAATTTTAGAATTTTGATATTTAAAGAGAAAATCAAATGATTCTGAGTTCATACAAAAATAAGCTTCTGCTTTTGTCATATACGAATTAAAATCTTCGAAATTTTCGAAATTTTCTTTTTTGATTTTCTCTAAATCTATGTAGCGTTTATCAAATCCCATTAGATAAGTTTTAATTAATATGATAAAGAAAAAAGAGTTGATTCATTATCGAATCAACTCTTTATTAACATTATTATCAAGAAGTTTTACTATCTCATCTATATGATAGGGTCGAAATTCAGGAGATCCACAAATTCCAACATCCATTCTTCTTTTTTGTTGAAATCTCATTTCTCCTTTTAAATGCTGATGTCCATGCAACATATATTGAGTACTGGCAAAATCCCAACTTACTATCGGATAATGATTCATCAAAAATGTTGAAGTTGGTTTAGACGAATCCGTAATTCTCAGTTCTTCTTGAGGAGAAACGTGTTCAAATAATTTTTGAAATTCTTTTTTTCTTTTGATATGATGGTCATGATTACCCCATATCAAAATAACATGTTTGCAATTTATTCTTTCTCTGAATTCTTTTATTTTATCTTCACCACCAAAAGACCAATCACCTAGATGTATTAAATAATCTTCCGCTTCAACATTATCATTAATTCCATCAACAATTGCATTGTCCATAGTTTCCAAATCAGGAAAATCTCGTGTTGATTCAATATCAGCATTTGGATTTGTTAACCAATTAGATATTCCTCTGCATATGTTTGTGTGGTGATAATGTGTATCGGAAGTAAACCATACATAATTTGATTTTATTTTCATTTTAAAAATTTTAGTATATTCTCCTTTATTCCTGATTGTTTTATTCCTTCATTTGATTTTGGTGTATGAACGAAATTAGTCAAACCCCATAAATAACCACTAATAGGTCCTGTCCTTACACTTAAATCCATATCATCAACTGCAACCCAATGAGTTATGTTATCGTAAGTAGACAACCATTCTTTAATTTCATGAGATCTTGATTCTTCTAAATCATCATTTGAATTAAAAAATTTAGTATCACCAGGTAAACATTTTGTGGTAAATCCAATAGGAGATTTTTTAATTCCTCTTATACGATAAAGTTCTTGCATTTGTTCAAGAGTACAATGATATTTCCAATCAGATGAAACGACTATTTCACAATCAGTTTCTTCAATTATTTCATTTAGAATTTTAATTGCCTTTGAATTGAATCTATCAAAAGCTGAATCTAGACCTTCTCCATTTTTAAATCTTCCACCCCATTCGGAAGAAAGACAAATTACACCGTCATGGTCAAGAAAAAGTAGTTTCATATTTTATTATCATTGGTTTGTTTGTATATTCATATCTTAAATCAAGCATAGATGCATTGATGTATGTTGTTTTATCTACAGTCGTAGTTCCAAAAGCTTCGTGTATATGTCCAAACGCACAAATATTTGGTTTAATTTCCAACAATCTTTCGGCTAATAATCTACAACCTACATGAACACCACCACGAGCAACTGTATCAAGAATTCCAAATGGAGGTCCATGAACAATTACAATATCTGTATTATTTGGAATTGCAGCCCATTTTTCTCTTAATGCATTTCCTCCTACTGGAAGATTGAAAGCCCAATCATAAAACCAAGGCTGCCAAGGCGTACCATAGAATTTTATTCCTTCAATAATAACAGATGAATCAAAAAGATAATGAATTCCATCTGGAATTACTATATTGTTTGTTTTCTGAAATATAAAGTCATGATTACCTGCAATAAAAATCTTATGAGTATATGGAAGCGAATGAAACCATTCTAAAAATTCAATTACCTCTGATTCTCTTCCTCTATTAGAAACATCTCCGCAGTGAACTAAAATAGGTCCTCCAGAAAGATCTTGAGTCATTAATTCATGATGAGAATGAGTATCTGAAATAAATGTTATATCCATAATTTTGTTTTACAATATGTTTTGTAAAAATAAGCAGAGTCTGTTTTACAAAGTTCTATTTCTTCTTTTAGAAGAATCTCTATTATTTTGTTTAACTTCTCTCTGTCAGGTTTCATATCTTCTGAAAATTCACTCCATTTGAACATTATTCTTTCAGAAATCGATTGATTCAAAAGAACATATTCATCTGCTATGAAATTTAGAATTTCTCTTGGTGTTGTTATTATGTGATAGGATGCATTATGAAATTTCCAATTCCAATAAGGTCCAATTTTTTCAATCTTTACAATCGGACCTTCAGAATTTAGAAGGTCAAAACTTAGAGAAGATTTCATGATTTTTTCTTTATTATATGTATATGATTTGCTATGAAATTATCTCTAATATTATAGAAGATTCATTAGGAAAATACTCGGTTATAACAAATTGATCAGTTGAATGATGTTCAAGAGTTTTCAACTTCAATATTCTTTCTTTACAAGATTCAATTGAATCAAATATATGACGATTTATTCCTGTTTTTCCTTTTCCCATTTTACGAAGAGTTCCATCTTCGTAATAATAAAGTCGAATATCTCTTTTTACGGTTTCAATAACATCAACATCAATGTAATCTTTCAGTTGTGCTGACCAAATTCTTTTTGTATTCATATTTTAATATTTTATGATTAAAAATAATAAAAAAAGTGGTAAGTTGTTAAAATTAAAGAATAAAGTTATTAACAAAAAGTGGCCTTGTCAGGATTCAAACCTGAAGTTTCCTGATCCGTAGTCAGGCGTGTTATTCAGTTACACTACAAGGCCAATAAGTACTTACTACTGGAATTGAACCAGTAACCTCTAATGTATAAGATTCGCGCTCTAACCAATTGAGCTAAGTAAGCATAGTACCCAACCAGAGAGTCGAACTCTGAAAATTCTTGATCCTAAGTCAAGCGCCTTTACCAATTTGGCCAGTTGGGCATTAAAAGAAAATTCCCTCGATTTTATAGATTCGACTCTATCCGATGCATTGATTGACCTTAAGCTCCACAACTACATTGTCAAATGTAATCGGCTTGAGTCCGAGGAGGAAGCATCAACGATATTCTACCTTATTTTCTTTTGCTCAAAAGAGTGGATTTGAACCACATTTTAACCTGGTCTATATCAACCATTCTGAACTCCTCTGCAGAGAATAGAGTTCTGTCTTTTGAATATTTAGTGCTCCTAACAGGATTTGAACCTGTACGATCATCACTAATCACAGAATTTTAAGTCCTGCGTGTCTACCAATTCCACCATAGGAGCAAATAACAGAGTTGATTTTTATTGTGAGATTTGAACTCACTGAAACGATTTTTTAATAATTGTTTGTTAACCAAGTAGTTTTTTTGCTGAACCAACTCTTTAATATTTTTGAGCTTCCTTACGGAACCGAACCGTAAATTCCTGATTACAAGTCAGGTGTTTTTCCTGTTAAACTAAGGAAGCTTGTAGTGATTCTGGAAAGGATCAAACTTTCAACCGCAGGTTTAGAAAACCTGTGCTCTATTCAATTGAGCTACAGAACCAATTGGAGGAAGGCAGAAGTAACGATCTCCAACCGGTTTCCCGGTCCTATTGTTTAGCAAACATAGTCAGGACCATTCCTGAATTACCTTCCAAAATCTTAAATTAGTCGACCATAGAATCTTTCTCAACTTCTTCGGTGCGAGTACCATCATGGGCTCCGTTAATTGATTCTTTCTTTTATAACGCTATACGGAACAAGCAGCGTAACTAATTATCATCATCTTATTTTTATTCCTAATTTCCATATTTGAAAATTCGATATAAAAATGTTTGTGGTCGAGTAAGCAGGGTTCGAACCTGCGGTCTCGAGGTCCCAAACCACGCGGATTACCAACTTTCCCATTACTCGAAATATTTAGGGTGGTATGTCGGCTTCGAACCGACTACCTCTTGTACCACAAACAAGCGCTCTACCAATTGAGCTAATACCACCATATAACTCTACCCCGTGAGTAGAGAGCACAAATAAGGTTTTGTGTGACCAACTCCATAACCATTTTGGTAAGGAAGTTCTCGGGTAAGGATTCGAACCTCAATTCTGTGGACCAAAACCACATGTCCTGCCAATTAGACGACCCGAGAATAAGAGGACAATAGTGGAATCGAACCACTCTATCAGATTTTGCAGACCTGTACCTAACCGCTCGGCAAATTGTCCGTGGAGGAAGGTGTGAGACTCGAACTCACAAAACAACTTTCGTCGATCTACCACTTTTCAAGAGTGGCTCCTCATCCAGCCGGATACCTTCCAAATTTATAAAAACGAAAAAAGGGCTTGGATTAATTTCCAAGCCCTTTTGTAAATATTTCTATTTATACATTAAGTCCTTGGATCAGATGCGTCTATACATCTCGGTGTATGCGAGAGTTGTAAACGTTGTGATATGGTACTTAAAGTTTTCATTTTATTTATTTTTTATATATCTTATATGATTGATTCTTTTTGAAAGTTTCAACTAATAAAAATTATTTTTTAAAACTCCAATATTTTATCGTTAATGATAAGTTTTGACAATTTAGAATTTTCATCAGAATTTAATTTGATGTTGTTTTTATACATATCTATACAAAACAATCGATGCCTGAAATTATCTAATCAATATTCATTAACAAAATTTCAAGCATCGTTTTTAAATAGAGCGGATAGAGAGAATCAAACTCTCGTCTCCAGATTGGAAGTCTGGAGTAATAATCACTATACGATATCCGCATTATATAAGGACGCAGTGGAAATTTATTCAATCTCTCTTTTGATATTCTTCACACAGCTGATATGAAGACTGCCTTAAACTGTCGTTGAACTTCTGTTAAAAAGAACAGAGCGTACCAGTGTACATTATTTTACTCATTTAAAATGCCATTATAATAAGTTTTGAATATTACAAAAATGACAGAAGTTGCGATGTAGTGGATTCGAACCACTGATCTCAAGCTTATGAGGCTTGCGAGATGACCGCTTCTCTAACCCGCAATATAATTTTTAAAAGGATATTCAATAATCTTATTGAATTGATATATGAAGAGTAAAAAAGATTGACCAAGGGGTTGCTTGGAATTACGATCTTTAAAGTTAACCAAAGGGTTGCTTGGAATTATTACCTTTTTCTTTATATATCTGAATACCTTTTGATTAGTAGTCCCAGAGAGAATCGAACTCTCATTTTAAGGATGAAAACCTTACGAACTAACCATTATTCGATGGGACCAAAAACAGAGTTGAGTAATACGTGCTCTAACCGCTGAGCTATCGAAGAATTTCTTCATCGAGTGAGATTCGAACTCACGACCACGAGGTTAACAGCCTAAATTTTATTTGCTGAAACAACTCTTTAATATTTAAAATATAACTTTTGTTGTATGCGGTCCTTGACCCATACCTATAAAAGCTTCACCATCTGATATATTATTATCAATCAAAACAAAAAGTCCAGTGTTTTCTAATACACCATCTAAATTTATGTTTTTAGCAATCATTTCTCTAGTTTGCAAATTAATCTTAACCCAATTTGCAAGGAACATTGTTTGATTCTGAAATGCTTTTGTTCCTTCTTTAATTCTATTTATTACGGTGTTCGACTCCATCCATTAATGTTTGAGTTGCATCTGCGACAATGTTATTTAATTTTTGATCGTGTAAGGAAATAAGAGTATCAATATCTGTTTTTTTTATTGATATAGATCCAACTGATTTTCCGTCCTTTTGTAACTCTATTACAAGAGTATCGTAAATATTTTTCATTTATTTTTTATTTTAATATTTTATGATGACTCTTTATAAAAGATTTTTCATTTTTATTTATTGTTAAAAACTTAAAGTAGCCTCTGTGAGACTCGAACTCACGATAAATGCCATATAAGGGCATCGCTTTAGCCGCTAAGCTAAGAGGCTGATTGGTGGACCTTGATGGGATCGAACCACCGACCTTCTCCTTAACAGGGAGTTGATCTACCTCTGAGCTAAAAGTCCTTGGTTGGTATCGCCGGAATCGAACCGGCCACCTTCTGAGTATCAGTCAGATGCTCTAACCAAATGAGCTAAATACCAATTATGTACAGCACAGGGCTTAAGAATCGAACTCAACCGAGCGAGTTTTGGAGACTGCTCCGGCACCTTGCCTGTGCCCTGTAAATTTTTAGTGGACCGACCGAGGATCGAACTCGGGACTACCGCGTGCAAGGCAATCGTGTTAGCCATCTATACCATCAGCCCATTAAATATTATTGTGAGACTGAGTGGAATCGAAC
>TBL_comb47_HYPODRAFT_10005040_pt1 | contig 14951 bp, 10 predicted proteins | sample TroBogypolimnion_40_FD_10682 | JGI IMG/M metagenome (IMG submission 10682)
AAGATTCTTTTCTGTTCAAATCAAATTTTTAAGGATAAATTAGAAAGTAATTTGCCTTATTTTTATAGTGAAGTATTCTTTCATATATATATTATAACAAAAAACAGATTGGATTGTAATGCAGGATTTGGATGTATGCATACCGCTGCCGCTGCAAATCGTCCTTGACGATGTCGGCTGGTGGTCAGGCGCAAATGATTCACGGCAAAACGGGCCGTATAGAACCGGAATCAGCCGCAGGCACGTTCCCGCGGACTATCTGGCTGTCGCCGAATTGGGCAGACGGCTCGGCATGCGTCCGCAGGCGGCAATGGTGCTCTGCGAATGGGATCGCGAAAACATCCTGAAAAACGTGCCGTCGGCGACCTGGATGGGGAAAAACTGGGATAACAGCGTAAATGTCGGGCCGCAACTGGATGAGGCGGCGGAAATAATCCGTTCCAATAACCGGCATTTTGAAATTGCCCTCCACGGACTTGGTCATGAATTCTGGCATAAAGACGGGACGTTCAGCCGGGCGGAATGGGCGGATGACGCCGGTCTCCGGTCGGAAACGGAAATCAAACTTCACCTTGATTACTTTTACCGGATTATGGAAATGAACAACCTTGGCGGATTTCCGAAGTCGTTTGTGCCGTGCGCTTTTAAATATACTTTCGGCGGAAACAATACTCTTGCCCGTCTGCTCAGGGAGGCGGGAGTTGAATATGTTTCAACAGGTTTTGGATGTATGAAAACATTTGAAACGCCGCAATTCAAGTTGTTCGGAATAGACGCGTCGCTGTTTGTGGTTGAACGCGGCAATGAACCGGGCGTCGCCTGGTATGCGATAGGCGGCGATGCTCCTGAAAAAATGATTGAGGGCTGTATCTGCGGACTGCACTGGCCGAATATTCTGCACGAGAATCCGGAACAGAACCTGGAGGTAGTTGAACGCTGGGTTAAATATTTTGAGGCCCATAATAAAGTTTTCACGAAAATACTGGCGCGGGATACTGTTCATCACCGGGCCCAACTGGCATACTGCAATTTAACGGATTTACAGGTGAAAGAAGAAGCTTTAATTCTTGATTTCAGCCGTTTCTTCAAGCTTTTCGACCAGCATTTTCATGAAGGGATGACGGTGCGGATTAAAAATAACCAGAAATGCGAAGCGGTTTCCGGCGATGCGCGGCTTACCGTCAAAGCGGATTCGGATTTCACCGCGATTAATATAATTTTCGACGATTGCCGTCAGCGGCAGGTAAAAATAACTTTGAAATAAAACGGCGGACGGGCGGTCAGACATTGATTTTTGTGCTTGCCGGAAATACTGTATTTCCGCACAAGAAATAATGATGAAAGAGGAATCAATGGATCTATTTTCCGAAAAAAACAATTCCGGACCTTTGACCGAGCAGACTTTGCGCGGCGAAATTGACCGGATTGTTTATGAAAACGAAGATAATTCCTACATGGTCATGAAGATTCGCGACTCGCAGGGAGTGGAGCATACCGCGGTGGGAAGCGTCTCCGGCGCTTATCCTGGACATAATATTGAAGTCATCGGGCATTGGGAACAGCATCAGGAATACGGACGGCAGTTGCGGATTGAAAACTTCAAGTTTGTGCTGCCTTCAACCCGCGAAGGCATTGTCAAATATCTCTCTTCCGGCATAATTCCCGGCATCGGCCCCAAACTGGCGGAATGCATCGTCAATCATTTCGGCGATAAAACGCTGGAAGTCCTGAGCCGCTATTCCGCCCGGCTGAAAGAAATCCCCGGCGTCGGCAAAAAAAGAATCGAAATGATCCGGGACGCCTGGCAGAAACAGGCTTCCCGCAGCGATATATTCATTTTCATGCAAAGCCTCGGAATAACCATGGCCTATTGCCGGAGACTGTACAAACAGTACGGCGACGCGACCGCGGAAGTGATAAAGGCCAATCCCTACCGGCTGGCCGACGAGATTGACGGCATCGGCTTTATCATGTCCGACCGGATTGCCGCTTCGCTGGGCGTCGAAAAAAATGACGTCGAGCGGCTGGCGGCCGGGGCGTATTATACCATGAACCAGTTGACCCAGGCCGGACACTGCTGCTATCCCGAACCGGATTTCATCAAGATTTCCGCTGAAACCCTGAACGTCAGTGAAGCTGAAGCCCGGCTGGGAGTTGATCGGGCGGTAGAAAAGAAGCAGATGATTATCGCCGCCGCGCCGGACGGCTCCAGCATGATATACCCGACGATCTTGTATTGCGCGGAAAGGGAATTGCCCAAACATATTGCCGCGCTGGCCAAAGCATCGCGGCATCGCGGCGAATTGATCTTGAAAGTACCGCCGCGCCCGGACCTGAAACTCAGCGATGAGCAACTGACGGCGGTTGAACAGGCCGGACATTCCGCGCTCAGCATCATCACCGGCGGCCCCGGCGTGGGGAAAACCACGGTGGTCGGCGAAATTGTCCGCCGGGCGGTTGCCGCCAAACTTAAAGTTTTTCTTGCCGCGCCGACCGGGCGGGCGGCCAAAAAAATGTCGGAAGCGACCAATTTCCCGTCCAGGACGATCCACCGCCTGCTCAAATGGGAGCCGGTGGAAAAGACTTTTGTTTACGGGCTGAATTACAAACTGCCGTGCGATGTTTTAATTGTGGATGAAGTTTCGATGCTGGATATTCAACTGGCGCTCTCTTTGTTCCGCGCCATAAAACCGGGAACCACGGTAATTATGGTCGGCGATGCGGATCAGTTGCCGTCGGTCGGGCCGGGGCAGGTGCTGCACAGTTTTCTGAATTGCGGTCTGTTTGCGGTAACTCATCTGTCCAAAATATTCCGACAGGGGGCGGGAAGCCGGATTATCACGAATGCGCATAACGTCAATCACGGGCTGATGCCGGAACTGGAAAACTATCAGAAGAATGTGCTCGGCGATTTTTACTGGATTGAACAGGATGATCCGGAAAAAACGGTCGAACTCATTGTGAAAATGGCTAAAGAGCGCATTCCGGAGCGTTTCGGGCTGAATCCGGTCAACGACATTCAAATCTTAACGCCGATGAACCGGGGAACCTGCGGCACGGCGGCAATCAATGAAGTCATGCAGAGGGAGTTGAATCCCGGCAGCAAACCTCAGTTCAAGGCCGGCGAACGAACCTTCAAAGCCGGGGACAAGGTAATGCAGACCAGCAATAATTATGACAAGAATGTTTTTAACGGCGATATGGGGCGCATCACGCAAATAGACTCGCACGAAAACCGTTTTTCGGTGGTTTATGATATGACGCGCCTGGTTGAATATGAATTTTTCGAAGCCGACCAGTTGACCTTGTCCTATGCGATAACCGTGCATAAATCGCAGGGCAGCGAGTTCCCGGCGGTAATTATTCCGTTGCTGACCCAGCATTATATGATGCTGCAAAGAAATTTGTTATATACCGCCATGACCCGCGCCCGGCAATTGCTGGTGCTGATCGGCAGCCGAAAGGCCGTGGCGATGGCGGTGAAAAACAGCCGGCTGGAGCCCCGTTTCACTTTGCTGACGGATTATCTGAGAGAAATTACCGCAAGAAAATAGCGTCTTAAGTTAATTTGGAGGGGGAAACATGTTAAGCGAACATCTGAATTTGCAAACTCCGGTAACTATCCCGGAAACTCCGTTTAGCCGGTTTACATCGGCAAGTACCGTTTGCGGAACCGGTTCCTGCTTCGCGGAGAATTTGCTGTCGCTGCTGTACGACTGCGGTTTCAAAGGAATGCAGAATCCGTGCGGGACCGTTTACAACGCCGTATCCTTGTCGAAACCCATTGCGCGCATCGCGGAAAACAGATTTTATACGGCGGAAGAATTTTTCGGGCATGACGGCTTATGGCACAGTTGGGAACATCACGGATCATTTTCGGCCGGGACTCAGGATAAAGCGCTGGATAAAGCGAATGCTGTGTTGTCAGGATTCGGCGAAGCGCTGAGGACGGCAGAACTGTTTGTCGCCACGCCGTCTTCCTCGGTGGTCTACGTTTACAACCGCACCGGCAAAATTACCGCGAACTGCCATAAGGTTCCCAACGGCGAGTTTACCCGCAGATTGTTGACGGTGGAGGAAAACCTTGCCGCGCTACGTCTGCTGGTTATGAATGTGCATGAAATCAATCCGGGCTGCAAAATAGTATTTACTTTATCGCCGGTCAGGCACTACCCCGGCGAACTGATTTTAAATTCGAAAAGCAAAGCTCATCTGCTGACGGCAATTCACGCCTGTATTGAAGAATTTCCTGAAATATGCTGTTATTTTCCGGCTTATGAGATTGTTATGGACGAATTGCGGGATTACCGTTTCTACAAGGAAGACATGCTGCATCCGGCGGAACCGGCGGTGCGGATGATTTGCGGTCGTTTTATCAGGACGTTTTTCGATAGTAAAACTATCGAGCACATCAGCGAGGAATTAAAACAGATCAGATTGAAACGCCATATTGCGCTGCACAAAGATAATTGAGGCGGGCTTTGCCCGCAAAAGAAAGAAGTCAGAATTCAGGAGTCAGAATGGAAACCGGAAATTCAAAAAACAGGGGAACAGTTGCGATGGCGGATAACCCAATGGAGGGCTTGTCCGCCTCTGGAGGGTTGTGCTCCGTCACAACCTTCTTTCGATCCCGGTCACGATCCCGCCCGCAGTCGCGGGACTGTGACACTACTTGATAAACAGGCCGTTTAATATGACAATTTTATAAACGTTTAAAGCATGGAAGTCTAAAACAAAAATACTAATTGTTTCGTCTGGAAAAAAGAATGAAGATAAAAATATTCAGTTTGAGATTTAAGATTCTGGCCGCGCTGGCGCTGCTGGCCGGAATTACTTTTTTTCTGGTTACCCACTTGACCATTGAGCACATGAAACAGTTAGGCAAATATTCCGTTGACGCCTGTTCCGCGCTGGGCAAAAGCGTGGTTTACGACAGTAAGGGCGCGCTGATGGACCAGTCACGGGAAGAATTGCAGTCGTTAGTCTTGTCCCAGGCGCAGCTTATCGACATTCAGTTGAAACGGGTAGCCGGTGAAATGAATCTGGTGTCCAATTTATGTTCGCGCTATCTGGAGACGCCTCAGGAAAAACAGGACGACTTATCCATCTATTTCTCAAAGGAAAGGCCGAAAGATCTGAATGACCGCGCCAGTTATTACTTATCCGGCGGGGTCGATCCGCAGGCGGTAAATGGCGAGCTGAACTGTCTCGGCCGGCTTCAGCCGATATTGAAATTCGTCAACAGCAACAATCCGGGCAGCCACATTATCTATCTGGGAACTCCGAGCGGGATATTTATTTCATATCCGTGGACTTCGCAGCCTGCCAATTATGATCCGCGGGTGCGTATCTGGTACCAGAACGCTTCAAAAAGCCATGAGGCGGTTTGGGTCGGGCCATATATTTCAAGCACCGATAACAAACTGGTGCTTTCCTGTGCCAAAGCGGCCAGGAACAAAGAGGGCAACGTTATTGCGGTTTGCGCCATTGACGTCGAAGTAAGCTCCATACTTAAAAACCTGATAAGCACGCAACTGGAACCGGAAGGCAAAGTATTTATATTGGATCACGAAGGCGATGTGCTTGTCCGCCGGGAACTGAGCGAAACCACCGGCTATTCCTGGGACAATGAATATAAGAAGGAAAATCTGCTGAAATCGCCGGACCCGGGCATCAGCGCGGTGGCGCGGAAGATGACGGAAGGCAACCGCGGTTGCGCGGACCTGGCAATTCCCGGCGAACCGGTACATTTCGTGGCATATTATCCAATAGTGACGACCGGATGGAGCATCGGCATCTCCATCCCCAAAAAATTGATTATTGCCGCCGCGTTGAAAACGGAGCAAATCATTCACCGGGATGTGCTTAAGCACAGCTCATTTATTCATAACCAGATCGAGAGCAGCAGAATAGTTTACATTTCCCTGGGCTTTGTTGTGCTGCTGCTCATCCTGGGCGCCGGCGCGTATCTGTCCGCCAAAATAACCGCGCCGGTACTTTTTCTCAAAAAACAAGCGGAGGAAATCGGCCGCGGCAATCTCGACTTGAAAATTGAACTGAAAACCGGCGATGAACTGGAACATCTGGCTGACACCTTCAACCGGATGACCGATGATTTGAAAAAATACGTCGCCAGTCTGGAGGAAACCATTCATTCCCGTGAAAAAATCGAGCGGGAACTGGCGGTGTCACATGAAATCCAGGCTTCGCTGCTGCCGCCGCCCTGGCAGGAACAGGTCAAAGGCTCCGCCGATATTGATGTGCGGGCGATGATGGAACCGGCCAAAGAGATCGGCGGGAATTTTTATGATTATTTCATGGTCAATGAGACCGTATTGTTTTTCTGCATCGGCGATGTTTCCAGCAAAGGCATTCCCGCGGCGCTGTTTATGGCAATGACTAAAACGCTGCTGGCCCATGAGGCGGAATGCAGCCTCTCTCCGATAAAGGTGCTGTTTAACGTCAATAACGTGCTGGAAAAGGACAATGACGCCGGTTTGTTCGCCACCGTATTCTGCGGGTTTCTGGATACCGCGACCGGGGTGGTCAACTTCAGCAACGGCGGACATAATCATCCGCTGATTTGCCGTAAAGACGGAGATTTTGAATTTATTTCCGACGTTAACGGCATTGCCATCGGCCCCGCCCAGATGAAGGAAAATGTCTGGCAAATGGAAACCTTGCAAATGAATCCGGGAGACCGGCTGTTTCTTTATTCAGACGGAATATCGGAAGCCTTGAATGAAGCGGGGCAGGCTTTCGGCAAAGAAAAACTTCGTGCGGCGCTTAATGACTGCGGAGAATCTTCAAGCAATGAATTTATCTCCCGCATCCGCGAGGAAATCCGCCGTTATGCCGGAAAGGAACCGCAGTCCGATGATATCGCCATGCTCTATTTAAGCTATTACGGAACCAAAGCCAATGAATAATTCAAGAAAAAATTTAAAAACGAGAATAATGCTGGTGTTTATCCTCATTCCGGTATGCGCTTTTCTGATTATCAGCCTGATCGGTTTGATAAATCTGAAGGATATCGCCGAGCTCGCGATTGCTTCCGGCGACACGCTTGAAAAAAACGCGGTCAGGGACAGCAGACACGCCATGTATAAAGAGTCAAAAGATGAACTGGAAATACTGGCGGCGGAACAGGCGCTGATAACCGATATGCACCTGAAGAGAATTGCCGTGGAAACCCAGAATATCGCCGGCTTATATTACGATTTGCGGTTTAAGCCGGAAATGAGCACAAATCCGCTGATGAGAAAAATCAAAATCGATGCGGTATCCGACGAATTTTCGCCGTTCAGCATCGCTCCCGGAGCGAATGACGAGCGGGTAATCAGGGATATAGGACTGTTGTCAACGATGTATAATTTCATGAAATTCATTTATGTCTGTAATTCCAGCGCGGAAGCCATCGGAATAGCTACCGAATCCGGGGTTTATCTGGGGTACGCATGGTATCCGATGCCGCGCGACTTCGATCCCCGCCAAAGGGAATGGTATAAAGAAGCCGTGAATAACCCTGGCCGGAATGTATGGTTCGGACCGTACAAATCAGCCTCTACCCAGGAGGATGTAATCACCTGTTCAAGGGCGGTGATAAAGGATGGGGTAACGGTCGCGGTGGTGATGGCGGATATTTCGCCGAAAACAATATCCGATGACCTGATGGTCAGTTCCGAGAGCGCCGGCGACGCGTTTATCGTGGATCATGAAGGCTGTATCATTGCCAGAAACGGCGTATCTGATAAAAAATCTCTGTGGAATTCCGGAGACAAGGCGGAGGGACGCTACGGCGAAGATTTGATCAGCGCCATGATCGCCCGGCAAAAGGGAGTGAAACGCTACATCAGGGACGGCAAAGTATATTATATCGGTTACGCCCCGCTGTTGTCCATTCCCTGGAGCGTCGGGGTAGTGATGCCGGAAGCCGCGATTCTGGCCTCCACCTTTGCGACTCAAAGAAGCATTGAAACCGAAACTGGAAACTACAACTCTTACATCAACAGTTATATCGGCAGAACGCGGCTGACTTATTCCGGAATAGGGCTGATGATTTTTATTGTCATTGCCGGCATATCCTTATACATTTCCAGACGATTCCGCAAGTCTGTCACCGCGCTGGAGCAAGGGGCGGCGGCAATCGGCAGCGGTCAACTGGACGTCAAAATAAAACTCAATTCCAGAGACGAATTTCAGGAATTGGCGGAAGCGTTCAGCGCGATGGCCGGCAATCTTAAACAACATATCAGCAACATTGAGACTAATCTTTCGGAACAGCAGCGCATCGAGCGGGAATTGGCGGTGGCCGCGCAAATCCAGCATTCAATGCTGCCCCGGCAATTTCCGGCGTTCCCGTACAGAAACGAATTTGACGTCTATGCGTCAACAGTTTCCGCCAAAGAGGTCGGCGGCGATTTCTATGACTTCTTCTTCATTGACGCCAACCGGCTCTATTTCTGTATCGGTGATGTTTCAGGAAAGGGGATTCCCGCCGCCATGTTTATGGCCAAAGCCAGGACGCTGTTCCGTTACGAGGCGCTTTCCGGCATTTCGCCGGATCAGATACTGGCCAATGCCGGCAACGGACTGGAAAAAAATAACATGTCCTGCATGTTCGCTTCCGTGATCTGCGCGATCCTTGATGTTAAAACCGGGGAACTGATTTTCGCCAATGCCGGACATAATCCGCCGCTGTTTTATGACGGTAAAGCATTTGAATACGTGACGCTTGAAAAAGCGCTGGTCATCGGCGGTTTCAGACAGGATAAAACAGCATTCAAACTCCAGAGCTTCACGCTCAAAAAAGGCGATATCCTTTTCATGTATACGGACGGGGTAACCGAAGCAATGGACTGCGCTGATGAGGAATATGGAACCGAACAGCTCCAGACCGACCTGAACATCATGGCCGGGGCCAATCCGAAAGAGATCATTGACTACATCAGCGGGAGAGTGGCTTCCCACGTTGACGGCGCGGTACAGTCTGACGATATCACCATGCTTTCTCTGAAATTCCAGGGCTGAAACATGAAGCATGAAGTCCTTTTTCTGGAAATAAACTCCTCCTACTCTCACTCAATGCTTTCCTATGGCTTGTTGCGCTCGTTTACCAGCCGGATGCTGCCGGAGTGGCATTGGCAACACCTGGACGCGACCATAAAATCCGACGAGAATGAACTGCTGAAAAAGATTATTGAACAGGCCCCGGAGGTAATTGCCGCAACCGGTTATCTCTTCAATATTGGATGCCTTTGCAGGATTCTGGAAAGGTATTCCAGAGTAATTCCGGACACTATGATTTTTCTTGGCGGCCCGGAATTTCTCGGTCGCAATGCTGATTTTCTTAAAGCGCATCCATTTGTAAACGGAGTTATCCGCGGCGATGAAAGCTCATTTTATCTGCTGCTCAAAAATCTGCGCCGGCGCGAAAAATGGAGCGAGGTTCCGGGGCTGTGTTATATGCGGGACGAAACCTGTCTTGATAATGGTATCGCGTGCTGTTCAAGCAATCTTGACGATTTGCCGTCACCTTATGCCGCGGGTTATATTCACCAGGGTAAACCTTTTTATCAGATAGAGACTTCGCGCGGCTGCATCGGCAAATGTACTTTCTGCACCAGCGCGCAATCAATCGGGGTCGCCTATTACTCACTGGACCGGATTAAGTCTGATCTTGAATATATCCGGCAAGCCGGCATCCGGGAAATACGGCTGATTGACCGTACCTTTAATGACGACTCCAAACGCGCAATTGAGTTGCTGAGAATGTTTTATGCCGATTTTCCGGATTTGAAATTCCATCTGGAAATTAATCCGGCAATGCTGACGGAACCGCTGCTGGCATGTTTAAAACAGGCGCCGCACGGCATGCTGCATATAGAAATCGGGATACAAACGCTTAACGCGGCTTCGCTCAAGGCGATAAAGCGGCCGGCTTCACGTTCAAAATCGCTGTCCGGTTTGAAACAGCTTGTCAGTTGCAAGAATTTTGAAATACATGCGGATTTGATCGCCGGACTGCCCGGACAGACTTTTGACCATGTGCTTGCCGACATTGAAGAACTGATCAATATCGGACCGCACGAAATACAGCTTGAAAAACTGAAACTGCTGCCGGGAACGGAGATGCGGGAAACGCCGCCGCCGGAAACGGTTTTTAACGCAAACCCGCCTTATGAAGTAATTTCCACCCGTGAAATCAGCGAGGCTCAATTTCTTGCCGTCAACCGGCTCTCCATCGCACTGGACGGCTGGTATAATTCCACTCAGTTGAACAGTCCTTTCGTGCTTGCCTGCCGCCGCATTGACGGTTTTATCCTGAAATTCATCAATTTTCTGGAAAATGAAAAATACTTCGCGGGGCAGGGCAGGGAGGCGCTGGAAAAACGGTTTGAACTGCTGGAGAAATTCACCGGAAATGATAATCTGTTGTCACAGCATCTGCGATTCTGCCGTTTAGCCATAGGGCTGCCGGTTCCGCCTGAACATCTGTTAATAATAAAAGCTGCGCAGGAAAATAATTTGAGCCTAATCTGGCGCAAAGATATTGACTCCAAATACCGGATCGGAAAATATTTTCAAGCCGGATTTGACTATAATGTCGGTGACTTATGGCTGAATCCAAGAGCCGACATCAAATCCGGCGGGAAAACATATCTGTTCAGTCTCTACTACGGCAGAAACCCGGCGGAAATCTCCGAAATTATTATCTGACTTGCCTTTGGAGCCTCCCGAATGAAGAATTTAACGCAAAGACGCAAAGACGCAGAGAAGAGAATTTTTTTAAATTTGGCACAGCCAAACTTAAAAAAGGGCTTTTTTCTTTTTGTTTTCCTTCGCGATTTTGCGCCTTTGCGTTAAAATTAAGGTTTAAATTCATTACGCCGTCAATTCACAAAATCACTTCGGGATATCTCACGAAACTTGTCAAGTTTATTTATTTACAGCTCCTTTTGAATTCAGAGGGAGAACTGCCGGTTACTTTTTTGAAATAATTGGAAAAATAGTATTGATCGGAAAATTGCAGTTTCCCGGCGATTTCTTTGATTGGCATGGCGGAGTGAATTAACATGAGTTTGGCATGTTCAATCCTTTTTTTCATCAGATAATCATAAGGGGCGCTGCCGGTGTATTTTTTGAACAGCCGGATCAAATGAGGCTTGGAACGGCTTACCTGCTGACATATTTCATCCAGATTGACTTTGCGTCCGGTATTCTCGTCAAGATACTTTTTCAAGATGTTGATTTCTTCCGGCATTTGCCAGCGCCGGGCATAAATTATCTCGTATATATCCATTATGAGCTGGTGAAACAATACCGAGCAGCGCAAATCTTTGTCCGGCGCCGATGACGAGCAAAGCGCCACAATTTCGTCAAAGTAGTGAAATATTGAACTGCAATTTTCAACACAATAAATTTGATCCAGCCCGTATATTTTCAGCAGTTGCTCCATCAGTGAGCCGTCAATTACAAAAAATATTTTCTGCCATGGAGATTCCGGGTTGGGCCAGTAACGGTGATTCTGATGCTTGTGCAGAAAATAAATGCCGTCTTTTTTTATATGTGATACTTTTCCGGCACATTCCAGGTACCCTTCGCCTTCCATAACATACTCTATCGTAAAGTATTCATAATTGAGGCGTTCAATGACCGGAGTACGGACATCCGCATTCCCGTAGTCCGCAAAGAGCAACTGAAACGGGAATTTCTCAGTCAGTTCTTCGATTGTCGGTTTATTTATCAATATGTTACATTCTTTTGATAATTTAATATATCATTTTATGCAATTATACTATTTACATCCATCACATCAACTGTAAATTTATTACATTATATAGCTTAATCGCATATTTAAGTTTATCAAACTATAATTTGTAAAAGAAGGGTACTGGTAAAAATGGATGATTTAAGAATTGGAGTAATCGGGGCAGGGGGGCGTGGCGCCTTGGCTAATAATGCTCATAATCCGGGAAAAGGATCCAGGCTGGTTGCCGGGGCTGACGTCAACCCCAAAGCGCTCATAAAATTTAAAGAAACCTACGGCGAAGAGGTTTTTGTAACTGACGACTACAGAAAACTGCTGGAACGCAAAGACATTGACGCTGTTTTCGTCACCTCGCCGGATTTCCTGCATGAAGAACAGGCGCTGGCCGCGCTGGAAGCCGGGAAAGCGGTATATCTGGAAAAACCGATGGCAATTACCATTGAGGGTTGTGACAAGTTGCTCAATACCGCCATGCGCACCGGCTCCAAACTTTACCTCGGACACAATATGCGCCATTTTCCGGCAATCCTGAAAATGAAAGAAGTTATTGATTCCGGGATTATCGGCAAAGTACAGAATGCCTGGTGCCGCCACTTTATCTCTTACGGCGGCGACGCTTATTTCAAGGACTGGCATTCCGAACAGCGTTTCGCCACCGGCCTGCTGCTCCAGAAAGGCGCGCACGATATTGACGTAATCCACTGGCTGGCCGGCGGCTATACCAAATCTGTCGTCGGCATGGGCATGTTATCCGTTTATGATAAATGCGAGCGCCGTGATCCGTCTACTCCCGGCATCCCATCCTGGAGTAATGCCAACTGGCCGCCGCTTGCGCAAAAAGGGATGTCCCCCGTAATTGATGTTGAAGACAGCAATATGATTATGATGCAACTGGATAACGGCGTTCAGGCGTCTTATCTCCAATGCCATTTTGCGCCGGATTCCGAGCGCAATTATACATTCATCGGCACTCAGGGCCGGGTTGAAAACATCGGCGACTACGGCAAGTGCGAAATACACGTCTGGACCACCCGCGGCAGCCGTGCCGAACCGGATATCATTCATTATTTGAAACCGCTTGAAGGTTCGCATGGCGGTTCCGATCCGGCGATTGTCCAGACCTTTGTTGATTTCGTGCGGTTCGGCGCCAAAACCAACACGTCGCCGATTGCGGCCAGAAACTCCGTGGCCGCCGGCGTCCTGGGCCATGATTCAATGCGCGGCGATGGCGGAAGACGCGATATTCCGCAGCTCCCTAAAAATGTAATCGAATACTTCGAAAACGGACAGAAAAAGTAAGATTCAATTAATCGCCCCTTGGAGCCGCGTTCTGTGCGTAGTTCCGAGGGGGGATTATTCTCGCGCAAAGGTTTGCCCGCCGGAGGCGCAGCACAAAAAAAAGTAAAACCTGCCATTGTTTCAATGGCAGGTTTTATCGTCTTTAGATTGTCATTCTCTCCGTGTCTTTGTGCCACCGTGCAAGAATATGTTCTACTTCTTGGAAATACCGGGAGCGTGACTGAGAGAGTACCGCAAGCATCCTGCTTGCGACTGCCAGCTCAAGCTGGAAGTTTACCCGTCGGAGGCGGCGCCACAGGCGACCAGGGCTTGAGGTACTTTCGTAAGTAGAAATATCAAACATAATAGATATTCTCCTAAAAATAGTAAAATGTTCAATCGTATTTGAACTTTTTGCAAAACAGCGCTATATTATATCTAAACTCTTAAAATGCTGAGGTGAATCATGGTAACACGTGAAGAATATCTGGAAAAGATAAAACCGTTCATGGGCCGGAATATAGTCAAGGCAATTACCGGGTTGCGGCGCGTCGGGAAAAGTGTATTTGTCCGTCAAATCATGGAATCTCTTAAAGCGCAAAATGTCAGCCCCAAAAATATTATTTACGTTGATATGGAGTCATTGGAATTCGACTCGATTAAAACTTATCATGATCTTAATGCTTATGTAATGGACCTTGCCGCAAAAGCGGCCGGCAAAGTATATGTTTTTATTGATGAAATACAAAATATTGTGGAATGGGAAAGGGCGGTTGCTTCATGGTCGGGGCGGCCGGAGCGTTTTGATGTAACAATTACAGGCTCAAACTCCACTTTATTTTCCGGCGCATTGGCGACTAAATTAACCGGCCGATATATTGAGTTTCCCATATACCCGCTGTCATTGCGGGAATTCAAGCAGTTTCCATTGCAGGAATCAAATAATGAGAAAATTTTTGATTTGTACCTGAAATACGGCGGACTTCCCGGCCTTCACAGCTTAGGTGAAATAAATGATATTACAGCGCTGCCGTATCTGGACGCCGTTCACAGCAGCATTGTTTTAAAGGATATAGTGGAACGCAATAAAATCCGGAATGTCGGCGTCCTGAACAGTATCTGCCGCTTTGCATACGACAACATCGGAAATCTGCTGTCGGCAAACAGTATCAGCAGATACCTGAAAAATCAAAAACTGAGCATTAATTTGCAGACTACGGTCAATTATTTAAATTATCTGACCGAATCCCAGTTATTTTACCGGGTTCCAAGGTATGATATAAAAGGGAAGCGGCAACTGGAAATAAATGACAAGTTCTATACGGTTGATCTGGGATTGCGAAATTCACAGATCGGATTCAAAAGCCAGGATATAGGGCAGATTATTGAAAATCTGGTATATCTGGAGTTGTGCCGGAAAGGGTATCGGATATACGTCGGACAGATGGATGCTTTTGAAGTTGACTTTATTGCCGTAAAAAATGGAACGCCAAATTATTTCCAGGTTACCGCCGCGTTGACAGACAATTCGGTGATTGAACGGGAAACAAGGCCGCTGCTGGCGATAGCCGATAATCATCCCAAAACCATTATCACGCTGGCGCCTGCCTTCGGAGACGGCATAAGCGGCATTAAAGTGCAATCTTTAAGCGATTTTTTAAGTTGAGGCGAAATATCCCGAAGTGATTTTTAGGCTGCTAAAGAGTACCGCAAGCATCTTGCTTGCGTGATTTTCTTCAAGCTGGAAGTTTAACACCAACTGTTATTAGTCTCTTCTCTTAGGAGTTGTAAAGAAATAACTGAGCCTTTTCATGTCTCTTTTAGCGGCAGAATTGCATAGTTCCATTCCGGATGAAAATCATGAAAGAGCATTTTTAATTTCCGCATTTGCGAATCCCTGATT